>Ga0247733_1000216_pt1 | contig 62782 bp, 48 predicted proteins | sample UWRJL043104R2_FD_180932 | JGI IMG/M metagenome (GOLD analysis project Ga0247733, IMG submission 180932) | Plant litter microbial communities from Arlington Agricultural Research Station in Wisconsin, United States - UWRJ-L043-104R-2 | ecosystem: Environmental > Terrestrial > Plant litter >...
CAAACTCCAGATAGTAGTAAGGTTCCCTCACCCACGACGACATCACCCACCAAGGACGATGACATCAAGGACAAGAGCAAGGGCGAGAGCGGAAACAACAAACAGCAGCATCAGCGCAACGACAAGCCGTGGCTGCGAGAAAAAACCCAAGGACCGCTAGACTTTCCCAAGTCAGGCGTTGGAATCCAGTGCGATATCAACTTCGAGAATCCCCTTGGAATACACAACACTCAGCTCCTCCGCTGCTACTCCTTCTCCGACCCTCGAGTCCGACCGCTCGTACTCTTCGTCAAAGCATGGGCGAAGCGACGAAAGATTAACAGCTCATACTCAGGCACACTGTCCTCGTACGGCTGGGTCCTCATGGTGCTGCACTACCTCGTCAATATTGCCCAGCCTCCAGTCTGTCCGAACCTCCAATCTCACTGGCGACCTCCTGCCTCAATGACAGACATACAAGGCTTAGAAAAGATGTTTAAGGACACCACGATCGCAGGCTACGTTGTCCGATTCTGGCGCAATGAAGATGAGATTCTACATGCGGCTCGCTCGGGCCAGTTGACGCGGAACAACATGTCGGTCGGCGCGCTCCTCCGCGGCTTTTTCCAGTACTATGCCTCCACTTCCCAGCCCTATTCGTACGGGCCCAAACCACCTTCGTTCTACTGGACGAACGAAGTGCTGAGCTTGCGGACGCAAGGTGGTGTTAGGATGAAGTCGGAGAAGGGATGGACGGGCGCCAAGACCACCATCTCGAATGGCAAGGAGGTCCGTAATCGTTATCTCTTCTGCATCGAGGATCCTTTCGAGCTCGATCACAACGTTGCGCGCACGGTGACGCATCATGGCATCGTAGCCATTCGTGACGAGTTCAGACGTGCTTGGCGCATTTTGAGCGCAGTGGGAAGGGGGCAACAGCCTGAGGGCGGCATCTTTGACGAGATTGTCGATCAACCTCCGCCGCCGGCGCCAAAGAAGCCTGAAATTGACATACGTGATGAAGAGGAGCTGTTAGCTGCGACTACAGAGCATGTTCCCGCAAAAGATGAAGGTGACGCCAAGGATGGTGGGCAACCCGAGCAGACAATCAACTCGGTCCCGGCCGATACCACTGTCTAACCCTCACTCTCGACTCGACATCGACATACGGTCCACTCGATGGGTCCTACTGTTCGTCGCCAACGGTAGGGATCATTGCTTTCATTCGCGTCCTCGCCCTCTCCACTTTTCCTTTGTTAGCATAACGGCAATGCATGGGTACGGCATGGCGCAACATGGTACCGAGACCTTGCATGAGCCTCAAAAGTTAACGTGGCGTTTGAACGGATTGTTTACTCACGACACACCGGCGGTGAGTCGGTTACGATTTCTAATGTCTGCTTGTTTGGCTGGGCTATGATATATGGATCCTGCGTTTGGTGTGTAACGTATAGGGTATAAGATCTTCGTAACGCAAGTATAGCTTAGTTCATGTAGTTTTAACGATAACGATGCCTTGCCCGAACTATCATGTATTGGACTTTGAATCATCTAATTAGTGTTGCCGTCCCCGCACTCATGTTGTGTCAACTCCAAGAAACCCCCTCCTCATTTGAGTAAGATCATCGATTGTTCACTCCCTTACTTCTCTTACTTACAAAACCTTAACCGACCTTCGCTGACCTGAAGGAGCGAAAACGAGGACGGAAACTCAGTCATAGCCCATTGTGCGTCGCAGCATCAAAACCTCATGCTTCGTAACAAAGACATTACTGAGAGTCGTTGCAACATCAGGCATGTCCACAGCACCCAAATTTTCCAATGCATCGACCAAGTCTCGGACTTTAGCACACTCCCACTCGCCCGTATCTGTAGTCCAAAAGACGCGTTTGATGCCCACGGATTGCATGTAGCAGATGCAGCGGTAACATGGCCGCGACGCAAGGACCGACGGCTGCCTCGCTGCCATAGGAACGGGGATGCTGTTCGGGGATGGCGTTTGCGGTCGTTGGTTAAGAAGCTCGTCATGCAAGGAACCGGTACGCCGCCTTGCATCGTCTGGCGATACCTCCTGTGGCATGTCTAGGGTAGCGCAGCAGTCATATGATGCCGATGAAGAAGTCCTCCAACCTAGTCGAGCGACGTAGAGATCGGCTCCATGAAGGCGTGCATGCTTGGTTCGTTCAGCAACGCTACGTGTTGCCCGGCCAGCGTGGCCTTGGGGTATCAGCATCGGATGGCTCTTCACTACTGCCCCGTCCTACTTGCGTCAGTACACTGTCAGGGCGAGGACATGGGCGGCATACCTTCTTCTTCGGCTCTGGTTTACTTGAGTGTCGAGACTTGCGCGAACTCTCGGAGCTGGCGCTGGTATCTGAAAGCTGATCGCTGTTCGAAGTATCGGCACTCGAATCAGAATAGCATGAAGCCTTGATGGTATGTTGCGCCGACGGCTTACGCGCAGACTGTCGGCGCTGTTTGTTCTGTTGTCGTTCTTTGTACTCGTTGCCAGTGTTGTGATACTGATACTTCTGGTTCTTCATCCGGTCTTTCTCCGTACTTTTCTTCAGATGCTCCACTACGTTCTCCTTGTCCTGCTTGGGTTGAAACGCGAGATCCAGCTGAGCCCGATTGAGATGCAGAGCCTTCAAATCGCCACCCTTGAACCTGCGACGGACCTGAGCGTTGCTCCGCGACGGACTGGGCGAGTGCTGCCTTGCAGACGGTCTCGACGTAAGCTTTGACCGCGTCTCGTCGTAGTCGAGATTTCCGTTTAGAATCACCCGATAGTTTGAAATACGGTTTTTGGTATGACACGGCACTGAGTGCCATCGTGCTAGAGGCAGATATAGCGGAATGGATTGCCATCATCTCCGAATGCATCGAGAGGGGGGTGTTGGCAAGCTTTCCGCCACCGCCCATGTTCTCAAAGGGTGTGAAAGTCTTCGTATCCTCCTCCTGGGGATCCTTTAAACCTCGCTTAAACTTGTGCTTCTTCTTCAGCTCGGCAAGGGCGGTACCGTTCAAAGAGCGGCTGGGGAGACGACCAGTTTTCAGTGCGCCGCCGTTGAAGCCGGCACGTACATCGTTGTAGCCTTGGCCGATGACCTTCCCACCACGAACAATGATGCATCCGTGGCGGTAGCGGAGGGGAGAGTTGGCAGCCTGTTCCAGACAAAGAGTGAGATAATTGTCAGTCTTCATTGTGTTGTTGATAGATGAGTCACTGGATTTGAGAGTGAGTGGCGATGTGAGAGTTGATGGGAAGATGACTAGTGATCGAGCAGGTATACTGTTGCTAGTGAAGTCGAAGTCGTCTTAGTTGGCAGTTTGTAAAGAGTACGAAGAGAGCACGCGTGTTCGTGAGTCGTGATGTCGTTGAGTCAACTCACGCTAGGACGACCTGAGCTAGAGGCTTGGCAGTCGTGAATGATCTCGACAAGCGTTCGCTCCTCGCATTGAGCTCCAATGTACATTTACATAACGCAATCTCGGTGCGCTTAGTGCCTTAAAGGTTTCTTTGGCCGTTACCACTGTAGACGAACTCCGCGTCAAGGACGCTGCTGCTGCCACTCGAGACGGACTGTACAGCAGTCGGTCGCATCACTCATCTACGGCGTTCTCGGATATGATTGCTCAACGGGGGACGGTTCAACGACTGAGATGGTCATCTGCAAGTGGATGCGTACGAAGAGAGGTATTTCTCTTTCCAACCATTGGTTGACATGGGCGGGCTAGCCACAAAAAGATGGCAAGGCTGTCCTGGAGGGAGGTCAGGACGCATCTTCTCGAAATAAGCGGCCATACAATGCCGTGTACGAACGACACAATATACCTCCGATATGGCAAATGGAGTGTCAAGCCTGTCTAAGATGGTCTCAGTGCCTCTTTTAGTGGAGCATAGGCCCGTTCTGACACAATACGACGCAATCCATACTCTAACGCCACCAACCTTACATTGGTCTGTGGAAGCCATAGCGAGAACGGGATATGGCTACGGTGTCTTTGCAAGGCAGCGAGGCCCCTCTTGTTAGCGACGACCTTGAATTTTGTCATTACCGTCACAAACTTTTCAACATTGTGTCGAGTCCAACAGAATTGGGTCTGCAATTCTCCGCGGCAAGGGCACTGATACGGAGCGTTCTGTGTTGGTCCGTACCATCGATACTGCTCAGCCCAAGCTTTGACGTGGCAAACGACTAGCGGAACATCAGGCACGGTCATCATACCATTACGGTTAAATTCATATACGGACGCAGCAATTATCCCGACACCACACTATATGGGAGTGTGGCTGTTTCAATTCCATCGCCAAGCGACTACCGATCCCCATATGCCGCACAGAATCCAATAAATGCAAGCAGCCTCATTTACCCGTCCTTCTCGAACTCTCAAATTCCTCCACGCTAGTCCCTCGCCCGCTCCTGCTTCCCGGCTCCCGCTCCCCTTACCCGCTAACCTGTATTTCACATGGCGCCGAGCCATGTGTATAACTTGGCGGTCCGGCCATGCTCCCAGAAATATGGACTACCAATGCGAGTTGAGTAACAAATTACTTAGGGCCGATAGCCGTTCGCAAAGTATCTCTACCACATCCCGACGCAGTCTGCCATATTCTGGATGGTGGTCGCCGCTCGCGTGCACGCCCAAGCTCGTCACCGCCACCGAAAGCAGTTGTCCGGCCGTATCGATCCTTCCAAGCGTCCAATTTGCGTCTCGTCACGCAGTGAGCCACCCTGCATGATGTCTCTTATCAGCACTTCTAGACACATCCCCCTACCTGATGGCATAATAGAAGGCGTTTTAAGCTTACCATGGGCATCCCTTGACGGATCAGCCAAGCACCTAATGTCCTACATATATTCTCTGGGCATACCTCCCACAACCCAACGTTCGACTGACGATCATTCTTAAGAGTGTTTCTTTCTCAATACTCTTTCGACATGTGGCATTCGACACTCCTAACTGCCTCTTTTGGTCTCTTGCTCGCGAGCACCAATGCTACACCTCTAGCCAAGCGCGCGGCTCTCGATGACTGCCTCAAGAAGGCCGCGGTGCCTACTTTAACGTCTGGGACAGCAGACTACACACAATCAATTAAGCCCTTCAACAACCGTGTCACCTTCAAGCCTGCTGCTTATGCTGTTCCGACTACTGTCAAACATGTTCAGGATGCCGTTGCTTGCGGTGCTGCCAACAACATTCTTGTCACCGCAAAATCTGGAGGACACAGCTATGGCTCACACGGTCTTGGTGGTGAAGATGGTCATCTGATTGTCGATATGCGTGGCTTCAAGGCCGTTACTCTCGATGCGGCCGCTGATACCGCTATTATCGGGACGGGTGGACGACTTGGAGATGTTGCTACTGCTCTGTACAACCAAGGCAAGAAGGCCATGGTCCACGGTACATGTCCTGGGTGAGTCCTTTCTGTACACATTGCGATCGCGATTCCTAATGAATACAGGGTTGGTGTCGGCGGTCTCACCCTCCACGGAGGCTACGGCTTGATCTCTCGCAGCAGAGGTCTAACTCTCGACAACTTGCTCTCCGCGGAAGTCGTGCTTGCTAACAGCACCGTGGTCACCGCCTCAACGACCTCGAACCCAGACCTCTTCTGGAGTTTGCGCGGCGCTGGTGCTGCCTTCGGCATTGTTACCAACTTCAAATTCAAGACCTTCACACCCCCTGAGAGCAACATCATTTTCCAGTACAACATCAACCCATCCAATGCCGCCCAACTTGCAACCATCCTCACTGCCCTTCAAGACTTCTCGCGCAACACGCAGCCCGTGGAGATGAACATGCGTCTCTTCCTCGCTAGCTTCCCTACCCTTAGCGGTGTATACTACGGCTCGCGTGCGGACTTCGACAAGGTCATGGCGCCGCTGCTCAAAGCGGCTGGCATCACCAGCAGCGTCCAAATCTCGACCAACACATGGATCAACACGCTCTCGTCGTTTGCCTACGGTCCCCTCCAACAGGCAACACCCTACGATACGCATGAGACCTTCTTTTCAAAGTCCCTCATGCCCGAGACCCTCTCCGCTGCCGCCATCACCGCGCTTTCAAATTACTGGCAAGCCAACGCTCGCTCCAACTCGCGTTCCTGGTACCTCATGTTCGATCTCCACGGCGGCAAGAATGCTGCTATCACCCAGGTAGCTGCCGACTCCACCGCATACGCGCACCGTAATGCAGTCTTCAAGATGCAATTCTACGACCGCACAAACAATGGAAACTACGACCCGTCGTGGCAGTCGTTCCTGAATGGCTGGGTTAAGGCGGTCCAGGATGCGAGCCCTGGGCAGAACTTTGGCATGTATATTAATTACGCGGATACGAGCTTGACGAAGGACCAGGCGCATAACGCGTATTGGATTGGGAAGTATGACAAGTTGGCGGCTCTGAAGAAGGTTTGGGATCCCAAGGGTACGCTTCAGGGCCCGCAGCTTGTGGGTAGTTAGATTACTCCGTTCATAGCTAGAAGGTAGAAGACATAGACACGATATCACTCGTAAAAATTGTTGTTAGATATACACACTAATTCGTCTCTGCGCATCTGACATTGTTCTCTCGAGCCGAAACTGCTATTTCAGACCTCCGAACCGCCTCCAACCTACCTCTTCCGATACGGTGCCCCCGTAACCGCCTGTAGAAACGTCTTCCTACAACTCGCATCCTTGCCGCGCCAAAACAATAACTCCGTACCCCTCTCCGTCTTACATATAGTCCACCCGTCGTTCTTCCCGTCCACACTCACTAGATACCCGTTTTGCAACGCGATGTTCCCCGCTGTCCGCGTCTCGCGCAGGAATTGCAACTGCTGTCCTGCAACCACGGGCGCGCTATCATACCTGTAGTCCCCACGACCCGTGGAGAGAAACGTGGAGAGCGTGTTGGAGGCTGTGAGATTGAAAGCAGGGAGAATGTTGTAGCCGGGAGGAAGCAGTCGTAGGACAAGAGTTGAGCTTAGAGGGTCGTCTTGCTGTGGGGTTGGTTAGGATGATTGGAATGACATGATTGGAATGACTAGATGGTAGATGGGATTGGCTGGGCGGTGGAACACGTACGAATGGTGTTGTGGCAGATACACCGCGCAGTGCGGAGGTATTTGACGAGCGCTCGGACTGGTCTGCTGTGACGAGGAAGAATTCGCCTGGTTTGGCGGTGGGGAGGGCGTGGGGCGGCGCGGCGTATGCTGGGTTTGTTGCTGGGAGGGCGGTGACGAGGGATGTGGTGGCTAGGAAGGCGAGTATCGACAATGTAGTGGGAAAATGCATTTTGACTGATTTGCGAGGTATTTGAGAAAACGCCTTTGTTTCCAATGCTCTGTGAATTGAATTACGAGACGAGACAAGACGAGAACGGCGGATTGCGACTTGTACTCGAGGAGGGAAAATGTCGTGATGGTTGTTGAAACAGTTGAGCAAACAAACGGTCCCTGCTTCTCTTATAATGCGTAGGCTAGCATGCCTGATCTTGCTCATACCATGTACACCCTTTATACCTGCAACGCCGTGTCACAAGGGTGATCTACACGCACGATCCCATCTACAATCACCCGCCATCACGTCTCCCAATCACCGTTGCATCTCCGCACTCCTTCCTTGCATATCGGCACCCATCCCTACATCCAAGTCCCCTGTCGATCCCTTGTACCCTCGAATCACAACCTACCCGCTGCGACGAATGAAACGATGCGAACACAACCATCCAATGGCGGGCAGACGTGGCCTTGCCTCGTCCACGACATATACTAAATGACCAGGTAATATGTGCAGCACGAATGACGAACGTGGAGCGTTTTGGCAAATAAGAGGATGTCGGACATGCAGGAAGATCGTCGTGAGGTGCGATCTGCCCATCGCGTTCGGGACGGTGACGACGGTTGTGGCGCCGATCTAGGCTGCTTAGGGTGTAGCGCATCTATGTCAGGCTACATGTCTGCACTCTATGGGTTCGTGTTGTTGCTTCATGGTAAAACATGTTCCAACTTGAGAAAACGACCAGGCGGAGACGCGCAAGAAAGCGGTACAATATGAGTACCTGTCGCTACAGCCTGTCCGGTTCGAGGCGATACCGTTAACGAGCATGCCTCCTCATGGACGCACAATAGGAAGCAAACAGAACAAAGTGTCGAATGTTTCCAACTATTGATACATTATCTATAAACCCACCACTAGGTTGTTCACAAAAACTCAATACCAACCCCAAAGCTCAATCCCTTCCTCGCCTCCTCCCTCGCCCTTATAACCAAGGGCAAGCTAAAGTTAACCTCAAACCTCGCAATCGGATGAGCATACACGAGACCAACGCCCGCAGCCGTACTCGGCAGCCCGTCCTGCAAACTCTTCAGCGTATTGCTCATACTGCTCTTCACAGCCTCGCTGTTCATAGCTCCACCCTCCTTGCTAGGGTTCTTGAGGGAGAGCAAACGACCGCCATTGATGAAAGCCTGGAAACGAAGAGGAGTGTCTTTGCCGACTTTCGGTACAGGGAAGAGGAGCGAGGCGCCTCCTGCGGCGTAGACATCGCCACCGACCGCGTCGGGGCCATCGTGGGGTCCGAGACCGGAAAGGCGAAAGCCGCGCACGTTGGTGGGGCCGCCGAGTTGGAAACGGTCGTTGATGCGCGACTGTTGGGGCGTGGTGTTGCCGCCGAGAACGAGAGGATAGACGAGACCGCCGCGGAGACCGGCAGTCAAGGTGATGCCGGTATCGCCAAAGGGTAGCGCAATTTGCGACTCTGCTTCCGACTTAAAGAAGGCGGCGTCGCCCTTGAGAGGACCGAAGCCAGCGAGTTCGGAGACAGTCTTCATGAGATAGCCGCTGCTGGGAAGCAAAGGGTAGTCTCGCTTGTCGTTGATCCAAGTGTGCGTGATGCTAGACTTGAAGTTATCGCCGGCGTCCGCCCGCACAGTTGGTGAAGCATTCTCCGCTAGACCGGTAACCTGTCGCCAGATTCCGGAGTAGCCAAACTCATGCTGGTGTCCAGTCTTCGACCGCCACAAGAACTTCGAAGTTGCACCTCTCAGCACCTCCTCGTGGCTCGCCCAGCTCTTCAGCGTGGAGCTCGCGAAGCCGTTGACCTGGAACTTGAAGTCCGGGTTGCTCAACACGGGGGTGTCGAACGCTAGCGAGTATGCCGACCGTGTCCGCGTGCCGAGTGATCCATGGGCGTTGAGCGTTTCGGCACCACCGAAGAGGTTGCGCAACTCAGCGTGAATGTATGCATCAGCCTCGGAAGCGCCCGCCTCGGTACCGGTCTTGATCGTGTAGGTCCCGCGCTCAACAGCTGATATGTAGACATCGACGTCTGTGGGAGAGGACGTGGGTATCGTTGGGTCTGGCCGATCAAGGTAAACAGATATCGGTGATTTGAAGATGCCTGCGTGCGTTAGACATGGTCCACGCGTATAGCTCTCGTGCTCTCTTACCGAAGCGATTGAGCTTCTGCGTAGCGTCTCCCACTTCTTTCAGCGCCTCTTCCAGAGTGTACTGCTCCTCGCGATTCGCGCTCAGCAGGGGATTGACCACGCGCTCTAGGAAGCCCCGTCTTGTGCGATTGGCATTGAGGATGCGGACCGAGGATATCGTCACCGGGAGGGTGGTGTTATCGTCGATCTGTCAAATATCTTAGCAAACAGCCCCAGCAAAGCCTTTCATGTCGAAGAACCCACCAGCTCCACCAGCCTCTCCTGCGACTTCTGGTGCTGTGCGAAATTGCGCGCATTGAGGTCGTCCTGATTCCGCTGGTGCGCGTTCGGATCCGTCTTGCTCTTCAGCTGTTCGAAGACCTGCAGCTCCAATTAGCTCCGCACTATCACCATGGCCATGCTCGGACTCACATCGTCTTCTAGGGGCGACGCCATCGAGGCTGTTTGATGTCGTTGCGTTGCAGCTTGGCGATCGTGAAAGCTTGCTGCAGCGCGCTACGACATTTGTCACGTGCGTGGCCAATGCCTGCCGCATGCACGGAGATTCCGCAAGGCCGCGTCTTCCCCAAACTCACCTCTCCACTCACGACCGACGGAGATTTGCGAAGTCCGGTGCGCTTCACGCTTTTCGAAAATAAAGGAAGCGACGTCGCTTTCACAACTACATTCACCTACCCTCTCGTCTTTCCTCTTTGTCCTGCTGCTCAGTTCTGGACCAGTCCGGGCTCCGCTATTGCATCAGCGCCCGACTGCACCGCCGCTTGATAACGCACACGACCATCACCCGCCCTCGCTCACAACATCGCGCCCGCCTACACATCTGCACATCATGGCGACGCCAGCAGCAACTAAGCGCCTGACAAAGGAATACTCCGCCATTTCCAAATCCTCCCCGCCCTACATCGTTGCTCGCCCCTCAGAGCGCAACATCCTAGAATGGCACTATGTCCTCACCGGCCCGCCCGAGACCCCCTACGAAGGCGGCCAGTACTGGGGCACCCTCATGTTCCCACCCGACTACCCCTTCGCACCCCCAGCTATTCGCATGCACACGCCGTCTGGCCGCTTCCAGCCTAGCACACGCCTCTGCCTAAGCATATCCGACTTTCACCCCAAGAGCTTTAACCCGGCATGGGAGGTCAGCACGATTCTGACAGGGCTGCTGAGCTTCATGACAAGCGAGGAGATGACAACGGGATCGGTGCGGGCAAGCGAGTCGGAGCGGAAACTCTTTGCGCAGCGAACGCGGTGGTGGAACAGCACCGGCGGAGGCTCTAAGCAGCCAGGCACACAGTCGTCCAATACGCGCGGCATCGGGGCGATCAAGGCTGGTGACGGTGGCGCAAAGTTCCGCCTCGAGTGGCCGGAGCTCGACGAGGAGAACCAGAAGTGGATGAGGGAGAAGCGCATCAACCCGCAAAACGGCTTCCCTCTCCCCGCGCAGTCCTCGAACTGCGGCCCTGTCCGCATCAGGAACACAGCCGGCGCCGGCAAGACCGCCGTCAACCCTGTGGTCCAAGCTAATCAGATTGCGCGGGACGCCGGTCAAAGCTGGATTAGCATCGGCCGGTGGGGCAAGATCATCATCGGAGCTATCTTCTCCTACATCCTTGTGACGCGGATACTGGGTGATGGCGCTGTGTCGATGGCTCAATAAAGGGACGTGTATATGAAACAAATTTTACGGGCGCACTGGGAGTTATGGTTTACTTTGGGATAGGTGCAGCAGCCTGCATCTAGATCGGAAAGAGGTCTGGCTAGTGGCGTTTCAAGAGATATCAGGCGTGTTAATGGTCGAGATTGGTGTTACTGATTGTGTCGCTGACTGGTAAGAGGAACAAGAATGGCATACTCCCATTGTATGCCTGGGAGACAATATCAATTCGTTCACAACTCAACAAAGTTCTCTTGATCGCTATTTCCCTATAGTTCTACGACGCTGTGTTCAGCCCTTCGCTCACGCCAACCCGTCGTTCATGGAAGTCATTGAGGCATACAGCGTTAAGATGAACATGTATAGGTTCGGTTCATGTTCCCCGGGAACTCGCGTACCTTCCGAGTACTGTGCATGCGTCTGGATGCAGCAGCACATCCTGTTCAACTGATCTAGCGAGGGACAGCACTTGATCCGAGCTGGGGTTTAGAAGTATCCATGCATCTCTAACCTCCTTTTTTTGTACCCCTCGTACAGCGTTCAACACTGCAAACCACCAGGCACAGTTGGACGTGACAGGTATCTCCTCTCGAGAAGGGTATAGTCCACGTCTGACCCCATCTGCAAGCGCGTCCCGTCTTGCTACTCAGGCGCCGATCAAAGGGTCCCCATTGCGCCAGCCACATATCCCCCCTTCATCTCAAACCGATCATGAACTTGCGCCACCAAACTGTCTCGGCTTCCAGAAACCACGGGCTCACGCTCTCGGTGAGTTGCTCAGGCGACATGCTAGCTCGCGGATCCAGGTACCCGAGGGCGATGATGAAGACGTCGCAGGTGGTGATACTTGTGCGAACGAAAGCGGCGCTCGATATGTGGTGCGGCATTTCGAGTTGAGCGACGTGCAGCAGCCAATGAACAAAGCAGTATTTGGGGGGGATTGAATTGGTCTGGACCTGGGCAATTAATATGAGCGAAGCTGTGATGAGGGGTTTGAGGTCGGTAGGACTAGGGCCGGCCTCTGTATTTGAGTTGTAAACGATTGGCAGTGGGACGAATGAGTCCTTGGTACAGTGGCGGTATGCACTTCATCGATGGCCGAACTCTGCGTTGTAAGTGCTTGCTAAGTCGCCGCCTTTGCTCTTTACGCCCGAAAGACCCGCGGTGTACCTCACCGCCCACGACTAACGGTGCGCGCCTGAGCTGAAGCCACCCTTGCTTGCTATCCGGATGGGGAAATTTGTATAGCCGTTGCAGATGGGTGTCGACGTGTCTGGGCGAATTGGCCGAACGGAAGGTGCCGAGTAAACGAGATGGTGGAAGCACGCGGGTAGCGGACAATTGCGCAATACCGCTGCCGCTGCCGTTGTGGTCGTACGATTCCTCGGGACGGAGCGGGTGGCGACAGTAAGCTTGGGAAGTCGACGTGGGATGAAGTATCAGTCCACTGTTGGAGACAAACGATGCATGCGTTTTGAGTGTCGACGCATGCGGTGTGGTGTCAGACGGAGATCCAATGTACAGGTAGATGTACCCTTTATACGACACATCTCACAGACTCCACGTCTGCCACAAACAAGTATCGTGGCCGTGATTGCTAGCTCAGCTGCCATCGTCAGCAGGTGCACCCACCGCATGCAGGAGACTTTGTTTTGGGGCTCTTGGGCTCGCCAATAGCCATCATCCAGCAAGGAAATGGCGCAGTAAGGAGAGCCGTGGTGTTTCGCAAAGCATATTCCTCAAAGGTTCCTCTCCGGAAGAGAGATGGACCGTGGAGGGACATGGTGATAGTGAGTGATGGGGGAGGCCATTGGACTGGTGGTTGGTAGGGGATGCTGGTTAGGGTGGTGCTACTGGCTCGCTTGTGATGACGTGCAGCGAATGGTGTCGGCAAGCTGGTCTGCGCCCAGGAGGGGCGAGGATACCGCAGCGTGTGTAGAGAGCTTGTTGATGGAAGTGGCGGATGGCGATATGCAGGAGAAAGGGGATGGATGATAAGGTGGTTGAGGGTCGCAGAGCCGCAGGCGATGTGCGGCTGCACGGCTGGCGGTTGGCTTACGTCGCTCGCGGGTTGCAGAGCAGCTGGCCGATTGATGATACGAGACGGACAACGAGAGCTGAGTGTTGTGTCGAGGATTTGGATTTGAGTCTGCGAGTCTCCATGGAACGTCGGTGGAGGGAAGTGGCGACGGAGGGTAGCAACTTCCATTTGCCAATTCCGCATCGTCGAGCAACGACCCCACATTGCTTCATCTCAACACCACCGCCAGCTTATCAAAGAGTCACAAAGAAGCTTGTCAGTCATGCTTCGCCTTCCAGTACGTACCGAGCGATGCATTCCAACATCCTGACTTAGCTCGTACACGCCAATATCCAGTTCATGGCACGGCCGCCCTGTGTGGTGGTGCATACGAGGGCTGTTTTTGGCAGGGTTCCACCATACTTGGACAGCATACTTGGATCTACTGTCGTGCATCAGTAAGCCCGAGCATTGCATTCCGCGTCCTCGGATCGTGCTCGAGGCTGGAACATCAAAATTTTCCGGCCACCAAGTACCGATGTTCGGTATCGTTCGCCTACATCCCTTCTCTTCCTCGTTCGCTCTAGTAGTACGGCCGTCCATAACTCATATTCAACGCTAGAGGAGGTTGTTGTGCCTGTCAATCTATTGGCAGGAGACATGACACCTTCCCGGACTGCAAGATTCAACTTGTGCGCCGGTGGCGCCGAATCACATTGCCTCATTGATAATGCAAGTTTGCATGTACCTACGCGTATGGCCTGACCCGCAACACCTTCACTGCAGTTTGCGCGCTAGACAACACCAGAATCGCCAACGCCGTTGCAAGCTCTTGCCGGCGGACCACCAACATCGGAGCAAGAGTCTCCCTTCGAGCTCACGAGATGGCCTCGCGCCCTGGTGAGAAAGGAAACCGAGTCCGGGACGATGTAACGCGAACACGAGATATTCCATGGAAGAAGCATTCGCCTGGTTTCCGAGCTGGCAACGAGGCCTCCGACGGCTACTCTTCCCCAAGAAGCACCCCATGCGCCTTGTGTCCGTGATCTGACGGTCGGACGGCACACCGATCGCTCTACTCCTCGCACTCCAACACAGGAGGGTCGTGTCTATCACGAGCGCAGGCGGAAACAGAGCACAGGCTGCGGCGAGGGAGCATGGAGCGTAAGCTAACCCGCTCGTGGCCGAGTCACCGTTGCATGTGGCGCTGGCGCTAGTCAAGACTCAACGTCGATCGCATTCAAACCCAACTTTCGATCATCGAGAAGCGTGGCACTACAGGCAGGACCTTGCGGCTAGACGAGAAGGCGAAGGATCGCCTACTGTGAGGTCTCCGCCGGGCATTACCGTATTGGGGCTATTGCTCCGAAACGTGAGCAAGCCCGCGTACAAAAACTGGTTTGTGAGTGCCGACGGCTACCCAGGCTGTGTCGCCTTAGAGGAAGCTGGCTAAACATTTCCTGATTCGTGGATCTAGTAGATCATGCGTAAAACTTTTCTGAGCAAAGGCTGTGGTTGACTTTGACATGGCGCTACGCGGAGCAGCCGCTACAAACGCTAGTGGGGTTGGCGTCCGTCAAGCTCCACGATCACAGGTGTTCACCCGTCCAAGCACTGGAAAGCTCTTGTTGGTTTGCCTAAACAAACCTCGGGCACTGCGCGCAGATGGAGTGCTTTCTTTTCCCATAGGCGCTGCGGGTTGCACTGCATTTACGCCGCCTTCAACCCCAGACGGCCACCTTCTAGGTCATCCGCAAGACGGGAACGTAGCACTGGGGTTTTGACAAGCAATACTCTAGCTGGAAGGTTGTGCTTCTCTCACAATGGCGATTGGACGCCGGCCTGCAAGTCAATATCGGCTCAAGCCCACCCATGTCACTGTCGCCAGCATTGTGCATAACTCCCGTCCCGCAGCCAACGCCTATTTGCGGGGCCACTCTTCACATGGAAGTCAGGCCGACAGCTTGGATGTGACCCTGGACCTCCCCACAATCGGGCTCCAACGAGGTGAATGTTATCTTGGCACACGCGGTCGCGCACAGGCTCTCCCGGCCATCACGCGCTCTTGTGGATAGCTCCTTCATTTAAAACGCCTCCCCCGCTCTGATGCGCTGCCTCACGCACAACACCGCAGTCCCGTCAACCCGTTCTGGTCTCCAATCGGCAAGATGAAGGTAGTTCAGCCTCAGTCTCCCTGCAAAATCCCCTTCTAACGTGCTAGACCTTCTACAATGTGTACGCCATCTGTGGCTTCGCCGCCATCGGTGGAGGTCTCTTTGGTTTCGATATCTCCTCCATGTCTGGTGTCCTAGGCACCAATGCCTACAAGAACTATTTCAACGGGCGTAAGTCCTGCGATGAAGCTCGTGCTTTCGGTTCCATGACCCTAACAATTCGCAGCCTCTGGTACCCGTCAGGGTGGCATCACGGCTTCCATGCCTGCTGGCTCCCTTATCGGAGCTCTCAGCTCCTCCTTCCTTGCCGACAAGCTCTCGCGTAAGACCGCCATTCAGATTGCTGCCTTGATTTGGATCGTCGGTGCCATCTTGCAGTGCGCCGCCAATGGAGTGGCTCTCCTATGCGTTGGCCGTGTGGTTGGTGGTTTCGCAATTGGTATTTGCTCGGCGATTGTGCCCGTTTACCAGTCCGAGATCGCTCCCAAGGAGATTCGTGGTCGCGTTGTTTCGCTCCAGCAGTGGGCTATCACCTGGTACGTGCCAAACTCGATCTCGCGACTTCTTTGCGAGACTTCGACACTGACTCGAATAGGGGTATCTTGATCCAGTACTTCATCCAGTACGGTGCGTCGTTTGTCGACGGTGGACCAAAAGCGCCCAACCAGGGCGCCTCCGCTTTCCGTATCCCGTGGGGCATCCAGGCGGTTCCTGGTCTCATCCTCTTCGTGGGCCTGTTCTTTTTTCCCAAGTCTCCCCGTTGGCTCGCCTCCAAGGACCGCTGGGAAGAGGCTATCCAGGTTCTTGCCAACCTCCATGGCGGTGGTGATACAAATCATCCCAAGGTGCTCGCCGAGTACAAGGAAATCGAGGATGCTCTTCGTTTCGAGCGCGAGGAGGCTGAGACTTCTTTTGCCGCTCTCGTCAAGCCGCGCATCCTCAAGCGTGTCATCCTCGGCATGTCCATCCAGATGTGGTCTCAGCTATGCGGTACGTCACATTCACGTACGAAATGCACGTGAGACATTCACTGACCTCCTTTAGGCATGAACATTATGATGTACTACATCGTCTTTATCATGAAGGGCGCTGGTATCGCCGACGAGCTCCTCACCTCCTCGATCCAATACATTATCAACGTCGCCCTTACCCTCCCCGCCATCCTCTGGCTCGACAAGTTCGGTCGTCGTCCCGCTCTGCTTATTGGCTCCTTCCTCATGATGATGTGGCTGTTCATCTCTGGCGCACTGCAAGGAGCTTACGGTGGCCCGAACCCAGACAAATCCGACAAAGACATTTCCTGGGTCATTGGCAAGGAGCACGGAAGCGTCTCCAAGGCCATTGTCGCCTGTTCGTACCTTTTCGTGGCTAGCTTTGCTACTACCTGGGGTCCAACCTCGTGGACGTACCCGTCTGAGATCTTCCCGTCCAAGGTCCGTGCCAAGGCCGTGTCGCTCGCCACGGCTTCCAACTGGACATGGAACTGCATTCTCGCTTTTGCCGTGCCGCCCCTTCTGTGGAGTATCAGCTGGAAGATGTACATGATCTTTGGTACCTTCAATGGCCTCGCGCTCATTCACGTAAGTCACTCCCCGTTGCACGACTCATACGAGTGGATGAACTGACCCGATCTATAGATGTTCCTCACCGCCCCCGAGACCAAGGGCAAGACACTCGAAGAAATGGACGACGTGTTCGACAGCGGCATCCCCGCCTGGAAGACGCGTGCAACGACGTCCCGTCTCGACCAACTCGCCCACGACATCGAGACCGGCGAGCTCAAGGTCGATACTAAGCGCACTGGCTCTGTCACGCAGACGGAGACCGTCGAGCCCAAGGTTTAGATGTCCTTTGTTGCACGGTGTGCTGTGGTGGTCGCTGGTGTTTTTTTCGACCTACGGGTGCAACGTCTGGTTTCTATCTGCAATGGAAGTAGAATGTCGGATGTTGCGGGTTATTGGTTCATGGTTCGTAGGATCGGGATGGGGATATACTGCCATGGATACAGTGGACATTGATTGCTGGGGTGTGCTGCCAGTGTGGGCGCGGATATGTATGGGTAGTCGGTACCACATTTACGGAACTCATAGTCAGACAATTTGTTCCTGGCGTCACGTCTTCTGATTCAAATTCATAATTCTTTAAATGCATACTTGCAAAGGCAGAGATGGCTGGCCCCAGAGATGGCTAGCCCTACCGATAATCCCGGACTTTTTCTCCCTGATCGTTCCCCCAGCGCCATTCTTGTGCCGAAAGGACCTCCGAATGTGTCCCGCTGCATGATTGCAAGTACCAAAACCATTTTCCAATACCACGCTTTCCCCGCTGGCAGCCCAAACTCGCAGACTTGTCAGCCAGGAAGGAATCAGAGAAGCAACGCGCAAGCTCCGCTACCGACACAAGTGCTCTCCTCTTGGTGATCGCCTTTGGCGAGGGACAGTCGGTCGCAGACAACGAGTATCTGGCAGTAGGGAAGTTCCTGGAAGCGCAGCATCAACTAAACGCGGAGCCAACCCTACGGCTAATGGCAATGATGACGAGATATGCCAAGTCACACCGCAAGCACCCACCAGTACCGAAAGTTCACCAAGTTCGTTCAAGATCACAAGATGTCCGACAACGAGGCTGAGGAGACTGACGATGAGGCTGAGGAGACTGACGATGAGGCCGAGGAGGCTGACGATGAGGCTGAGGAGACTGACGATGAGGCTGAGGAGACTGACGATGAGGCTGAGGAGACTGACGACGAAGGCAGTCTTACGGTGCACGAGGACATTGATACCGAGACGATGAGCGAGGCAGATACGGGTACCTTGCGCTCGCCTCAGACCCAGCGCTCGTCTCGGACCGGCAAGAAGCGAAATCGGCAGTCTGATGAGTGGGAGGACACCATGGGAGTCGGATCCCAGCGTCTTCGAAAGAGCGTCAATACACGGGGATGAGATCCGGGATCGGTGTGGAAGAGGTTTTCTCGTCGGACATATTACGAGGAGGGAAAAGGTCATGAGCGGGTGGTCAAAGATTGGTGCGGGGAGATGGTCTGGCCGCAGAAGTGTGGAGCTGGGTGAAGTGCGACGGGTCGCCGGGTGGAGGTCCAAGGCTAGCATCGAAGAGGTTCTTCGGCCTCCCACACTTAGAGCTGCACGCATTCGAGAGTCGTTTAGCCACAGAAGCATAGAGTCAGACGATGAGTCATGAAGCAAATTCTAGCATTTGCTTTGGTAGTAGCAATTCTCTAACTGCTCAAACCCGCAGCTAAGAGATGATCCAAGGAGCAGAGATCTCGAAAGAATATTGAACCAAGTCTTCAGTTGCATGCAATGCGCCACCTAGTTGTGTAACATGTGAGTGTTAGAGGTCCACTCGCAAATACGCCAACTTTGACTCGGGCCCTTCCCTTGTCGATCTTTGTTCTTTTCTAAAAACTGTTTGAGCACAATACAGAAAGCTCAGGATTTTTCCAAATCGTCGAGCCAACTCTAATTCCGTTCAGTAATCCGAGTTGGCTTCAGTAAGTGTACCTGAACCCTTCCATTCCCTCAAGAACAATCTCACCTCGTTCCGCTTTCTTGTTCTTGCGCCAATAGTGCCACACGAGGACTAGAGTGGAGAGGATGAGGTACAGTTGAGCGCCCTATTGAGCATCTTAGATCCTGTAACGTATGGAGATTCAGAGATAGACATACCGTAACAGCCCAAAGTCCGGTCCTGTAGTGTGGCACTTCCTTCTCCATGAATACCGTGCTCGCATAGATACCGCCAAGGGCGCCGAAAGCGACTTGCATCCCAGATGCAACCCTATTACCGTCAGCACTCTGTCGAAAACCGGGAAAACCAGATGACAACTTACATCCTGAGACTCTGACCGCGGATATTATTGGCCTGCCATGCCAGGCATGTGGGAATGTTGCTATTCGCCCCGGCAAGTCCCATGAAGATGCCAAAGTACCTCGCGCCATTGTTCTCCGCATACGCCACGATCATCAAGCCCACAATCCCAATAACGGCTTGGAGAATAATCCAAGGCGCACGCATGCGCGTCTTATCAGCCAGCCACGAGACGAGGATAACCCACGGGACGGCAGCCACAGCGGGTGGCGCGGAGAGTAGAAAGACCATTTTGATCGAGTAGCCCATGCCCTGGAGTATGATCGGGATGAAGAAGGCGAGGGCGTAGACTATGGTGGTTACTGCGAAGAAGGACATGGCACTGGCAAAAGTATTAGCATGTGCAACCCTATATAAATGCACATGATAATGGCTGACTTACAAAGCCCATAGCTCCCATCTCTTAGAAGCGTCGACGAGCTTTTTCAAAGTAAGCTTATCAAATTCAGCATCTTGACGGTCTCGTTGGAGCTTGTCCTGGATGGCTTGCACTTCGTTTGGCTTGAGGAAGGGAATGCGGGATTGATTGACTTTGTCGGGAAAGTCGATGATGAGTATGCGTCCGAGGATAGCGAGGAAGATGGTCATGGCGCCATTGATAATGAAGATCCTGGTGTGTGTTAGCGATTGGAGAAGAAATTGGACCGAAAGGGATGCGTCGTACCATCGCCAGCCCATATAGCCATTTCTTCCATGAAGCTGCATGATGCCGTATGCGAGGATACTTCCGAAGCCGTTGGCGAAGATGTTGATGCTATAGAAAATAGCGAATCTGATTGCGTCAGTACTGATATGCAGCATTAGCCAACAAATACACACCGCTTATGTAGCTCGTATCTAGTGTACCAGCACGAGATCAAATACACGCATCCAGGGAAGAATCCTGCCTCAAAAAGGCCGAGTAGCAGTCTACACACAACAATATCCTGCACCACGTCAGTGTACGACCGGTAGCTATAAAACGCATTTCTCACTGTCCACTTCTTCGAAAATCCCGCTCCCAAAACAACGGCGCCCCAAGCAAAGCAGAGAAAGGAGAGCCAATTGGCAGCCCCAACTTTCCTCAGCACAATGTTGCTCGGGATCTCGAAGATGAAGTAGGTTATGAAGAAGGCCAGTAGTGCGACCGAATAGCGGTTTCCTTCATTGAAACCGAGTTCGACGTCCATGCCGGCGATACGGGCTGCAGAGATCTGGGCGAGGTGAGCTGATGGTTGTCGACAAATGATAAGGAATGGTGAGATAGTCAACTTACGTTGATGCGGTCAATGGCACTGATTGCGTAACATGCTGTCCCTCTGGTAAGTTCTCTAGGAGAGTTGAAAGATAATGGTAAATACTACCTCCAAGGATGGGAATCAAGCGCCAGTCAGTCTTGCGTCTACCTACATAAGCATACGTTCGTTGTTGGGCAGTAGGAGCTTACGTAGCGTGTCGCTCCACTTTCCGCTGGTCCTCGCTGATGGTTCCGTCTACTTGCCTGTTCGCGTCTTCTAAGTCTATTGTGGCAATCTTCTCGATCTCGATAGCTCCATCCTTCTCTCCGACACCATCTTTGTTATCATACTGGGTGGACATTGTTCGATTTTGTAGCTTGATCGTGGAAGAGTGAGAAATACTCTCCGTTTCCTAACGACCAAGGTCGCACCCCCACAACACTCGACTCTATCTTATACAAGTCGGATCCTCTGCGCCTTCTTGCTGGACACATAGTTCGTATGCCATACACATGCCCAGAGCTTAGCCCTTGGCAGCCCTCTTCTCATTGGCCCTTCGCCTCTTTCGAAGACCCTCCCCCGCATTTCGCGAAGCGCTATCTTCCGGGAAGGAAGATGCTAAGCAAATAGATCCAGGTGACTGGTATTTCGGCAGGGATTGTGTGATGTGAAAGTTGTCGAATCTCACAAGCTGACACGCGACCTGTACCGAGGTTGAGTTCCATGTGAACAAGCTATTCACGATGTATCGCTCGAGATCGAACCAAAGAGCCATCGAGTGTCCCGGTTTGGTTTGAGAGGGAGGGTCATGGTGGCTGCCAAGTATTGAGGTCAATTCTGGGCGTACCACACGTAAGAATACCCACGCTGGTTGGTAAAGTAAGCCGCCGCAAGAGGATCGAATTTCGAGCCCGAAGTAGAGGCTTGCTGGCAATATCAAGAGAATGAGACGACAGGAACCGAACAGTAAGACTTTTATTTTCGTGAGGGGGGAGTATCTGATATCAAAGAAAATATCCATACTGGGGGCACATGTGGGTAATCGGAAAGGGGCTGAAGAGATAAACGCTCCGAACTTAGCCTTCGCAATTGACAGATCGGGAAAACATTTGACTTGGAAAGAGAAAGGAAGAAGGAACAATGAAAGTAGACATCGGATCCAAATGCCGGACCAAGCTTCAAAGCATGCAATGATCCATCCAAGAAGCTGCGGTTCGGAAGTCGGCAAAGCCATTCTAGAAGGATGTTAGTGCTTATTGCCTGGTGCCATATGCTTTCGCCTCTCAACTTACGACGTACCTCGATCCTCCAATCGACGATAGTTCCATTTTGAAGGGGAAAGGGCATCGTATGTCTTAATCATAGAGGGTTTGCGTCCCAAGGTGACGGGTGATGCGGCGACCGCTCTGGCTGGGTTCAAGGGCCCTCACGCCTGCGATTAGGCATTTGCAGAAGTATCATTCCAAAGACGTTCTCGACTGGATCTGTTCACGAGAACTTCCTTTGGAGAAACGTTCATCGATAGGCTACCGAGAAATGACCTTCTTTCCAGATTCGCCTCGCAAATAGCTTCAGATATCGGTTCCTTTCAGGCGGCGCCAAAACGGGTTCCCCATCGTGGCATTCTTGATTTTCATCAAGAATGGTGCGGCGGAACGAAGTGACTTCTCGTCTGCACGAATGTCTTTGAGGAAGTCAATCATTTCGTTCTTGTCCATATCCGCCATTCTGCGGAGAACGACGCTCATTCGTTTCAGGGCCTTCTCATCGTCTTCGAGATCCGGATTGAGAAAGTCCCCGAACGCGGCGCCAAACGCTTCCACGGAGAGTAGGGTCGATTGGCGACGAGACTTCAGACAGTCTTGGCAAGTTCTCGCCCTGGACAATGTCTTGACTGAAGACGTGCGGTATTTGCGGCCGGTGGGTTTGCCACAGTACTTCTGCCAGATGTGATGAGCGACGACTAACCAATTGGTCGTCTCACTAATCTCAATGGCCAAGGTGTCATTATCAACCCGATGCTGGCACACTTCAAGCTGTTTCGATGTCCCGGTTGCACTCCGCCAAAGCTCAGTCTTGATTTCAGAGCTAGAACCATACCCGTCGCGTATGAAACTAATCCAGACTGGTTCTTTGGCCTTCGTGAAAGCTACTAGCATTCGCTTCGTGGGATGGTGATAGGCCAACTCAGCTCGAAGAGAATCTATGGGGTCGGGTGATTTGAAGTGCTGAAGCCATGTCTTGGTCAAATTTGCCCATGTCTCGCCTGGTGCTGCGCCTCCGGGCAGAAAGAGCTCATCGTACTTGTCGAGGTTCTCAAGCATATGAATTTCCCACAGGGATATGCTCAGATCCGCGGTAGAATTTCAAGGTGGTCTGTGGTAGAACTCCTGAGCTTCTATATGCAGCCTCTCCAAAGAAGCACCACATTGTGAGCTCCTCGCCCTACCTATCGCAGCCGACCTTCATCTGCCGTAGGTCATCGTAGTATGTAACGCGATGTTCTTTCTTGACGTGTGTGCTCATTTCGAAGGACTGCTGGTGAGAAATTGTTCGTTTTCCGGGTGGTGTTGAGAGAAGGGAGAGGTTTAGAGTCGCTAGTGTGATATAAGTAGCAGAGAAGAATCACGTGAACTGGACGAGCAACTGGGCAACTGGAAATGGCAAGAGAAAATGGCTCGATCAAGCTCCGGGGTTCACCGTCCCAGGGCCATCGAAGGGTGAAGTAAGAGGATAGGAAAGAGATAGAAGTGAGAGAAATAGACGAGCTTAGGGGTTGAAAAACACAAATCAAGCAGATGGTTCTGAAGCTGGTATTCGGGGTTCGGTAAAGCTCTCTTCGGGGAATCTTAGTGACTGTTGTATTGTATCAAATCCACGTAGCGTCATGATCGCGACGCCAATCACTACCTCGATATGCGTTATTAAGTATGAATGTAAGTACACAGGCCACCTGATTGGAGATGGGCGTATCATGGTTTTGTCTTCGGTTCCGGAGCGCAGCGTAGCCTCCTCATTCGACAAAGTGTGTTACCTCGTCGCCATGTTATTTTGCACCATGGGCAGTTCCTTATGTTTAGTCGCTCTCCAGGACCTTTCCCAATGTGCAATGGTATGGTGAATCCAGGTACGCTCGAGACTAGTAATAGACATTGAGTTTGTTCGAAGGTACGGTGCCGTAACGGTAATCGTTACTATCAATTGCGAATGACCGAAGACCGTGGTACGTGTAACGTGAGTGTACGATAGTCGTAGTGTAGTCTTTGCGAACCTGTCGTATATGCTATCAAATTGACGGACGAGGCTCCAGATGAAACTAGGTGATTCTGCTTTGCCCACTTGAGAGCGATGTAAGACATTCCCACGGAATCCTAAAGACGGAGGATTTCAATTAAGCGGGCCGTGGACCATAACGTTCATCTCTTCGACGTCAGCCTACGTTGTGATCTTCACCACAGAGAAATTGACTGACAGCGGAGTAGGCTTCATGCAGCAACTTTTTGGTGAGGGGCGTCAGGAGCGGTTGTCGTAAAGGTGGGCTGCGCCCTGACGCGTAAGCTGGAATTTTATTTCGCCGACGGCGATCGTCTTCTCCGCACCTCGTTCCCCACTTTCACTCTTGCTCTCCACCGTCGAACACAACACCCGCCGTTTGCCATAGAGACGGACGAGGGCCTTCAAACGCACATCCGGGCACTATTGTCACCACTCTGGACGCGTCGAGACCACTACCCGCCCGGCGTTGCTCTGACACGGAGTGTGGGTGAATTGAAACCTACAATGGGTGCGCGAATGCGACGACTACAAGAAAGGAAAAAGATGCTCGCCGTTGCTGAGGATGCGCTCGCACCCAATGGTGGTGTTGCGACTTCCGCAATGCCCTATTGTAGCATTGGCTGATGGCTTGTTGACGTGACAGGGCCAAAGCGTCGTTGCTCAACACAACAACTGTTCCACGAAGCGGCCCTTTTGCCACAGCATCTACATCCCATCGCGCCAAAGATTTGCGCGCTCACGTTACTTGACGGCTGTTTCGTCCTTGGAGATGAGGCTGCGACCCACTCCTTCTCGCCTTGGTGTCTTCTGAAACGAGCCAAGCTTCATGTCCCTTGCCTGCCTGTGGCCTCAGTCACACACCAAACTTATGCGTTTGAACAAGCTTCCTCTCTGCCCGCAACTACCCCGGCCTGTCTGCTACAACATCTCTAACGAGAGACGTTGGGGCTACAGTTTGACATGTCCCCATGAGATTGGCTCGCAGCGACGTCCCGCGTCATCTCCCCCGCTTTTCGGACCTCCAATTCGTTTTATTCGTCGTTTCTTCCAAGGCACAACCAAGCCCTCGAGCTCGATGCTTGGGCACTGGACCAAGAGCGAGGTGTTCCTGTGTGAGAGAAGTGGAGACCGAAGGGGATTGTCTCTCTTCTTCCTGTTGGCCGCGAGGCATCCTCCGGCATGAAGCGTTAGACGCACACGGGCTCTCCCCAAACGACCCGCGCGGGCGGACTTGTCAGCTAGGACGACAGCTAGGACGACAGCTTGGACTACAGCTTGGACTACAGATCTGTTCTAAAATCGGCTTGCACTATGGATTGCTCTCCTGTTCCCCACAAGGGGTACTACCGTGCACTGTCGGGCGCACCCGCCTTGGTATATATACCTGACCATCAACCACATTCTACAACTCACCTCTCACCTCCATCTTCATTTCAGTTCTTAATCCATTCTTTGGTGCAGGACACTACCCGTTACATTCCTTTCTTCACAGAGCAGCGCTCAACTTTACAATCCCTTGCATTCATATTTTATCCATCCGAACAACTTTCATCATGAAGTCCGCCATCCCCCTCCTCACTTTCCTTTCCGCCGGCCTCGTCGCTGCCGCTCCGACCCCTTTCGTTAAGCCCGGACCCGTGGTGACCGCCGAGACTGAAGGCATCGCTATTCCCAACACCAACTTTGGTCGTCGGGAGGCCATGGTCGCAGACTTCAGCAAGAGAGCTCTTGAGCTTCGCGGTGCTCTCCTTCAAGCACGCAATAAGGCTGCTGAGGCTGGTGAAGCTGATGCTGCTGCCGGCGATGCGGCAAACGCAGACGCAGCTCAAGGCGAAGATGCCGCGCAAGGAAAAGCTGCTGGAAAGAAGAACAAGAACGCGAACGCCAATGCCAACGCCAATGCCAACGCGGATGTTGCCCAAGCTGACGAGGCTGACGCTGCCGGCGATGCGGCGAACGCAGACGCTGCTCAAGGCGAAGATGCTGCAATGAACAACGACAATGCGGATGCCAACGCGGCTGGTATGTTCATCTTTTCTCTGTGTATCTTCCTCACTGACACCTCGATAGCAGACAACCAAAATGCAGAAGATGCTGCTGCTGGTGCCGACATGAACGCAAACAATGAGAACGCAGCAGATGCAGCTGCTGATGCAGACAACCAGAACGCGGACAACCAGGACGCAGCAGACGCGGCTGCCGATGCCGACAACCAGGATGCAGCAGATGCGGCTGCTGCTGACCAAGCGGCACTCGACGAAGCTGCGGCTGGAAATGCAACTGCTGTCGCCGATGCTGGTGCCGCCGCGAACGGTACTGTTGCTGTCGACGCTGGTGCTGTCGCGGCCGCCAACGGCACTGCCGCAGCTGGAAACGCAGCCGAGGATGCTGCCGCCGGTGAGGATGCTGCCGCTGGTGAGGATGCTGCCGCTGGTGAGGATGCTGCCGCTGGTGAGGATGCTGCCGCTGGTGAGGATGCTGCTGCCGCTGAAGATGCTGCTGCCGCTGAGGATGCTGCTGCCGCTGAGGATGCTGGCGCAGCGAACGGCAAGGGCAACGGCAAGAACAACGGTGCCGGACAAGGCCAGCAACAAACCGGTGCAGCAGGCGATGCTGAGTCGATCAACGGTCTTTTGGACAGTCTTCTTGGCGCCGATGCCGATGCCACTGCTGTTGGTGCACAGGGTGCTGGTGGTGCCCAAGATGCTGGTAGATTCAACTTTGACGACCTTCTCGCTGGCCTGAAGAGGCGCAAGGCCGCAGCTGTCAAAGTTTGAGTGATTGAGCGATCTGTAAGGTACTTTTTGGGGCTAGGGCTGGATTGAATGAACTGGAATTGTCACACACTGTCGTTTTCGATGTACACTTTTTACTTTTTGACTCGGAATATGGAATGGGACTTCAACACGAGAGCTCTCTCATCTTTAGCTTGACATGATGAATGGGTCCGGATAAAGTTTATTGTATATCTAGACTTGTTGTAGTACTATTAAAACAATAAAGGGGCAGCCAGCCTAGTGATTGGAAAAAAATCTTTACACACTATGTCCGCACTTCTCCTTCACTACTGTACCAATGTTGACCCCAAAACGCAGGTGCTTACACAAAACACCAAAGCACTTATACCACATCACCAAAGCGATCAACGTAGAAGCTATCGACACCCTTCAGAATAGACTTTATCAACACCGCACATGCACCTTCACGTAAAACACACTCTTCCCCTTTCCAAGGCCGGAATTCGAACAGGAGTATTGGCGAAACTCAGCACCCTTCAAGCAGTCAGCCACCATCACCGTCGTCGTAAGCTCCGCTAGCGCAGCATGCAACATCGCGATGGCGGCTGTTCAAAGCTTGTATCGACACCATGTGTTTCCTGTTTGGGTGTTGGGCGCGGCATCCTGAAACGCGGAGAGTTTGTGACGCAAAGGGGCTAGGACAGAGGTAGGTGGAGAGAAAATCGAGATGCCATGTCATGTCAGCGTCGCAAGAGTGATGGACTCGATCTCAGGTGGTTCTGGATGTAGCGCGCTGACGCTGAAGTGTTGGGAGGGAGCATACGCCAGCTGATGTTTTGCCTGTCGAAGGCTTTTGAATCAGTGTTCCACACAACATTTGACGAGAACACGAATAAGCACGTGGAAAGGCATACACACTCTTCCCTACTCTCTCCCTCAAAGCATCACATCCCATCACGCATTACCAATGCACTCCCCACCTCTCCACCCAACCCTCAGGCACCATCATTTTATTGCCCACCCGTACAAGCTCATGTCATAGCACAAGCGCCAAACGCCGAGACCGAACGCGTAAGTGTTAAGAACACAACCCAAAGATAAAAATAAACCCGTCCCGCAGGAATTCCATATGTCTGCACCGCCAAGCGCTGTGGATTCTTTTGTCGGAATTCGCATGAGCTGGGTGGGGGTGGGATCGCATCGTGTGTAATTTCCCCACGTTAACTATGTAATAGTGGTAGGGGCTGTGGTATAGGGGTGAGGGTAGGAGGCTTGGCTGAAGTTTTGTTTGGTAGTGTGTTAAGGTGTTGAGAGTTGCTGTGCGAGTATGGAGGATGGTGAGCGGCTAATCTCGATTACTTGGGAAGACGGGGGCTATTCATGGGAGAATCGTTGATGGCTCTAGGAACAGTGTGTTGCTCAGTATCGAAACGTATGATAAAAAAGGTGTCTTTGGTCCTGGAGAGTGTCTTGCGTCTTCGAAAGGGTCTTCAGAAGCTCAAAGTTGGCCAGGACATGATACTGCGCTTAGACACGTCCGTCTAAACGTTCGTTATATTACATTGCGCATCAAAGGTAAGACGACAATCGATTAATAGAACAAGTTGTTGGCTAGGTGCTCCGTCAGACGTGCCCACCCGCAGTAGGCTCGAGAGGTACATGAAGAAAAATTCGGTAGTCGGGATGGGTTTCTTGTTCGCCTGTCGGATTATCTATCTCTATTGACAAGGTTCTTTCAGTAGCAAGCTGGAACGTAGGTGCAGAAGGATACCCGGCTTGCCATGGAGAATGATCATGTCGGAGTCAAGACGGCTCAAAAAAACTATCGTAATCGCGAACGGAGTTCAGAATCAAATAATGCAGGACGGCGTATACAAGAAATAAATGACATGGCTAGTCGATTCCCTCACGCAGGGCACGAGTGTAGTTTAATGGTGCACATGTGATGGGAAGAAGGCCGGATTAGCATTGGCCAATCAGCGGCAATTTAATTCCGCTTTGCCTCGGATGCGGAACTGTAGCGTCATGGAAGGCGACCTTTCATTCTTGGGATTGGAGTCGACAAGCCAATTCTTTTGAGCCTCCGCGCCCGCACGCCTGCACGAGCTCTCACAATGGCCTCTCGAGCATATCCAGCGTCCATAACGCGCCGGCTCGCCTCTGCGTCACGTCCTGCGCTGCTCAAACCTCGCACCCTCTACTCCACCGCGCGGCGAAATCAAACCCTCTGGGAGTCACACCGACCAGCGCTGCGGATAGCCGGGCAAAGAAGGGCGTTCTCTCTCACCGCACGAACACGCTTCGCCGAGCATGACGATGCATTCGACCCCCGGCAGCAGGAACGCGAGACAGACGAGGTCGATGTTTGCATCGTGGGCGGCGGTCCTGCGGGGCTGTCCGCGGCTATCAAGCTGAAGCAGCTCGCAAATGAGGCGGGCAACGAAGACTTCAGGGTGCTCGTGCTGGAAAAGGCCGGCGAGTTGGGCGATCACATCGTGTCCGGGAACGTCATCGAGCCCTCCGCCCTCGACGAGTTGCTTCCCGACTGGCGGTCCGAGGACAATCCGAACCGCTTCGAGCACATTACTCCCGCCAAAGAAGATCGCTTGCGCTTCCTCACGAAGAACAGCTCCATCTGGTTGCCGAAGCCCCCGCAGATGAACAACCACGGCAACTACATCATAAGTTTGAACCAGTACGTCAAGTGGCTAGGCGAGAGGGCAGAGGAGGTCGGCGTCGAGGTCTACCCAGGCTTCGCCGCATCGGAAATACTATACAACCACGAGGGAGTGGTCAAGGGCGTAGCGACGAACGACCTCGGCATATCGAGAAGTGGAAAACCCAAGGACTCTTTCGAGCGGGGAATGGAATTCCATGCTCGCGTCACACTACTAGGCGAGGGATGCCACGGCAGCTTGACGAAGCAGGTCATCAAGAAGTTCGACCTGAGACGCGACAGCCAGCATCAGACGTATGGACTCGGAGTAAAGGAGGTTTGGGAGATCCAGCCCGAAAAGTTCGAGTCAGGCCTCATTGTTCACTCAATGGGCTATCCCCTTCCGAAGGACACATACGGCGGTGGCTGGATGTACCACTTTGGAGACAACATGGTGAGCATTGGGCTCGTCGTTGGCCTAGACTACCCAAATCCCTGGCTTGCGCCCTACGGGGAATTCCAGAAAATGAAGCAACACCCGCTGTTCCGGAAAACACTTGAAGGAGGCAAGTGCATATCATACGGTGCCCGGACGTTGAATGAGGGCGGCTTTCAATCGATACCCAAATGCGCATTCCCTGGCGGTGCCCTAATAGGAGACTCGGCTGGTTTCTTGAATGTGCCTAAAATCAAAGGTACGCATACTGCTATGAGGTCGGGCATGCTGGCAGCCGAGGCGACCTGGGACGCGCTCCAAGGTAACACGGATGGTACCGTCTTCTTGTATGACTATGAGGATAAGCTTCGCAACTCTACAATCTGGAAGGAACTGAAGCAGGTCCGCAATATGCGACCATCGTTTCACACGCCACTCGGTCTATACGGTGGTATCCTCTACTCAGGATTGGAGGCATACGTCCTTCGAGGCAAAGCGCCCTGGACACTCAAGCACGGCAAGCCCGACCACGCCGCCACAAAAACAGCAGATCAATGCGAGAAGATCGAATACCCCAAGCCGGACGGAGAGATCAGCTTCGACATCTTAACGAGCGTCAGCCGCAGCGGTACCAATCACGAAGAAGACCAGCCCATCCACCTGCAGGTGAAGGACTGGGATGCGCATGCGGCAAAGGAATGGCCTGCATACAAGGGCGTGGAGAACCGCTTCTGTCCCGCGGGCGTGTACGAGTATGTTGAGGACGACAGCAAAGATCTGGGCGTGCGGTTCCAGATCAATGCCCAAAAGTGAGTATATTCCATCCGTGGCGTCAGTTACAAGGCTAACACGTGCAGCTGCGTCCATTGCAAGACTTGCGACATCAAAGTGCCGCATCAGGACATCAATTGGACGACTCCGCAGGGCGGCGAAGGTCCCAAATACGTGCTGACCTAGACTTGCATTTTGTTGTTCGATCTCAGGCGCTGGATTTGAATGCTGCTTGCGCGACCAAACTTGGACCTGTATACTATGTTGCGATTCCTTGCGCCGTGCCGCTTCTGGAGACGGAGCACATGTTCATCGCTTACGGGCAATCTATCAAACTCACACTTTCTGGTTGTGCATTGCACTTGTGCGCGCGCCGACGTACTGAGCCGCCTTCTTCGGGCAGCGTGTTGAAGGCCATAAACGATGAATGGGCCATTACGGTGAGCTCCCGGCGACTGCACGAGGTAATCCACACACGCTTCTGGCTCGTGCGCGGTCAGGGCATGATCAACCGAACCCACGATTACACCTCGAAGTGCCATCATGTTGACGATAGCCTGACCTCAATCAAACTCTTTTACGTATTCCTTGCGGGCTGCCGGACTCAATACGAGAGACTAGACTCTCCGCGAATGACAATCCCTGGAGTCCTTCAAAGGCCGATGGCGTAGCCGTGTATGCGCTGACCGCGCTGTCCCGCTCTGCTTTTGGAATGCATGCTGCCCAACCGTGTTCGTCCCCGCGGCATTCTTGAACTTCCTTTTCCGCTCACCGGTATCAGGGCGTGGTCTTGGAGTCTTCACAGCCCTCCAGTTATATGTTGCCGATGATTGAAGCCTGCAAGATGCGTCGTGAAATCGAGACGACGGGGGATCTGGTATAGGACGACATGTGCTGAGACCCCCGTGGATAAGCTTTGCAAGCTGCATCTTACCGGCAACGAATGATTACGCCAGGGCGTGGTCCCGTCCTCAACGGATGAGAGTGCACGTGACGCCAAGCCATCTGGCCCAAGGTTGGTTTTCCTCGCCTCACTCGAGCGCTCATCTGCCCAACTTCACCGGCACAGGGCGACATCCATATCCCTCCGCTTTCCGCTTCATCACTACTGCCATCTGGCGCCCGCGATTGCTACTAGCCATCGCCCTCAGGATCTATATCTAGGCCACTTCCCCGTTGCCGCACCCGCGCACGGCTTTCTCGAGTCGCCCATTCGTTCGTCACCGGCTTATCCTCCAAAAGGACCGCCATCAGCTTCTTTCCAAGGTACGACATGTCGCGCACCTGCCGCAGAGGACTTTTGCGTCGCCCGGGGACCCCTCTTCTGCGCGCAGCCCGGCCCGCTACTTTCGCGTCTCTCCCTGCTTCCTGTCGCATCTGGCGTTGATACCCCCGATTGATTCTGTTTCTCTTCTGGCCCCTGCACTTACGGCTCTCAGCTCACTCCCCTTACCAGGCTAGGTTACCGCAGTTCTAAGGAATTCCGACGAAGCCGCCATGACGGAGGTTTCATCCACGCGCCTCTACCTGGGGAATCTCCCCCGCAATGCCACCAAGGCCGACGTCGAGGCCCATTTCCAGACCCATGGCACCGGCGAGATCACCGAGATCAAGCTCATGAATGGCTTCGGCTTCATCGAGTACAAGGACGCGATGGACGCACGCGATGTTGTTCCTGGTAAGCCTTGCGAGCCTCTGCGCGTGCGGCTAAGCTAACGTTGACCGCAGCTTTCCGTACGTAGAGTATTCCGCGCCTTCGTTGCATCTCTGACCGCTCCAAGATGGCTCTGATTTCATGGGCGAGCGCCTCATCGTTCAGTTCGCTCGTGGATCTCGCGCCCGCACCACCGAGAACTTCACCCCACACGAGCGCGCGGCTCCGCGCCCGCGTCGCACTCCGTTTAGGATGAGGATTGCCAATCTTCCGGTCGAGACCAGCTGGCAGGTTAGATACCCCGATCCTTGGATTTCCTGTCTTTCCGGCTAGGGCCTGATCCCCGTGTTCTGGAATTACCTTGTTTTCGCGTGCTTCCCATCACTGCTGGATTTGGACACGACTGAACCTCGCGTCTCTAGGACCTGAAAGACTTCGCCCGCCAATCTGGCCTGGACGTTGTCTACTCCGAAGTCGGCCGCGACCGCGATGGCACTGGGTGAGTAGCCTCAACCTAGGGGTACAGGCTGCGCTGCAAATGCAAGACAGCAGAGGGGTCTAGTACAAAGCATTGTGTGCTGAGACCCCTCTAAATGAGCTTTGCAGAGTGCGAGCTTGTACCCCGAGCCTGTCGACCGTTGAGGCATGTTACTGACAATAACAGATTCGTCGAGTACGAGACGCAAGCTGATCTGAAGACGGCTGTCGAGAAGCTGGATCGCCACGAGTTCAAGGGCCAAGAGGTCATGTGCACCCAGGACGTGTCTGACCCTCCCCCACCTCCCCCGTTCAAGCCTCGCGCGCCCTACGGTGGGCCTGGCGGACCCGATGATCGCGGACGCGATAGGTACCGTTCGCGCTCGCCTGGCGGACGTCGCGGTGGCGGCTATCCCCCGGCGCCGTACGACGACTACTACGACCGACGTGGTCCCCCCAGAGGCTACAGCCCTCGCCGTGGCGGCGGCGACGACTATCGCCGGCGTAGCCCTCCGCGCGAGTTCTACGAAAGCCGCGAGAGGTACGGACGTTCGCCGCCTCGTGGGGCTGGCGAATACAGTGCCCCTCGTCCTCGTTATCCAGAGGATCCCTATGACGCTCGTGGGCCTCCTCCTCGTCGCTATGACGATCCATACGTTAACGGCGCTCATGCTCGTCCGTACGATGCTCGCCCTCCTTCCCCCGGCAGACGTCCGCGAAGCCCCGGAGGCCGTCCTCCCTTCGACCCTGAGTATCCCCCTCGTCGTTACTAGGATTACAGGCCGGTTACCCTGCGGTATCATCCTTCCGGGATCCCTTATTCGGTAGCAAAGCCGGTCAGAGACGGAACACGGGGAACCGGAGCCGGATCTGCTTCAAAGGGCTCTGAAACTGCACATTGAAGTAATGGCTGTGGCACTGTGCGATTTATTTCTGTCTCTTTGGTTGGATTGGTACATCGTCTTGTCTCGCCTTTGGGCAAAAAGGGTGGGTTATTGGTTTCAGAATTGAGTATTAGTGTATAGTACAAGTCAAGGCTTCATTTACAAGTCAAGGCTTCATTCTCCAGATACGACCCTACGCGCGCATGATGAGCGAGTTGCAAGTGTGATGAGTCGGAAAGTCGGAAACCTCAGTGTGCAGTATATAGCTATATGTGCCTGCTTTACAGATTGCGGGTTTTTGCACTATCGGTAATCCTGGTGGGCACAGCTGAAGGGAGAGCTTTCCTGAGGCTGAATTACAAATTGCATCGCAATGTCGAAATATCGTAAGGACGGCTGGGAGAGACTGCACGCTCCGAGGCGCCCCTGAAAAGACTTTTGCAGTTATAGATGTACGTCATCGTTGTGTTCAGCTCCTGTTGCTCCGTGGATGCGGATTGAGGGAGTGAGGCGGAGTGGGATGAGGTTGGGTTAGACTGAACTAGGTCGCGGGGGGAGTGGGGGTTCAGAATGTGTCGTGGCTTTGAGATGCGTGGGGACGGTTAGTGTGTGATTTGGGTGTGTGTACTGAGAGCTTGGGTGTTGGGTTGAAGGTGGTAGGTCGAGGTGGTAGCGAAGCTGTTCTGGAAAAGTTAATCTCACGCATGCTGTTGTTTCGCGATTAAAGGCGGGGGCTCCTTCTGCACAGTATGATACGCTGGAGATATAGGAAGTTGTTGCATCATCTTGTCATCAGAAGATTGCATTTGAGCGTTATCTGTGTTTATTTCACACTGTTGGGGAGAGCTCTGCTTAAGGGAATTAAAGGAAGAAAGGTGAGTTGGATATTCTCTGGTTTGGGTTTCACTCACGGTATCGGGGCTAGGAAATGAGCATGTGAAAGAAAGAGGGAGATTCGGTTTTACTTGGGAGGGAAGACGTTGTTCTCTATCCAGTTTGGCTTTCTATGTACGTGCAGTCTCAACCTGAGTGATGCCTGTATCAAACCAAGTCGATCACAGCAGGCTCGCTCTGTGAATCAAGATCGAACAAATCCTCTTCCTCCCGGGGTTCCGAGCCAAAGGGTTGTATGCACATACCCAATCGCATGTATTCCCGCGGTCTCCGATGCGTCGGAGTCACGACAATACTAAACAAGTAGCCCCGATGATCCCATGTCATGACCAAAGCGAAGACAGGCCCGGAAATCTCGAGAGAGGTGTCGTCGCTGACGAATGCTGGGATGAATCTGTCCCATAGCTCGAAGTTGTCGTGTCTGGATCGAATCAAGTCTTTCGTATTGAGCGTGATCGGAGCGAGCACGCCTCTCACCGTCAGTGTACAGCCTGGTTTGAGGGGCCCAAAGGAATCGTTCTGGTAGACGAGCTTGTGGTCCAGAATCTCGAGCACGCATTTGACCGCAGTCCTTTCTGCACTTCCCTGTTCGTGCTCCGTTTTAGGAGAGGCGAGAAGATCAGCCAAGGATGTTGGCGGTGCTTCTTCCCAGAGACGGTACAATACATCTTCGCTCACGAGCCATGATACAGGCCCATCAATAGAGAGGAATGACCAAGACGGACCCACATAGTCTTGGTGTCGACGGTTGCAACTTTCTGCCTCGCTGGCCCACGCCAGATTCATTGTGATGTTGTTACTCCACATGCCGCCGAGATAGGTAATGGGCGTAGACAGAGGCTTCTCTCGCATGCTGAGTGGTGCCCAAGAACCAAGAGTGGACCCGGTCCTACGGTCTAGGCTCTTCTGGACGCGTTTGGCCAATCCAGACAAGGCAACGAGTCTGTCCGTTGCAACGGTAAAGTTGCATTTGCTGAATTTTGAGAGCTGTTCGTACCAGAGGTAGCCCGTCAATTTTTCGGTCGAGATAAGATGAAGACGGTGGGGACGGAATCGATCGACCTCGATTTCGTGATCCTCGGTGTCATACTCCGAAGACACTATGTCACCACAGTCCCACCACAATCCGAAGTCGGTCCAGAAGACGACACGATTTGAGAGAAGTCGCTCTTGGAATGTCCATCCGCGAGTAGCCCAGATTGAGTTGTCGATACATTGGTCGTAGCGATAGGATAACTTTGACCGGCTGGGACAAATACGGAGTCTGGTTCTGCCCTTCTTGGTATGCGACTGCTTGGATGAGAATAGTGTGGCTATAGGTGCAAAAGCATCCCCGTTCAGCCCTCCAATTTCGCAGTCCTCCAACGGCGTTAGTCCGATCGACCTAAGCACAGCACAACCCCCTTCGCTGTTCGAGGAAGAAGCAGCCACGATAGTAAGATAGGCATTACCGTAGTAATCGCTCATCCGTACTGACTCACGTAGGAAGTCTGCATGCCCCGGTTCGTCTTGAATAATACAAACGGCGTCGATCCATATGAAGCGTATGCCAAGTTTGTGGGTGATGTTGATAGCGTCCTCAATGGTCTTCGGTAACTCGGCCATATCAAAACCTACCGTACGCTGACTGAGGTTTTGTAAGGTAGTCTTTGTACTAGATACGGTCTTCCCCCAGCAGTAGCTGAGGATCGTGTACTGGTTTCTTTGTCCCGGTCTAGTTCGAGCAGGGGGACAGTAGAGCTTGAGGCCCCGGTGTTTTCCTACTGCCGTGACGTCAATCAACCGTGTCGGAAGAAAAGCCGTATTCGCGATGCGCGAGTTCAATTGATGAAGATGCTGTGAGGTGCATCTGGAATCCCATCTCTTCATCAGATCTATCGTGCGTTTGAAGTCCCGCTTGTGAGTCCGAGGTGAAAAGGCTAGGATAGTTCGATCAGCGGTCTTGGTCAAACAATACACTTGTGGCAATTGTGCGTACCAGCTATCCCACTAAGATTACCCCCATGATCAGGCCCATCCCTTTCCAGGATTGTCAAATTGCCTATAACACGATGCTCACGCATAAGCTGTAGTGATGAGCGAACCCCACGAACTTCAAAGCGCTGGGCTGGGTTTTCATGCAACTCTTTCGGGGATTGCGTTAGAACAGCGGCACGCAGCAACCTGCAAAGATCGCAGCCTTTGAACGCTGATGCTTGAAGAGCCGAAAGACTTTCCCGTTGAAATTTGACTGCTTGCCATGATTGAGGATGATCTGGTTCTTGAACGTGGCACTGGTACGCCCACGCACAGATGCGTTTGCATTCAGCACACCTAGCCGCAGTAGCGAGAGACCACGCCCCGCGTAAAAAGCGTTTCACTTGGTTCCATGTTCGCTTCCTTGTTGATTCGGTGGCTCGGGTCTGGCTTGCAGCATCTGTACCATTGCTGGACGTCGCTATGGAAAGTGACTCGATATCTGTACCGTTGCTGGAAGCCACTATGGATAGTGACTGAACATCTGCACCGTTGCTGGAAGCCGCTATGGACAACGACTCAACACCAGTGCCGTTGCTAGAAGCCGCCATGGACAACGACTCGGACATCCATGCATCTGCACGTCGGATCTAGTAACAAGGAAAACGGGGCTGCCGTGTGTCTGGTCGACCGCCGAAATTAACGACTGCGCGAGGCCGGCTCCCTCGCAACAAAGAGGTGGGAGAAGGGAAGCGTGTTGATAACCAGACTGGCGGGGCATCAACCTCTCTTAAGCAGCTGCGTGCACCACGCCTTCCAATACTGTGACCGTGACGCCATTGGCCGCCCCTGCTGCACCTCCTTCGGCCCCTGCAGGGAGGCGCATTGCAACCCACCAAAGAACCGCCGTGGCGTAACTCTCACCAGTCCAACTCCTGCGAATAGTGAGAAAACCAGAAGGAGGTATTGCAGTAAAATGCTGAAGTCTCGAGGATTGTAAGATTAGGTGTGATTTGCACGCTGGGATGTCGCATACACCAAGTCAAAGCTCAATGTGAACCTACCAACCGAAACAAGACAGAGCATAGACGAACTGTGCCTCACCATATGTCTTCCACAACGACGCACTCCTCTCCCGACACACCTCACCCACCTCTCCAAACCACGTCAAGGCATCATATACCCCAGCCTAGCATCGACCCCACCACACAGTGCACACATATCACAGCAAGGCCCCCAAGAACAGGATAAAAGCAGCCAGACAACAAGCCAGCCGCAAGCTAAGCATTCAATTCTCTAAATACTCCCTCGACGATGTTGAAGCTCGTCCTCACATCGCATCGCATCGCAAGCATGCCAACCCTTGTAAATGCCAGAAACAAAAAAAGAAAACGGGGCCAGACTCCATGCATGTGCCGCGCCTCAAAACGCCCACGCTGTCTTGCTGTTGAAGAGATCCCCAGAGGTGTTGAAATAGAACGCCGAGTATGTACAATGAGGTGATGGCCGGATGGTTGAAAGGGCCACTATTGAGAAGAAATTGCATAACGTCGGTTGAGGAAACCGCAAAAGTTCGAACAAGACTCTCACGAAGAGTCTTATGTCGGCGTGGGTGCGGCCGCGCCAGTGATATCCTCGCTGTCCTCTGCGGGAGCGCAGCTGCAGAAGAGGTTCGTATCGCCATAAGCTATCACAACGTTAGCACATTCAATCTCAAACGAGCAAGGACGAGCAAACTCACCATCATCCAACCGCGTAACCGTCGGCCAGAACTTCTTCTCCTTCAAGTACGGCAACGGGTACGCCGCCGCCTCCCTACTATACGCGCGATCCCACTCCCCAACAATAAGATCCTGCTGCGAATGCGGGCTCATCTTCAACACATTGCCCAGCTTCGGCTGCTTGCCCTCCTCCACCTCCGCAATCTCCTTTCGGATCGAAATGAGTGCATTGCAGAAGCGGTCGAGCTCGACCTTGCTCTCCGACTCCGTGGGCTCGATCATGAGCGTGTTGGCGACGGGCCAGGACATGGTGGGTGCGTGGAAACCGTAATCTTGGAGGCGCTTTGCGACGTCGAGGGCTTCGATGCCCGCCGTCTCTTTGAACTTGCGCAAGTCGAGAATGAATTCGTGGGCGCAGCGGCCGTTCTCATTGGTGTAGAGGATCGGGTAGTGGGGCTTCAGGCGGGCGAGGATGTAATTTGCGTTGAGGAGGGTAATCTTCGTGGCTTGCGTGAGTCCGACAGCTCCCATCATCTTGATGTATGCCCAGCTGATGGGAAGGATGCTTGCACTACCCCATGGCGCGCCGCTGACGGGTTGAATCGCGTTCTTTCCGCCGGTTTCGCCACGAAGATGGCCAGGCAAGAACTCAGTCAGATGCTCCTTTACGCCAATGGGTCCTACACCAGGACCACCACCACCGTGTGGGATACAGAAGGTCTTGTGCAGGTTCAGATGGCAGACGTCGGCTCCAATCTCGCCCGGCGAGCAGAGGCCAATCTGCGCGTTCATGTTCGCTCCATCCATGTACACCTGACCGCCGTGTTCGTGGATGAGATCGCAAACGGCCTTAATCTTAGGCTCGAACACACCAAAGGTGCTGGGGTACGTAACCATGATGGCGCCAATTTCCTCGCTATATTTCTCGCACTTCGCTTTGAGATCTTCCATGTCCAGGTTGCCAGTACCAGTGTCGCACTTGATGGTAATCACCCTCATACCGCACATGGCAGCACTTGCCGGGTTGGTACCGTGGGCGGATACTGGAATCAAGCAAATGTCTCGCTTCTTGCCAGGCTGTTGTTCCAAGTACTTTCGAATGACTCGGAGACCGGTGAACTCTCCTTGTGCACCAGAGTTGGGCTGCAACGACACCGAATGGAAGCCTGTGATATTGGCCAGATCACCTTCCAATTGCGCGATCATCTTGTGGTAGCCCTTTGCTCTGTCCAGGGGTAAGAAGGGGTGTAGGTTAGCGACGCTGCCCCAGGATACTGGGGCCATCTCGGCAGTTCCATTCAATTTCATGGTGCACGATCCCAAAGGTATCATCGAGTGCACAAGCGACAGATCCTTGGACTGTAGGTGATGTATGTACCGTAGAAGCTCCGTTTCCGAGTGATGTGAGTTGAAGACCGAGTGTGTGAGATATGGGCTCGTTCTCTTGAAGCCCTTGGGAGGTTCAGCGTCCGCAGCTTCCATGGCGCCAGATGGGCGGGATGATCCGCTTTCGGTGCCAAATTCCTTGAACACACGCTCAAGTTGGGATATGGTGTTCGGCTGGATCTGTTCGTCAAGGGAGAGGCCGATGTGACGATCGTCAATCTGTCGGACGTGGAGACCCTGCTGCTCGAGTGCAGAAATAATAGACGACGTCTTGTCACCTGTGGCGACAACAAAGGTGTCGAATGGCGCCGGCGTGTTGTCCAACTTTCCACGCTGGCCGGTCTGGAAGCCCATTGAGACGAGGATTTGCTGTAGTCGGCGAGTGGAAGCTACGACTTGTCTTGCAATCGCATTTAGACCGTGTGGCCCGTGATACACGGCATACATTGCGCTCATGTTGGCTAGCAGAGCTTGCGCAGTGCAGATGTTGCTAGTCGCCTTCTCGCGACGGATATGCTGCTCCCTGGTCTGGAGGGCAAGTCGTGCAGCGGGCTTTCCGAGCCTATCCTTGGACAACCCAATCAAACGTCCGGGAATCTTGCGTTTGTACTTCTCCGTGCATGAGAAGAAGGCGGCATGCGGTCCACCGTATCCAAAAGGAACGCCGAAGCGCTGTGAGTTTCCAAATGCGATATCGGCGCCGAACTCTCCAGGCGGAGTGAGCTGGGTCAGGGCAAGGAGGTCTGTAGCCACACTGAAGATGGCTCCTTGTTTGTGCACTTTCTCCGCCAGTCCGCGGAAATCGTGGACTCCTCCATCTGTGTCGGGGTACTGCGCTAGAACGCCCACTAGATCATCGCCCAGCTCCTCCACCCGCTTGCTGTTGTTCTCCAGAACGTTGCCGATTTCAATGTTGATGCCAAATCCTTCGGCGCGAGAGTAGAGCACAGCTAGCGTCTGAGGGTGGCAGGTGCTAGACACGAGGAAGGTCTTGTTGGCACGCTTTTGGCGGGCGAGAGGAAGCATGCCTAGGGACATAGTCATGGCTTCAGCGGCTGCAGTAGGCTCATCGAGAACCGATGCATTGGCGATATCAAGACCGGTCAGGTCCGTAACCATGGTTTGGAAGTTGAGCAGTGATTCTAGGCGTCCTTGGCTGATCTCGGGCTGGTACGGTGTGTAACTCGTGTACCACGCCGGGTTCTCCAGTATGTTCCTCTTGATGACCTCTGGGACTTTGGTGCCGTAATAACCGCAGCCTATCAAACTGCGACCAGGCGAGTTTTCCCCCATGATGGCGGCGCCGATCTCTAGGAAGTCGCTCTCCGGAACGCCTTCCTGGCTCCATTCCTCCCTTGCCTTCTCGGGGTGTAATGAGCTGATGTTAAGCTCTCGAGAAGAGAGGATGTCTGCTGGGATGACCTGCTTGACGAATTCGTCTAGAGAGGCCGCTGGCGGATCCAATGCCTTGAGCATTTCGGCAGCTGCCGCTGCAGATGGGCCAATGTGGCGGCGCGGAAAGGTGTCGAGGGCTTCAAACGGTCGGATGGACGCAGAGAGGTCGGGCTTCGATTCGAGCACATCGTGGGGAACGGTGGAGTGGAAGTCCCGACTCGTGGAAGACTTGACGGCGTCTCTTGAGGCGACTGACGTGGAGAATGCGCGCAACGACCGGAGCTGGGGAAGCTGGCTGGCGCGCGGCGAATGGGCGATTCTGGCAGCAGAGCAAGCTGCCCTGAAGACTGCTGTGCGCATCTTGGCTGCTTCGAGTGCTCAATGGCACGACTGCAGTGCCCGTGGGCGACGTCTGGACGGTTGTCAATTTTGGGGGGCCGGTTGGTGGGGTGAGGGCCAGGTACAGGAAGTGCTCAAAAGCTCTTGATCAGTTCGCCACTGGGGATTGAACAGAGCTCGAATAATGGGAAGATAGATAGCAATTTGCAAGTCGCACTGGAGTCGACGAGTGACTGAAAGGCAGATAGTTGGTAGGATCAGAAAACGCAAGGCGGTAAGCCGATGCAACCTGGCTCCTCAACTGTTGCGCAGCCCGTCGTTATCCGAAAAGTTTCCCATGATGCAGGGATCACCGCGCCCGGCACAGATAAGCTCCCGCCACAAACGGCGCGTCCAAGTTCCGATGACGTGACGCAGCCAATCACCCCGCGTGGCTGTCCGCGCCACACCTTCCTCGGGCCTACTTCACGTAATCGTCTAGTCTCCATGGTTTTCTTCTCCGCATCTGGCAAACCCATCACGAACTGCACGTCTCGGATTTTCTGTTTACAGGCATAAGTGCATGTCGTAGCGTATGCCAGGACAGTGGCAACGCCGATATGGTGGATGCGACCCCCCCCGATCACAGTAATTGAAGTGTGCACCAAGGTGTGTGGGTGTGAGGACTTCCGAGAATCTCTAACAAGGGAACGCCATCTTCCCCACTCATATACTTGCCCGTCTTGGCGCCATCGTCCGTCGCAAGTTCTTCTCCTTCTCCGTCTCCTCTGTGACGGGCAAAATGCCCTGTTCCTTCAGCTGCCCCAGATACTCCTTCCCATACTGGTATCCTACCTGGTATATCTCGTCAAACTTTGCGAAATCCAGCGTCCCGTACGCATCCACAGGTGGACGCATGTACCTGCAGCCAGGCGTGTTCTTCGCCCGCTCTAGTGCGTCGTAGCTCGAGACGTACGCCAGCCGTGATTGTATCTCCGAGAGCGTCGGCGGATTGGGGTAGTTAGAGAACGGGTTCCAGCGATTCACAATGGCCCAGAACCCCGAGAGGGAGTCGCCAAAATTCTGCGGTGTAGGGTCGTCCAGGCTGCCGACATCGATCGCGAAAATGACGTCGGCGCCTAGGCTCTTCATGTGCGTGACGGTGAGATTGTCAATGTAGCCGCCGTCTAGAAGCATGCTGCCGTTGTCGCAGAGAGGAGGGAGAAGCCCGGCAAGAGACATGGATGCTCGTACGTAGCGCCACACGTATCCGCTGGTGTGGATCTGCGATCTGCTCTTGCTAATGTTCGTTGTGTTGCAGTAGTATTCGAGCCAAAAGTCCTCAATCTGCGAGTTTCCAAACGTCTTGAAGATGCCTCGATTGAATTCATGGCCAGTCGTGTAAGATGCACTGCCAAGGTCAGCTGGTGTCGCAAGTTGAGCATATCGAACTTACGAAGGGTATGTGAGGTCAAGAGCAAACCTCCACATGCTGCCCATACGACCGGCGAATTTCTTAGCTCTTCCGTACATGGGCACCACATCGGCGTCCCAAGCATATAGCGCGCCAATGAAAGCGCCAATGGAGGTCCCACCAACGATATCAATAGGTATACCGGCTTCCTCGAGCGCGCGAATGATGCCCACTTGCGACAAGCCTCTCGCCCCTCCACCTCCTAAGACGAGACCCACGGACTTACCGCAGAGTCGTCTTGCTAACCGATGGAAGTCGCCTTTGAAGGGCGTCTCTGCAGAGTAGAGCGGTGTTTGCCGAAGCCTGCGTGAAGTGTACTTTTGGATCTCAGCCTGTAGCACTTGGACACGCTGTTTGATGGCAGTGCCAAAGCGGCGACCGATAGGATGCACGGGCTCGGCGTTAGAACGAAACGGCATCTGGATGTGGTGATGGCTTCCATTGACCCAAGGACGGCTGTGCAGCCACTTTGGTGACAGGCCAGGCTGACAATACCTTTCCGAGTGCAGCAACACCAGCTCCTTGCGTGCGGTGGTCTTGGTTGTGAGCAGGAACCGCTCGTACTCTCCTATGTTCGGTGACCCCTCGGCTACTCCTACGAGGAGAATGCAATCCGCTTGGCTGATGCAGGTCTGCGTCCACGGTGATTTGACTGGCGTGTCTGCCACATACAGAACCAAGCCGTACTTCTCCTCCAGGTCGGCAAGATATTGGGACAGCTTTAGCTTGCCCATGCGATTGAAGGCATGTCGACCGAGATGGTTTAGGATGGTTGCTTGATTGAGTGAGACCACGCCGCCAGGAGTGCCAATTTGGGTGAGCGCGTTCATTAGTCGACTAGCAAACTCGACAACAGGTATACCAGCAGTGACGGGGAGGATCGTGACGGTTCGTAGGTTGATAGTTGATGAAACGTTGTTGCGCGTAGCCTTGGACCGAAGTTCCTTCCCTTGCTCGTGCAGAGGGTCATCCACTAAAGCTCTCATTCGGGAAGCAATGATCTTGGAAATCTTGATCGTAATACCGGGATGCTCCAAGGCAAGGCTGTTGAAAAGTGTCTTGGGGAACTTTGCGAGCTCGGTATCGCGGATGGCATGTAGAGACCCCGGACGTGCGGTTTCGGTGAGCACCTCGAGTTCGCCGACACTGTCGCCTTGACCATATTCACCGATGACTTTCATGCTAGAGTTCTCGCCATCCTGGATGGCTCGCAGACGACCATTGAGGACAATGTATATGGCATCACTTTCGTCGCCTTGGTTGTAGATGACCTGACCCGCGTTGACTTGTACCCACTCAAGTGCGAAATCAATATGCAGGATCAGTCGAGGAAGCAGCGTCGTCAGTCGCTTTGCCATGGTCAGTAATACCACAGGGTACCGGTCGACGATCCTTTCTATGGACGCTCGCGGTAGGAATCCGACATAGACATCGGTCTTCGCAGTTACGTCCACAAAGGAGCGGTACGACGACACCGTTCCCAGATAGCCTACTAGGCCGCCTGGCTTGGTCAAAAACAAGCTCTTCCTCGACTTCTTCTTTTTAGCCTCGTTCGAATGCAAAAACGATGTAGCAGTCGTTGAGCGCTTGAGTGGGCCACCGAAAAGGTCGGCGTCAGTTAATTCTGAGTCAGTGGGCAGTGTTCCGAGTATATTCGATTCTGACTCCTCTTCGATAGGCACGCTGACGTCCAGGAATCCGTCGATCACGTAGTACAGCCCAGGATTTCTTTCACCCTGCTCCACCAAAACGGCACCTTTAGGGAAGAAGACAATCTCGACATCATTTACAGCCTCTTCCACAATGTTCTGGCGACCAACGCCGCTTAAGGTGGAGAAGGCCGATGCTGATACCACCGACTCAGAGTCGCCGTCGCGGGACGCCTCAAACGGGTCCATGAATCCGAATGCGTTGCTAAAAATGGCCTTTTGTCTCTTGGTGTCGAAGGAGACCAGTCGAGGGGACTGCTCGACCGAACCGGGCTTTGGAACAGGGTTGTCCAAGTCGGTCAGTCCGATGGCTTTAAACATGCAGTCCAGTACGGACTCTCTGAAGACAGTGGCCTCGTCAACCGATTCTTGGCGATGCAATGCAGCGGGACGAGTCATTGACGAAGCAAAGGGATTGAAAGCACCCGAGTCAAGCGGAGTGCGAGCATCACGGCGATTGTCCTGGTTGAATGGCTGCGAGAAGCTGTACCGCCCTGTCCGACCACTGCCCCGAGGCATGTGCGTGTTCGTCAGCAAGTCTCCTGCGCTAATTCTGTCGTTGCCGCCACCGGGTTCAGGCGACCTGACTCTACTATGACTCTCATTGTTTAGGTCAGATGATCCACGAACAGCTGCAAGGCGAGCGTGCGCAGCGGCGCCTTTCCTAAGCGACACGCTACTCTTTCGCCGGCGCCCTGCGCCTGGATTGTGGAGAGCAATGCCCTTCATGCCTTCTTCTGGTCCAATGCGCTCTGTCTCTTTAGCAAATTTGTCCTTCAGCCGTTCCAAGGCCGAATCACGAAGAAAACCGGGCAAGTCATATGTCGTGTACGTGTTCATCAGTTTCTCGGTCCGCAAAACCTCGCTTGTGAGCCCCAAATATGCATGACCGGTTGCAAGAGTAACTCGCTGAAGTCGGGTCAGGATGACTTGGACGATGTGTGCGGTTGCTCTGGGATATATACGGGTCAGTCGACGAAAGGCAGTGGCCGGGATGATGGCAATGGTCGTGTCGACTGTAGCCCTTGCGACGATGTCCGGATGTGCGGATTTGGGCTTTGATCGAGATTGGGACCGCTTGTCGGGTTTCGAGCCGGCTTGAGCATTCCCGTTGAGGTTCAGATTTAGAGGCGGAACACTGGGAAGGCGGCCACCGGCCGTAGGACTAGCAAGACTCGGGGCCCTGCGGTGTCTAGACGATTGCGCGGGTGTTCCAGGAAAGTCGGCGGGTGTCTGCGGTCTGGAGTCATCGAACGTAAAGCTGCTATTCCTGGAGACTGAAGGCCGGTCTTGAGGCGTGCCTGGTCCGCTCATTTCAGGGCCTCCTTCGTCCTCTTCGTGGCGGAGTTTGACATCTTCGGTGAACAGAGAGAGGATTGAGAACAACGAAGACATGGGCGCGCCGTTCTTGACCTCAGTGAGAAGTTGATACCCCTGCCGATGACCTCCACGGGCTCCGTTTTCTCCCGAAGGCCCATTGCTAATCTCCTCTTCGTCGTCGGAATCGGAACTCTCACGGTTTGACTTTACAAAGATCTGCACCAAGCCGTCCACCACCAAGCAGAACCCCTTCTCCTCTTCCAAAAGAATGGTTTCTCCGGCAATGAGCTTCCGCGTCTGCATCGTCCGCGTGAGCTCGTGGAAGACAGGCCGCTCCAGGTAGCCAAACACCTTGATGGCGCTGAGGAACTCGTCGAAATAGTTGGACAGGCCGCGCTTCGAGTCACCTTCTTGGGTATCCGGAAAGACTTCGATCTGCGGCTCTTCACGCTGGGGCTCGGGAGGCAGTCGCGTATAGAGGCTCATGAAACGGTACCTCACAAGGTAGCTGACCGTGGAGACGATGAAGACAAGTATCAACATTCTATGCACATTAGATTGCGCTACATACGCCCTACGAAGCGCTCACAGTGTGGTAAAGTTCATAGTGAACGTTAGACTCATGGAGAAGAGGGTGAAGAGCCATGTTGGCAGAGTGATTGTCGTGAAGGTGATGATCCAGTACAGAGTGCCCGGTAGCACACGTAGGACGGTCAGAATGACGCGCGCAAGGACGCCCAGAGTCGACGGTGATTGTTCAGCCGCCTGGAAAGCTGCTACAGCGGACGGGATGGCGTCGGTCGAGGTCGGAAGAGCCGTGGGGGAGCTGCTCGCGATAGAGCTCACGGAGCTCAGAGCTTCGGCGGCGGCCATGGTGTTTGTGCAGCGAAAGTGGATGACGCGCGGCGCACAACGGTCAGGGTGGGCCCTTTTCGAGGTCGCGATGGCGGAGGAGAGGATGCAGAGGAGGAACACCCATGGCGAATGGTGGAAGCGCAAACTGGGGGTGCCAGGTATCGAGCCGGCTTCAAGCACATGCCCGTGATAGTGGGACGGGGCTTGGCGCTTGCCGTCTCATGCCGCCGCCGCGCCAGGTTCGCGCCTGGCACCTGCGAGCTCCAGTTCACGAGCTTCACCCCAGAACGCGGTGCCAGCTACCCCGCCCATTGGCCCACCATGCCTCCCTTCAAGGACGAGCAGATAATTGTGCGTCCGCCTGAGCCGCCCTCCACCACTTTCGGCCGCGTGCTAATCTCGTCCAGATCATTGCGCCGGGCTCGGAGACGACGCTCGCGCAGCTCGGCCTGCCCGAGTCCTTCACCCCCGCCCGCCTGCGCGTGCGGTCGCGCATGTTCCCCGCCGAAAAGGAGGGAGAGTGGGAGCCCTACAAGGTGCGCCGGCGGCAGGAGAAGACTGCAGAGGCGCAGAATGGCGCTGTCGAGGGCGAAGAGCCAGCAGGCGCCGGCGCCGACGCCGACGCCGAAATCTTATATGAGGAGGACCGCGTCTCTGAAGAAGGCGCCGTCTGGCCCATTCAAGAGGGCAGGATTGTCGACTGGTCGTGCTTCTTTGCCCTCATCACGCACGTCTACAACACGCTGAATCCGCCGTTCCACACCCCGATCCTCCTCATCACGCAGCCCATCTGGACGCCGAAAGAGCACGAGAAACTTACCCAGTTCTTCTTTGAGAAATTCAAGACGCCCGCGTTCGGCCTCATGGATGCCGCCCTTGCGACCGGATGGGCGTACGGAGTACACACGTCCACCATCGTGGACGTGGGCAAGGACAAGGTGGATGTCACGGCCATCAGCGAGTTCATTCCGCATACCCAGGGGCGCGTGGCGTCGTTGCCGGGCTGCGGAGGAGAGGCGCTTACCGATGGGCTGTTCGCGAAGCTTAGGCCTCGTGCCTGGAATCGAGACATGTGCGAACAGCTCAAAAAGAGCCCCCTCTGCGAAATCCTCCCGCCGGACGTCCCCCTCCCTGGTACCAAGGAAGCCGAGCAAGATGTGGTCTCGAACCCTGCTGCAGCTGCGTCAACCGGCGCAACTGCCTCTGGACCCGCTGCAGCCGCCGCGATACCGAACGCGCCACGAGGCCCGGGAGTAGACACCGAAGTCGGCGACGATGCCACGGCCGAGGAGAATGAGGGCGTGCTCGATGTCGCCAGCATTGTAGCAGGCGGCAAGATGAACGAGTATCTAGAGAAGAAGGAGAAAGAAAAGCTCGAAAAGGCAGCGTCAAAGAAGGGCAGCGCGCAGGCTGCAGCCGCAGCAGCTGCCAAACCTATCAGGTTGCCGAACGCGAAGCGCGAGAAGGTCACTTTCCTCTATGAGGACCATGCTCTACTTGATAGCCTCAAGGGCATGAACTTGGGAAGCGAGAAACAAGCAGAGATGGAAGCTCGGCTAGACGAGGGACCGCAGAGGAAACCGGAAGGTGCAGATGGCGAGCCAACACATACAGTGGATGCGAACGGCAACGCAGAGACCGGCTCTGGGAACGCGCGCTCAGGCCCAATAAGACGTGAACTCGAGGTCGGCCCCGAGCGATTCATGGCCGCAAGTGCTGGCGTCCTGGAGAGAATAGCGGATGCTGTCCACCGGACAATATCCTCCGTCGATGAAGTGAACAAGCGCAGCGAACTCTGGGATTCCTTGATTGTGTGCGGCAATGGATCACGAGTGCGAGGTGAGCTCTCATTGCCTGCTCCTCAATAAGTCGACTAACATCCGCCAGGCTTCAAAGAAGCGCTCCTTGCTTCCATCCAAGCAAAATACCTCATCTCTCCCTCATCAGCCACCATGTTCACCTCCGAGATTCCCTCAAACATCTCCACGCCGACTGGAACCGGTGCAAACACACCGCAACCCCAGCTCGGCCCTCATGGCGGCGGCCCCTCTCAAGTCAATCCTCTTCTTTACGCCGCCACGACTGCACAAACGCAGCACATGATGCCCCACGGCGGCAATCCAGTCATGCCCGGTATGACAGGCATGCACCATAGCGCGCACTCGTCGCATGGTCAGACACCCACATCGATCAAAACCATCAAGCCGCCAGAGTACTTTCCAGAATGGAAGGAAGCAGGGTTCGAAGAGGCGTGCTTTTTGGGCGCCCAGGTCGCGGCCAAGGTCATCTTTGTGGTTGACCAAGGTCAGAGTAAGGGTTACATGACTAGGACGGATTATAACGACCAAGGCCCGACCGCTATACATGAATATGGGTTGTGAGCTAGTAGCGTATCATCTCGCACACGAGGCTCTGAATCGGTTGGATTGAGTAAGAGGTATTGATAGCGCTTGTTGACTGAAGATGGTTGATAGCTCTCTACATGTCCAATTAGCTACCTCAAGGTCTCGTGATGCGAGACTTTGTATACCCCGGTGCTGGATGGAGTTTTTTTGGTAGCTGATATCCTGGAAGTCGGTCTGGTGACTTTGCGCCTTGGTATTGCGAATTCTTGATAGAAAAAAGTCTGAACATTTCCCGTTTGATACGTTCAAGTCTCACTGGAATTGGTGTTGCCCATTGCGAATTTCATCGGCGAGCGCCGACCAAGCCGGCGGAAACCGCACTGCAGCCGAGGTCCCGCTAGCCGTATCGGACCCACTGCTTGCTTTTCCTCTAACCTCAAGCCACGCCCTGAGATGTAGATAAAGGCTACGAATATCTGTTGAACTGCTGTCTTGTTGTCTTTCGCTTCCGACGGTGTTTGCTTTCTACAGCCTTCTGGATTTTCAGCGCGAATCGTGTCAGACTTTGATCCATACCCGCGGTTCTGCGTCACCGACCCTGATCCCAGTCTCAAGATCCATACTGTACTACACATTGCCGACATCGATCGTGCAGCTACCCCTGGCAGTGCATCACGCACACGTTGCATCAATTGTCCGATCAGCATGGCAGCTTCAGCCCCAATATCAAAAACCATCTACCTCGGAGCTTTTGCGCATAGCGCTTCGCTAGCCGAACTAGATGTCTGTGCCAAGGGAGCTATTGGCGTGGACGACGAAGGTGTGATTGCGTTTGTGGAAAGAGATATTGAGATTGGCGAAGTGAGGAGGAGGCATGTGGGCTGGGAGGAGGCGAGGGTTGTCGAGGTCAAGGACGGGTTCTTTTTCCCGGGGTTTATTGGTGAGTTGCTTGAATCTTAGTACTTGGGGAGGGAATGTTTGCGGTCGAGGATGACATTCTTACACGTTGCTGGGGATGGAATAGTGATGAGATACACGAGGAGTGAGGGGTAGAAAGCTAACCAGCCAACAGACACACATACCCACGCTCCCCAACACCCAAACACCGGCCTCTTCGGCAAAACTACCCTCATGTCCTGGCTAGAAACTTACACCTTCCCCATGGAATCTTCCCTCTCTTCCCTCCCCCTCGCCCAACGCATATATGCCAACTTCGTCTCCCGCACCCTCTCAAACGGCACAACGACATGCGCCTACTACGCCACCCGCCACGTCCCCGCCACGAATCTCCTTGCCGACATCTGTCTCGCAAGAGGCCAACGCGCTTTCGTCGGCCGCGTCTGCATGGACATGTTGAGTCCGGAGTACTACCGTGATGAGAGCGTTGAAAGTGCTGTAAGAGACAGTAGAGAGTGTATTGAGTATGTAAGGGGAATCGATCCGAAGGGTGAGGTGGTGAAGCCGATTGTCACACCGAGATTTGCGCCGAGTTGTACGAAAGAGTGTTTGGCAGGGTTGGGAAAGTTGGCAAAAGAGACGGATACACATGTGCAAACGCATGTTTCCGAAAATAGGGGAGAGTGTGAGTTCGTGAAGGAGCTTTTCCCGGAATCGAAGAGCTACACGGCTGTGTACGAGACCGCCAACCTTTTGGGTCCCAAGACGATCCTCGCGCACGCCGTTCATCTTTCGCAAGACGAACGAGACATCGTAAAAGCCAGCGGCTCGAAGATAAGCCATTGTCCCGCTTCCAACACCGCATTGACGAGCGGCTGCTGTCCCGTGCGCGAACTTCTCTCTGCCGGCATAACAGTAGGTCTCGGTACCGACGTATCTGGCGGCTTTTCACCCTCCATCCTCGAAGAAGTGCGACAAGCCATCTGGGTATCCCGCTTCGTCGCCATGCAGTCACCCTCCGCCTCGTCCCCCAACGACGCGGCAAAGCTATCTACCGCCGAAGCCTTATACCTCGCGACACGAGGCGGCGCCGCCGTCGTAGGTCTCGAGGACAAGGTTGGAGGGTTCGAGGTTGGCAAGGAGTGGGATGCGCAGATGATACGGTTGGGGAGTGTGCCAGAGCAAGGAGAGACGGGAAGCGGAGGGTTTGAACAGGCGGGAGGCGTGGTGGATCTTTTTGGGTGGGAGAGCCAGGAAGAGAAGGTTGAGAAGTGGGTGTACAGTGGAGATGATCGGAATTGTGTTGCCCTTTGGGTTAAGGGGAGGTTGGTGCATCGGACGGCGAGATTTGAGGGATAAATAGGTTTAAATTTGTATCTCGAGCTTGGGTTTCGTAGAAACTTCGGAAGTAGACGGGCTTACCTCTTTAGATGTAAAAGGCAAAATGGTGGTTTACATGGTACGGTATAGACGCTGGAGTCTTCTTGTAAGCCAATTCTTTTTTTGGCGGGATCATGTTTTATAAGTTACTTCTAATATCCTTCTCTCTCAACCCCACAATCGCACCACGCAGCTAAAGACTCTTAGCAAGCCCATCCAGGATATCAAAAATCTGCTTAGGCTGCTCCAGCATCAACCAATGACTCCCCCCCTTCACCAACTTATACTCAACATTCGGAAGCCAACCCTCCGCTTTCCCTTGCTCAGCGGTCTGAGCAAGCAATTCGGGTCGGGTCACGTAATCTATATCACCACCGACGAAAATGACCGGCTTCGTGATAGCATAGTTGGCAAGCGGGATCTGAGATTCCCGCTCCGAGTCGATGTTGCGTACGGAGGCTTTGTACCTATTGCCTCGTTAACGACTAGTCCTCGCGGGCGCCGCAAGAAGTAGTTTAGCGAGATATAAGCTTACCAATTCGTCGGTCCTGTCCATCCACCATCTTCGAAATCTTTGATGCGCGCAGCTCGCTCCTTTTTCGACTCGAAGGCTGGAAGCCCGGTTGTTTTGTCGGCTTGTACCCACGCTTTTGCTGTGCCTCGCGGGCAAAGGTCCGTTATGTGCAGTTCAGAGTTTTGGGGGTATACTAGTGAGATAGCTGACTTGGTCTGGCAGGGTGTCAGCTTAGATCGGCGTCATTGGTTAAAGTGCGTTTCGCGGGCGGTACTGACGTGGCAGTCGAGAATCTCACCAGCATCAGTCTCGTTGAGGAAGTACATGTACCCATACGTTTCGTAGCCAAATGCGGCCTTTGTCAGTTCATTGAGGCCGTCTGAATCGTAGTCGGTTAGTATTTTTTCATGGCGAGAGTGTGCTAAATCGACTTACCCAGATCGAAAGGACTTGGCGGCGTATATGGTACGGACATAAAGACCAGCGAAGAGAAGTACTGAGGATAGTAGTTCCACATCTTTCCGAGGAATCCAGAGCCCCTGGTTTATCCAGTAAGTATCTCCATCAAGCAGAAATGATACAAACTAACCAATCATGCCCTACTCCAATAATCTCCGTCAACCCCTCCTTGTCTAAAATCTTCGCCACATGCGAAGTCATCTTCGAGAGAGCATACGCCTCAACCTCCTCCGGTTTACTCGTCCCCGCGTAGCCCAGCATATCTGGGGCGAGGACTCCATAGCCCGCAGCTGTAAGATCAGAAACCTGGTTGTGCCAGTCGGATGACGAACTGGGGAAGCCGTGGAGGAGGAGGAAGGTTGGTTGATTCGCTTTCGCGGGGGAGTAGATGTAGGCATATTTTAGCCCATTTTCGACGGTCAAGGTCTTTTTGGGCGGAGGTTTGTGATTTGTAGCCAATGCTGTCAAGGGAGCGACGAGACTTAGTGTGGAGATACACAACAAGGCCAGAGGCGCAGAGAGAAAGGAGAGCATGTTTGTTGAATTGATCAACGAGCCAGTACGTACTGCAGGTTTTGTCTCTCGACGACTACTTAACGTGTTTTTATATAGACCGATTTCAAAGCAGTGTATTGTAATCGTCTTTGTAGATGAATCCTCCTCGCCAGTCCACACTTCTCGGCTTACGCCTAGACTAAGCTGCATCCCATCTTTAGGAAGGTTCCAGCATCGAACTTCCACAGAAGATTTCCTCGCTGAGTATCGGACTTCGCAGATCTTTTCTAATTTCCCAGCATGAATCGCATCTTCGGGTGGCACGGCTCGGCCGATGTTCGATAATTTACCTGCCTGGAGCCCACATTCCGCAAATGGCTTGGCCTATGTCAAAGGGTAAGGGTTTAGGTTTCTTCGGTATCCAATTGGGTGGCCGGCATGCGGTGAAAGCCGATCGTTCATAGTCTTGGGGTGAGATTGAGATGAGAACATCCACGGGGCGGAAATCCTTATGGTAGTTATGAGGTGCGAACGAGCAGGGGTACGGCCGTATGGGGGCAAGGGTACGGCCGTATCTCCATCCACTACCTACCGCATAAACTAAGGAACTGGTATACGCTAGGCTTAAAAGAGGCAATATTCCATAAGCCCCCTAGAAATAGGCTTCCTACAAAAAGTACATTAAGCATGTCGTATTCTACGGATTTCCTTCATTTTAGGAGAGGTTTTTACTTGTCAAGTAGCCTTTTCCTCTTTTGAAAGATATGTGATTGGTGTTGGCGAGACTGAGATTGATCCACGCTGATCCACTTGGGACGGAAGGATCCGGATAGAAGCTTGGCTTGGCCTAACTCCAGCCTTCTTGCGCCTATTATGGAGCATTCAATTCTGTCCATACGGTATAGAACAGTAGTACGCTTGCTACACCAGCCATAATTCGAGAAACCTACTTCGAAGTCGACTCTCAATATGTCTTTGGGTGGCCGGCTTACTGATCTGGTCAGGGCACTCTCTCACGGTAAAGGACTCTCCGGAACTAAGCCACGCCTACCAGGCCACGCAACTACACCAGAACAGCTTTTCTTCTGTGGCAATATTTTTAACAAGAAGCAGAAGTAGTAATTTGTTAGTGTGAAGCTTTGCGAAAAGATTCACATACGTTGTCGTGCCCTTGTAAAAGCGCAAAGTTGTTCTTAATTCCGGAGTGCTGAGAGGCACTGATCCAACACGTTGACTAATTACCTAAGGCTTACATTCGTGTTTCATCCCCGCACCCCAAGCCCATCACTTTACCCGAGCGGAGTAATATAAGCTCGCGTACAATTGCTTGCGGTGTCTGGACACCGCATGGGAGTGCATGGGATCGACACACCCACGTGCAAAGCTTTCGTATTGTTAGCATTGCAGCTGCATAAGCGAAAGGTCTTGTTGCTCTGATCGACCACACTTCGCTTAAGGTGAAACTGTTGATGAGCTAGTCTGAGTAGCGGAAACGTCCGAAAAGAAATCGCATTCAGGTCCGAAGGCGCGGCATACCTTGTCAGTTGCTCGTCGTGCGAAGGCTACCATGGGTATGCATACCGTAATTGTCCTCATTTAAAAAAGTTTCTTATCTATTAAGAACAATGAACAATACATTGAACCCATAATTGGATTTGCAGGAAAGAGTATATAATATCGCTCCAATGACATTCTTTGTACATATATATATGACTTTCGAGTAGTGAAAATAACCGGCCAGAAACCCATCAAACCACCTCGTAGCCACGCTGGACTTGGATATGAGCCCTCTTTGGCTCCATATCAGCCAAGTCAATCTGGCGATCAATCGGATCCATGCTGTTCTGCTCTCCAAAAAGACTCTTCTGAGACTGCTTGTCCGAAATTGTCGAGTAGCCTTCGCTGACCTTGTTTCCTGAAGAATCTCCAGAACGCTTGGAGTCGTAGCCCGATCCGTATACCTTGCGAAGAGTGCTCGACATGAAGCCCATCGTAGCACGCATCAACGGACGGTACACGGGAAGACTGGCTGCGATGAGCGCTGTGTTGACGTGGATCCCCATCCAGAACATGTCGCCAGCGAGGTCCACTGTGGGTTCGCCGGGGACGTAGGTTTGTTGGATACGGACGGCGCCCGAGATGATTGAACTACGGCGCTGTTAGACCATGGTGAATTGATAGGTTTCAGATGGTGACTTACACGCCACCGAGCAGAAAAACGAATGCCAGCATCAGCCGAGTCTGCAGGTTGAGCTTCAAGCCGATAACCTGCTTGATTGGCATCAGGAGAACAGCGGCATTGAGACCCAACTCCAGACTGGTGATTGAAATGAAGAACATCGGGTACTTCATGCACTTGGTCGCGTTCTCTGGCTGTGCTTGGACCATCAAGGGCGCCCACGCGAGTTCCATGGGGTAGCAGATGAACATCGAGCCGAAGAAGCAAGCGAAAGCCCAGAGTATGTGCAGGCCCAAAAAGATCTTGATCCAGCGTTTTGTTGATTCAATGGGGAAGACGCGCCGGTAGAACATCAAGACGGAAACACTGATGCATAGCACAGTGGGCGCATAGAGCAGTCCTGAAATGATGACGAACTAGATGCACGTCAGTCAAGATTTTCCGCAGTGGTTGAAGTCTGCATTTACCTTGACGTATTCACTGTATTCCGGATCAAACATGGTCACAAGGCGTTCGCCGACGTGTACAGCTATACACTATCAGTACTGTCTTCGCGCAAGTCGAGCTTTGTATGGCATACCGTAGAGGTCCACGCCAGCTTCAGCGTACCACAAGACCAGCCCAGCAATAATGAACACATCGTCGAGGCCGAGCTTCGCTTTTGTCTTGAGTTTCGCAACGATCCGAATCACGACCGATGCCGTGGAAAGAACGACGAGTGTGATGTAGGCGCGAAGAATGATCGGGCCCCACTTCTGGGCTGTAGCCACTTGATCGATCATGTTGCCAGAAATACAGCTGTAGGAACGGGTCCTGCCGTGCGTCGATGGAAGAGAAAAATACTAGGGAACGTTGGACCAAGAACCGCCTCGCGACGTTTCTTTTAGATCGTCCACATGCTTAAGTATAACGTCCCGCGCAGCCACACATCCCTGATCCGATTGTCATACGGTAGATACCCTTCTATATTTTGCTCTCAGCTCGGGTTCCGATGTTAAATTGAGTGTGGCAGACTTGCTCGTATCAGCAGTGTGCGGCAGTCGCGCGGAACGCAAGTCGCGCGGAAGGCTTCGGCCCCCGAAGGCTGCCCAATAACATTCGTCGTATGCAGAGGTTCGGAATATACCGTTTGGCGGGGGCTGGGGTGCTAATAAGCACTAATGCAAACGCGGCCGTGTTACACCTAGTTCAAAGTGCTGTCAGTAGTCAGCCTCGCGCTCGCATTCGTACGACAGACTCGAAGGCATTTTATCTTTACGGAGTTTGTCGATCAAGGTGGTCCCAATGCAGCGTTGTCAACTAAAATTGTTCACCTTTCAGCACAGAAGTGAACCGGAAGGTCAAAGTTGCGTTGAAGTAGGGCGCCTAACCGTGGGCGAGGAAATATCCGGTTAACCCTAATGATAAGCTTAAAGACACGTGAAGAACATGACTTTAGCGAACTCGTGGATGGGGGCCGGGTCAAGGTCGTGGAAGCCTGAGGGCAATTCTCCGTCTGCGGTAAGGATTATGCGGTAGTGCTGAGTCTGGTTTGGCCCGCAGGTGTGGGTGGTCGGGTACATTCACCCCGTGCGCTTCAAATGTTGAGCTTTTACGCGATTTCTTGCTTCAGATAGGTTACTACTTTGCATGGTAACAGTGACCTATCACCGTTGAACGCGCGAGCTGCCGTCGACCGGAGAGATCTTACTCAGCGAGTGTGAGCTTCGCAATTTCTAGAGTCTCGGTCTCGACTCTCGAGCCTCCCAACCACATTCCATCCGGGTTTAAACGTTCCATCCGGCCCGATTCCGATAGGCGACAGCGAATGCGATGATTTACGAGACACCACAACGATGTCGCAGCTGAGCTGCTCCATCTGCAGCCAAGAGGCTCCCACAGGCCAAACCGCAACAACGCAATCGGTCCGAATTGGACTCGTGTTCAATCGGCAAGGGGCTCATTGGCAAGGAAGGAGCCAAGAACTTTTCGAATATAGAGCATTCAGAGCTTCTGATGACCGCTATGATGAAGCCCCTCGCGTTCGGACGCCCCAGCCCGGACTCTCTGTAAACTCTTGGCCGGCGTGAACGAAAGATCTGTAACAGAGGCCGAAATTTGACAGTATGCACTGCACTATAGGCGTGCTTGTCGACCTACTGCATTCGTATAATGTCTATCCTTACGCGACAGTTGGCCACCCACCTGGAGGAACAGCCTCCACATACGCAGCAGGTCGGATCTTGCCGGAAGAAGCCATCGTCTCCGTGCATTGTCGTGGAAGGTCTATCGCAACCAATACGCAAGACCGAGCGAAATTGGCGGTAGGCAATAGGACGCATGAGGTTACTGACCTTCTCGAAGACCATAAGTCCTTAACCAGCATCGCGCACGTCAAATCCCCAAGCAGTGTGACTCTCTTCGGCTTCGGGGATGCGGAAGCCAGGGGCGACATTCATTAGAGACTCCGGATGGAAGGAGTGTCTGCACGTCTGTTCCAAACAGACGGGAACGTATACCAATCGTACCGCATGGTGACTCTAGGCGAGCAACATGAAACGATGTAGAAGCTGTATCTTCTGGGGTGTCCAAGCAAGGACCTCCAACAAGTTAACATCCCCAATCAGTACCACAAGCTCCTCGTAACGGGCTCGGCTACGACAAGGCATTACAATGGCCGTCCGAGCTGCTGCCTGCTCCTCAGGAGACGAGACTTTTCACAGGGTGGGTTTGGTAGTATGTATTTTGTACAGGAGTGGCGCCGAAGCTCGGGCGGATTTGTAGATCGACTAGCGGATAGGGCGGAGACGAATATTAGGCACTGCTTCCCAATGCTGTGCTAGAGTGTGGCAAGTGGGTGGATCGAAGATTCAGCAGAGGTGTGGTGGAGGAGGACTGGTCAACGGAACAGGCGCAATGCACTTCGGGCAGGCTGGAGGCACAGGCCAGCTGGGACGCGACAGCACGTTATCTGGTACCCTTGAGGATCATGATCTCTTTAATTTTCAGTACTCGGGCCGACATGATCAGTTCTAACCTGTCCGTCTGCTGTATCGCGTTACGCAAGAGGCTTCCGCCGTCGAGACCGCCTCTGACGTCATTGGCTCACATCTACAATCACGACGCGGTCTGCACGCCAAACAGCAACGCGGACGGCTATGCGCATGGAACAAAGTCTACAATTTCGCATGAGCTGGACGCGTAGCAGCAGGACGATGTTGACCGCTCTCTTGGCGAGTCAGCATTGCGGCACACGTCAAGTTACTAGTATTGGACGACCACAGAGCTGTGGCTAGTTGCGACAGACGACGATCTGCAGGCACAATGCACGATAAGGCAGCGATGGAGAAAGTAGGCCCTTCCGCCATCTTGACCTTTCAACCCGCCATCATACCTGTTCCATCCCACGCTCTTTGGTCCCAAGCTCTGCACCCCCACGCAGTCGCTGACAGTTCCACAGAACCTGAACCGCGCGTGCTTCAATCTAGCGGCGTCACGAGTGGACAAGAGCTCTGCAAGCCAGTACCTCCCCGACGCGCTCTCATCTATTCTTGCCTATCGAATCCATCGCCCTCCACACGGGCGTCTGAACGAACATCCACACGGTTGCTGGCAACCTATCCGCCGCTTGCGACAAATTATTTCCCGTGGGTTTGGAGTCGACGGCCCCGGAGACTTTGAACCCTGCATACAACCATGCGGCTCTCCCCTCTCGTCTGGTCCGCCATCCCTCTTGTTGCACATTGGAGGCTGGTGTCTGCGCTAAATGAAATCGTGCGGTTCAAGGAGACGGAATGGGACGATGACAACTGGATAATACGTTCCGAGGTTCTGGATACCGGGCGCTACCAATCGCGCATGTCCCTCGCCAACGGCTATCTGGGCATCAACCTCGCTTCCACTGGGCCCTTTTTCGAAGAGGATCGACCGCTTGCTGGAGATAACTATAATGGGTGGCCACTTTTCAACACTCGACGCACGTTTGCATCCATTGCCGGATTCTACACGAACCAAGAAGCAGCTGTCGGCACGAACTATCCTTGGCTGAATCAATACGGGAAGGAAAGTTTTCTAGCTGGTATTCCGCACTGGTCGGGACTGGTGGTTGAAGCGGATGGCCGATTCCTCAACGCGTCGGTCACGGAAGAAGACATCTCGCACTACTCGACAAAGCTTGACATTGTAGCTGGAGTGTTGAGCTGGCAGTACACATGGAGCCCGGGTGGTGGGGTGAACATCAACATAGAGTATTCCGTGCTCGTGCACAAGCTCTATGTCAACCAGGCCGCAGTCCAACTCAAACTCACAGCATCTCGCGACATCAATGTGACAGTCTACGACATACTTGAGGGAAACAGCGCAAGCCGCACCAAGTTCGTCGAGAAGAAGTACGAGACCAACTCTCAATATCCAACGATCTGGACGGCCGTTAATCCTGTCGGTGTCAATGTCACAGCATACATATACTCAAGCCTGCAGGGCAATGAATGTGTCGATATAGGGAGCCGCAATGAGGTACCGCCAGGCGTTCTCGGTGACCCGCATGAGGCTTCGATTGCGCAATCGGTCAACGTGAAGCTTGTGGCAGGCAAGACTGCTGTTGTTAGCAAGTTCGTCGGCATTGCATCTACAGATGCCTTTGACAACCCGCAGAGCGTCGCGCATGCCGCGGCTATCACAGGTGCAACTCTGGGCTTCGCCACCCTTCTGCACTCGCATATGAAAGAGTGGATGTCAATTCTACCCAGACACTCTGTAGACAGCTACCACGATCTCGACGGACTGCTGCCAAAAGACACGCGACTTCAGGAGTTGCAGGTCATTTCCGTCACGACCCCTTTCATGATTCTCCAGAACACGGTCGGCCCAAATGCAATCGCAGCAGCCGGGTACAACTCTCGTCTGAACATTCACAGTATACCCGTCTGCGGGATAGCGTCCGATTGCTATGGAGGCTTAGTGTTCTGGGATGCTGAGACGTGGATGGCCATGGGGCTACAGGTGTCGCACCCAAAGCACATCGAAACAGTCGTCAACTATCGCATCGAGAAGTATCCGCAAGCCAAGGAAAACGTCAAGATGGCCTTTAGTTCTTCGAAAAACCAAACTGGCAGATTCACAGGAGGAGCAGTGTATCCGTGGACGAGTGCACGCTATGGCAACTGCACAGGCACCGGGCCATGCTTCGATTACGAATACCATGTGAATGGAGATATCGCTATTACCTTCCGCAATCAGTACGCCGTCACGGGAGATGCGAAACAATTCAACGATACATTGCTACCCATTACCAATGACCTTGTTTACTTCCTCAGCGAGGCGCTAGACTACAACGAAACCTCGTGCCATTACGAACTCTGGAACGCAACGGACCCAGACGAGTATGCGAACAACGTCGACAACGTTGGATTCGCTACTGCGCTCATCCAACGGCTCTTCATCGAAACCAATGATTTGAATGTCATGTTTGGTCTGCCAGCCAACGAGACTTGGAACAGGATCGGAGAAAAGATGCAGCTACCCGTCAATGAAGAGGTGGGTATTGTTTTAGAGTACGGCAACATGAACGGCTCCATAGTAGTGAAGCAGGCAGATGTTGTGCTCTTGGACGATATCCTCCACTACGAGAACCCCTACAGTCTTGCAAATCTAGACTACTACGCCAACAAGCAGTCCATTGACGGTCCGGGAATGACATATGCTGCATTCAGCGTTGTGGCCAACGAGATATCGCCCTCTGGATGTTCGAGCTACACGTACGATACGTACTCTTCGCAACCCTACATACGAGCCCCATGGTTCCAGTTTTCCGAACAGCTCATCGACAACTTTTATCTCAACGGCGGCACGCACCCTGCCTATCCGTTTTTGACCGGTATGGGTGGTGCCAACCGTGTCGGTATCTTTGGCTACCTCGGTCTCCGTCTTTTCGTCGACCGACTCGACATCGATCCCTCCATACCACCTCAGATCAAGCATCTCAACTACCGCACTTTTTACTGGCAAGGCTACGGCATTAACGCAACATCGAATTCAACGCACACCACTCTTGCACGACTGAAATCTCACATCCTCCCAACCGCGAATAAGAAGTACACCACTCACCCTCTGCCAGTGACATTAGGAACCCGACCCGACAAGTTCTGGTTAGGCACCGAACCACTTGTTATCAAGAACCGCATGATCGGGCAGACACCAACAGTACACGGCAACATCCTTCAGTGCAAACAAGTTGTTCCAGGCGACTATATGTACCTCCCCGGTCAGTTCCCCATTGCGGCCATCGACGGCGCCGCCTCCACCAAATGGCAACCCGAAAATGCAACCCGCATAAACTACCTTTCCGTCGACCTAGGCGCCGATACCGCCTTTTACCCCTTGAAATCAATTCTCTTCGACTGGGGCTCCTCACCGCCCTCCTACTACGAGGTACTCTTCACCAACACATCGATCCCGCCCTTCGACATGGGAAGCGATATCAGGAATGTGACGGCCGGCTACGTGGAGATTAGTGAGCCCTACGACCCGAGGCTGTTGTATGTGATTCGTCCGGTCAAGGCGAATCAGACGAATGTTACGGTTGAGGGGGGTCTTTGGAGCGGCAGGTTTGCGCATTTGGGCATCAGGGGCAATTTGGCGAATGAGACTGCTTTTGCGGGTGGGACGGTGGCGGAGTGGAGTGTGGTTGCGGATTTCTGGCGTGAGGGCAACGAGTGGAGGGTTCAGGATGGCTACTAGGTAGAGGCATGCATAGGTGGGGTGAGAGTGATTGGACATTTGGATAGGTGGTGTTGGAGCATTTTTACGCGTCATAGAATGATAGATGTAGAGTCTGTCGGTGGATTTCAGTCGCAAGTCTGTGTTTAGCTTTCGTTCGTTGTACGTATTACGTGGGACAGAAAATCTCTGCCTGATGGCACCTGCCAGGCCCAGCCTTCAGGTTCGGGTCGTTAGGTTTAGGTCATCAGGTTTGTGCCTGAGCTTAGCTTACCCCCTGTCCCACTCCTGTATATAAACTGCCCTCCTACTCCAAGCTATATAAAAATCAACCTCCGTTTAATCATCTCTCTTGCCACTCTATTGCAGTAGTGCGATATAGTTACAATGGTGTATACATTGTACTTGCACAGTTTCCTAGGTTACAAGTCTTATCTCAGCACCGAATTCACCAGATTCTATCTCGTTCTTTTCCTTTCACTTCAGTCCTTTTACACGTGGGCGCTGCATACATATATACAAACACTCCACGCCTGCGCACCACTGCCCTAGCAACTATCAGTCTCAAGCTTGACCATGCACAACATTGCACGGACACACATGTATATCCACACCATTCCATCGAATTCCTCTTTCTCGATTTCTTTCCCCACACGCACAAAAACTTTCTTTCGCATCGACACACAACTACACGCGGTAACCCGTTTCGCTCGATTTGTCTTGAGAGACATAGGAAGGAAATGAACACATATCGAGATGCAGTTGCAGGGCTAAGAGGTAAGCTGCTGCGTGAGAAAAACATGTCACCATCTGCCATATGCCGCCATTGGGGAGTATACGGCAACCAGCACGCAATGCACCATCTGCACCCACGGCACCTCTCGACCAGACTCACAAAGCTCTAGCCGGACACTACGGTCCACTGCCCAACCGCAACCACAACAACGCGCGTGATGTAGGCGAGACGACGCAGCATCGACCTTTAGTTCAAGACCGCGCCACACTCTACGATGAACAGCTCCCGGAAGGTATACAAACTCCAGGAGCCAACTCCAACACCACCACGACCAGGGTACCAACGCCCATCCCGCGCCAAACCGCTCTATACACTTCAGACCCGTTCTTCCTACACGGCGACCTAGCGACCCCCTACGGCCTCAACACACTGTTCCCCTCACCATCCGCATCCGAATCAACAAGCACAACACCACACACCTTCCCCGCGCGCCTAACCGCCCACCGCCTCATCCCCATCCTCCCCTCAACCAACTACGCGGTCCTCTACCCCGCAACCCCGGACCCAAACCTAGTGATCGACGGCACTGCCGTCTTCCCGCGCACCGAGTCCGAGACGCGCACCCTGGAGAAACTGGCCAAGACGGGCGCCTTGCAGGTACGTACTGTGAAGATGCAGATTTGGTATGCAGAGTGGCGGGTGAGAGAGTATGTGGGGAAGGCGGTTGTTTGGGGAGGTAGTTGGGCGGAGTTGGTGCGGTGGAGGGACGGGGTTTTGAGGAGGGAGGAGA
>Ga0247733_1000217_pt1 | contig 61549 bp, 76 predicted proteins | sample UWRJL043104R2_FD_180932 | JGI IMG/M metagenome (GOLD analysis project Ga0247733, IMG submission 180932) | Plant litter microbial communities from Arlington Agricultural Research Station in Wisconsin, United States - UWRJ-L043-104R-2 | ecosystem: Environmental > Terrestrial > Plant litter >...
TATAGCTTTAGTAGTAATTTATATATAGTATATAACTATATATTATATAGTTTCTAACGTTATTAGGAAGTTTTAATATCGTTTATATTTTTGATATATTAATTTTACGTTTCTTACTTTCGTAGATTTTTTAGTTCTGAGGTAATAGGGATTTACCTCGATTTTTATATTTTAACACTTATAATAGGGAGTAGTAGGGGCGTAGGTTATTTTCTATAAAGTTATTTTCTTTTTATATAGTAATTTATAGCTATATATAATCTTAACTAGCGGAAAGATCTAGATATTAGATTTAATAAAGAATAGCGTTATATATTCCTTTAAAGTCTCCTATACTCTATACTTAGAGGATTAGCTATAATTAATTAGGTCCTTCCTAAATTTATTATAGTATCTTTTACTAGAAGTAAGCTACTTAGTTATAGGAGGTCTAGCCAGTTTAATATACTTAATATTTAAATTAAATTTAGTATACTTAAAGTACTTAGATACTAGTAGGAGCGTTAGGGATATTATAGCGTAGAAAGTAGAAATTAAAGTATTCTATAGCTACTATAACGTCGGGTATAGTATCTCTATAAGTATTATAAAGTACTTTAAGAAGATTAAAAGTAGTAGAGTAAAGATAGGTAAAGCCGTTTAACGCTAAGATTATTATAGCTAGACTACTAGAGAGTTAGCCTAGCGTAAAGTCCTAATATTAAGAGTTAGTTAGAAGTAAAGCTAGGTTTATTTTAAAATATATAAGAAGTTTACGTATCTATACTATAACTATAAGTATTAGAAAGCCGTTAAAGATAAAGATCTTAAAACCTTTAGTATCCGTAGTACTATAGAATAAGTTAAGTTATTATAAATAATATTAAATAGTAGATAGCGAGTCTCCTTATACTACTAGGTTAGTCTAAGGGCTAGCTAGTAGAGTAGGGTATTATAGTAGTAAGAATTAATAATATTAATCCTTACTATCGAAACCTAGAGGGGCGTTCTAAATTTAGATACTACCTAGAGCGCTATTTTAAAGTTACTTTAAAAGTAATATTAAGATATTTAACTTAGCTAGAGATTACTAAGATATATAAGTAATATTATCGTCTTTCTTTATATTCTTAGCTTTTAGTTTACGAACGTCGTTAATATAGATTTAGATAAATTTCTCTAATTTATCTTTCTTAATAGTTAAAGCGCTAACGAGTTATTTAGTATTCTAGAGTTATTAGCTTATTTTAGTAGCTTCGTCTATAGTAAGATTATAGTTATTAGTAAAGATTTTAAGTTATTTCTAGGCGGAATTAAGATCCTATTAAGCTTAATATAATTTATTAGTATATACTTAACTAGTATTTAATAATTTATTATAGCTAATAAGGATAGATTTAAGTATAGCGAATACGGTAGTTATAGTATATTCTAAGTTAGAAGCTTATAATTATAACTAGTAATTAGATATATTACTTAGTAGGATCGTAGTTAGTTTAGATATAAGGCTTACTAGTAGTATAAGAGGAAAGAGGTTATAAAAATATTTAAAGGCTTTATAGAGGTCTAGGTTAAGGTACTAGATAATATCTAATAGGTTTAGTTAGATATACGGGTTAGGCTAAAGTTATAATATATTAGATATAGCCTTATCTATTATTAATTAATATTTATTAATAGATATATTAGGGCGTTAATTTTTTACGTATATCTTTAAAGATTAAATCTCTAGTTTAGGTAAGCTACTCTCTATTAGTCTAACTAGAGATAATAAATAGGAGGGTACTAGAATATTTATAGAGCTAGGTAGTTAGCTTTGGATATAGGATTAAACTATCTTAATACTATTATTAACGTGTGCTTAGGTTCGGGAGGTTAAGCGATAGAGTAGTTAAATATCTAGCGGGATTAGTATAGTTAGGCTACTAAAAGTTAAGCTTAGTATATCTAATTTCGCGTCTATTATATCTTATTTAAGGCGGTCGATTATATAGTAAGAAGGTATAATTTATAAGAGTTTTAGTTTATCTATTAAGCTTAGGTAGCCTTAAGAAGGGGCGTAAGGGTTTAAGGAAGTATATTTTAGGGCGTCCGTTAGGGGTATATTTAGTTTATTTAATATCGTCCCTAGATCTATATAGAATATAGAGCGGGAGGGTAGTTACTACTAATAGTATACTTAATAGAGTCTTTTTTATAGCTTAATACTAATTAACCGCGCGATAATAGTAGCTAGTTAGAGGTATAGAATAGCTTAACTTCTTATTAGCCCTACTTTCTCTATCTTATTAATATACTAAAGGGTATACTATAGTCTATCTAGCTAGGCACTCTATCTATATACTAAGAAAAGAAAAGGGTAATCCGCTATTATATAAGGGGTAGTATATAGATAGAATTAGCACGAGAGAGATAAACCGAATACTAGCGTAGGAAGACTAGTTAAGTTAAGAATAGTAGATAGAGTAGTTAAAGATATAAGAGATAAGCCCCTTATATACTAAGGCTAAGCTCTAACCGCGCTACGTGACTAATACTACTAGTGGGTAATAACCTAAGCAGGCGCTTAGTAAAAGTGGAAGAAGGTTAGAAGGTATAGGAGAGATAGGAGGTAAAGAGGTAGAAGGTTTATCTTCTATCTCGTCTAGTATCCGACCGGTACCCCTAACACTTAGTTAACTTCCTTAATCTTATTGCCGGCGACTAAGAAGTATAGATCCTACTAGAGGAGCTATATCTTAAGCTTAGTATAGTCGCCTTAATAAAGATTAGGTATCTTAATCTTAGAAAGAAGTTTATAGAAGGTTTTATAAGTCTTAGATATTATAACTAAGAGTATTTAAAATATTAAGATTCTTAATCTATAATTAGTCTTAATATATTCTAGGGACTTTCTAATTAGTCGTAGACGTACGAAGGGGCTTAGGTTAGTTCTTAGGTCTTAGATAGCTTGGGAGAATTACGAAAGGGGTCTAATAAGGTCTAGTACTTAGGAAGTAACTTAGATTAAATACGAAGCTCTATAGAGGTGCTTCGTAGATTCCTATATACTATAGTTACGTTATAGTAGTTAGGTTACGTTAAGATATTAAGACCTTAATACTATCTAATACTTATAACGCGCTAGTGGTGTACGTAATTCTATAGTTACGTAATATTAGATTTAGTAGATCCGAAGCTCGATAGTTTAATCTCTAAGCTTAATAGCCCTTTATAAGGTAAGGCCCCCGTATAATATAAGACTAGTCGTAATATATAGTTACGCTACGATATACTATTCTATCCTTACTTAGCCTAGGCTTAGGTAAGTATACCACTATTAATACTAACTTAGTAGAAAAAAAAGATTTTATAGTTTATACTAACTTTAAAACTAGATTTACTTAATAGCTATTTTTAGATATAGTAATTACTATTACTACTTAGTAATTACTAAGAATAGTAATTACTATTACTATTATAATAGTAATTAGTAACTCTAATATAGGCCCTAGGCCGTAATAAATTTTAAAGAAAGATACTCGAAGACTTAAGTCTTAATACTCTAGCTAGAGATAATCTAGCTAGAGATGCTCTAGTCTATACTAGAATAGCTAAGACGCCTCTAGAATAGAGTAAAGAGAGTATAGAATACTAAAATAAAAATCTAAATATATAATATGTCTATATAGACTATAACTATCTAAATAAGATAATTTAATATATATTCTTTATTAATATACCCTTTTTAATAGTTTCTAATACTATTATGAAGTTTTAATTCCTTCCATATACTGAATGAAATGAAAAACCTAAGATTATATTCTAATTACTCTTGTATTCTACATCCTTGTTATGATGTAGTTGCTCACCATGCTCACCAAAACACGCCAATCACTATCGGCAACTTAGCCAGATAGAGCGCAAGTTCCATCTCATGCAGTTCATTCTGACCCTCATCCTCATCCTCGCTCTCCGTGCCGCTAGAACTGCAATACACCTGCGCTATAGGTCTCGATCGTTCTGGTCGCCACGTTGCACGCGATAGAAACAACATCCGGCCCAACTTCGACCCTCTTCTTCCTGTTCTCCCGGCACTCACACCCAACTATTCTATAGCACTGCAAACAACCTAGTTTTGCAATGTCTAATGGCAGCGTCCTCGCCCCTTTTCACCTGCTTACAATGAACGCAGTGTACCCAAATCACGCCACCGACGACCGCCGATGTGCCTGGTGTATATCTTGGCTGTCTCTGGTTCTTCTTCAAGTCGAACCCACAGTCCGCGCAAAATCGTTCGTGCCGTTGTGAGTCGTTCCTTCTTGAGTCGTTCCTTCTTGTCTTGCCTTTCAGCGCGGAAGGTGCGAGTTTCGAAGCCGGGCGCAGTCGTAGACAGTGTATGCCTGTGTATCCCAGATGCGGGAAACACTGCTCGAGGCGTAAAAGGTGGGAGTGGGTTGGGAGTCGACGAGCCAGTAGAATTAGGGGTTCGTCAGGCGGAGGTTGAGGAAAGCAAAGTCGTCCTCTTGAGGTGTGTCCTGGAAAGGGGCGTATTGTTCATGCTCTAGATGGGATGCGGTTTCGAAGTGGAGCTCGCGGGGAAGGTGGAGGAAGGGTGGAGTGATGCTTGGGCTGGAAGGTGGTGCTGTGACGGAGTCCATAGTTGCTTACTGGGCCCGCTGTGCCAATCCAAGGTAATGGGAACTGTGGTGCTGGATAAGCAGATTCATACCAGTGTTGCTACCTGGAGGCAGTACGCAGCCTCTCCAAATCCAATTCGGCCCTGCTTAAGCGCTGCGGTGGCATTGGCAATCGTTCTCATTGGTCTACTTGGTGCATCTCAGCCTTGCCGCGCTACATACCGATCGTGTACCCTACTTTTCTCCGTGGGCATGCAATCAGGGCGTTACGTGTGTGCGCGTTATGTTCAAACGTGAAATGATCAACGAGGAAATGCCCTGCAGCGAAAAGGACCATGTGATTGACTGGGCGGACTTATTTTCATTTATTAATAGTCCAATGTACTTTTGATCGCATCGTAAACCCCTGTAAGCAGTTAGTACACACATAAATCAAAGTCGTAGCAAGGGGGCAGCTTACTCGTGACATCCGGAATGATGAACGGCTCATACACCAAACCAGTATGTGTCGCCCACCCCGCGACCCTCTTTACAGGCGCTTCCAGTCTCAAGAATGCTTTCTCTTGTATAGTCGCGGCAACCTCAGCCCCCACACCTGCATTCATCATACTCTCATGCACAACAACCGCGCGTCCTGTCCGACTCACACTCTCTAACACTGTCTCCCTATCCCACGGATAGATAGTCCTCAAATCAATCAGCTCCACGTTGCACCCGAAATCTTTCTCGGCCGCCGCAATCGCTGCACCGCATGTATACAGCGGAGTGCCGTACGAGATGATGGTCAGATCTGTACCGGACTTCATGATTTCAGCCTTGTCGAGGGGAATATAGTAGGGCGCGACAGGGACTTGCTCGACGGCGGCGCGGTAGAGGATCTTGGGTTCCATGAAGAGCACGGGATCGGCGGTTTGGATGGCAGAGAGAAGCAGGCCTTTCGCTTGAATGGGAGAGCGCGGTATTACGACGTGCAGGCCAGGGATGTGGGTGAAGAGGGCTTCGGGAGATTGGGAGTGGTAGCTGGGTTGCCCGTCAGTATGTTCATCGTGGCATTTCAAGACTTTGGGAAGTGCTCACAGAGCACCATGTCCCACCACCCCCATAGGCATCCGAATAGTGAGTCCACCACAATGCACACCCGTGTTCCCTGACCTGTAGCGATATTTGGCCGCCTCATTCACAATCTGATCGAAAGCCGGGAAGACATAGTCGGCAAATTGCACCTCGGCCACAGGTTTCATGCCCTCACTCGCGGCACCGATTGCGAAGCCCACCAGTCCCTGCTCGCTCAGCGGCGTGTTGAAGACCCTGTCGGTTCCAAAGTCTGCCGCAAGATTCATTGTACATCGGAAGACGCCTCCAAATTGGATATCCTCCCCAAAGACAAGCACCCGCTCGTCGGTCTGCAGGGCATGGCGGAGGGCTTCGTTGACAGCGGTGTAGAGGTTTATGCGTTTCGTCTGTCCTTTGCGTACGTCTTCTGGGAGTTCTGGGTTCGCGAGGGCAGCACGGGAGGTGTGGTGGAGGAAGGGCGTCGTGTCGTACTCTACGGTACCATTTAGACGGGCGCCGGCTACTGCGGAGGAGTACCGTTTGGTCGGGCGGTGTTGACAGCGGGGATGCCGCGACGCTTGGGGGCGGAGGAGATAGCGCGATAGAGTGCGGATTGAGGGTGCTTTGGCGGCCATAGTGAGAGTCTGCACTGTGCCTGTCATTGCCCACAGTGAAGTTACGAGAGGGGATTCACCGTGTCTGGAATTGGGCAGGAAGAAAGTGCTGGCCGCGGCTTGTTTGCTGTTCCATGCCGCCGGCTACCAACGGCTCTAACCCCAGATTTCGGGCTTGTGGACGCCAAGCCGTCTATCCCCGTCTTGCGCCGCCGTCCACGTGATGGTGAACGGTTCTCGGGTGGAGCGGGCGCTGGAGCTAGGAGCTAGGACCAAGCAATGACGATATGCTGCGGTCTGTCCCGCCGCGGTTAGTTGTAGTCGTCTAGCGTGTGGGCTTGTGGAGTTCGCGAAGAAAACAAAAGGTGGAAAACTTTCTGGCGCTAGGGGGGAGCCTTGTGGATAGAGAGAGAGAGAGAGAGAGAGAGACAAATGCGTGGCCGGTGTTGTGGTTTTGCAGGCGCTTGGGCATCCCACCCACAATCAGATCTGATCTGACGTCGAGTGACGGACGGCCGTTTCTCTCGACCAAAGTCTCATCATCAGGAACCGCGTCGTGCTTGCAGACAGGCCATTGGAATCCGGTCCATCAACTGGCCATCGACAGGACAGGGTCTGTTCTTTACCAAGTCGGCTGTCCACCAAGCTGCAGCATGTGACGGACTGCGAAATTGAAGCTTTGTCCCCACCGCAACCGACGCACGGACCAGCCGTGTCGTGCCTTCCTGATCCCATTGCGTTTACCCAGTGTCTGTTACCAACCTCGACGCTCCCTCCGGTTCATCACCCCCCCTCCCCTTCCGCGTCGCGGTTCCTCATCCAGCTATGGCAGACGCCATGAGCTCCGTTCGGCTGCCCTCAGGCCGCGCCAATGGCATGTTCTCGCGGCAGGCTCGGATCCATACGCTGCTTGCCTGTCTTTTCCACGGCTTTGCGCCCGCCGTAAAGGCCATGCCCTTCGTCCAGGGCGCCATACACGTCCTGGAGGAAGACCTCCCCAAGGATCCCAAGGATGCCAGTCTCTGGCTCTATCTGACCACCGCCATGGTGCTCGTGCTGCTTGGAGGCGTGTTCGCAGGATTGACTATTGCGTAAGTGCTCGAGCGCGTGCGCCGCCGTCGAGGCACTGTAGGCGAGGCTTCGCTAATGCAACGGCGATAGGTTGATGGGCCAGGACGAAATCTACCTCCAGGTCATCGCAACCTCGGGCGACGGCACCGAACGCAAGAACGCGGCAAGAGTGCTCCGGCTGCTCAAAAGGGGCAAACATTGGGTCCTAGTCACGCTGCTGCTGAGCAATGTCATCACCAACGAGACACTACCCATTGTACTCGACAGGTCCCTTGGTGGCGGCTGGCCTGCCGTCCTGAGTTCTACCATTTTAATTGGTAAGCTTGACCTCTTGCGCACCCTTCTGGGCTGCCGTTACCTATGAGGTAAATAATATGAGCTGAGCTAACGTTCTGTCCAGTTATCTTCGGCGAAGTCGTGCCTCAATCCATCTGTGTACGTTATGGCCTCCCCATCGGCGCCTGGATGTCGCCTATCGTCCTGGGCCTTATGTACGTCATGGCAATCGTTGCGTGGCCTACCGCGAAGCTCCTCGACTACCTACTCGGCGAAGACCACGGCACCACCTACAAGAAAGCTGGTCTCAAGACCCTTGTTACGCTACATCAAACACTCGGCCCCAACCCGGAGGACCAACTCAACGAGGACGAGGTCACTATCATTACAGCCGTGCTGGATCTCAAGGCGAAGGCGGTTGGCGGTATCATGACGCCCATGGATGACGTCTTCACCATGTCGTCTGATACGGTGCTAGACGAAAAGATGATGGAGAATATACTGTCGGCTGGGTACTCTCGCATACCCATTCATACACCGGACAACGAGGAGAACTTTGTTGGCATGCTCCTCGTCAAGATGCTCATTACGTACGACCCCGAAGATGCGTCAAAGGTTCGCGATTTCGCGCTCGCTACGCTACCCGAAACCCGGCCCGAGACAAGCTGTCTGGACATCATCAACTTCTTTCAGGAGGGCAAATCACACATGGTGCTTGGTATGTACCTTTCTAGACTGAATGCACTGCGCAGTGTGCTAACATCGACCAGTCTCCGACTTCCCTGGTGATCCCCATGGTGCCGTCGGTGTTGTTACTTTGGAAGATGTTATTGAGGAGCTTATTGGCGAAGAGATCATCGATGAATCAGATGTGTTTGTTGATGTGCACAGGGCCATCCGCCGAATGGCTCCCGCTCCACGAACTCGTGTGCCGAAAGGCGCCATCGTTCTGGATCCTACCGCACTCAAACCGTCCGAGGTGCCAAACGAGCCAGAGCCAGAAACCGAACATGCGGTGACGAACGGCCATAGGAAGCTGTCTTTACCGGAATCTGGTCCAGCAAAAGTACCCAGGTTCTTGGTTCACCGACGCAGCAGCGGCGGACATAGCGGAGGCGGAGGGTTGGATCGTTCGCACACCCTAGCACTTCGTGGCGACGACCCAGAGATCAAGGACCATCTGAAGCATCTTGGACCTTCGAATGCTGCGAACCGGCCCAAGACGACGCGGATCAACACTGTCAAGATCAAACCTGGAATGCCGAACACGATTCCCGAGAACGCTCAGCTACAATCAGATGGCGCTCGCCCTCCGACTCCATCGCACGCTCCACAAGGTGGCATTGGCGAGGGTCTGCTCGACTCTGCTGGTCTCGAAGCTAGCGACGGAGTCCACAGTGTCGCTGTGGGATATGGTACAATGACTACAGATCGCATGTCCTGGAAATCGGGGCGTTCGGGATCCAAGCCTGCAGACGACGACCTCGGAACATCGCCCAAAACAAACGTCAGCGCAGACAAGGACAACAAGATCATCATCGACCATCGCCGCCCAAGCCAAGACGAATCGTCGTCTCCGAAGGCGCTACGTACTCGATCCGTCAGCACTATCGGCTCCTTGCCCTCGAACAACTCGAACCCGCCATCCCCAGTCAAGAAACGACACACTGCTCGCAGCGGTAGCATATCTGAGAACATTGTGGACGTGAATGGCGTGAAGAAGATCGTACTGGAGACTACGAGTTCAAGTGATTCCGAAAGCAAGGCTGTTGCTCAGACTGACGGTGCTCAAGATCGTGCAAGTGCACATCAATCAGAGACTGAGAGTCACAACACGGAAACGGGCGGACAGGCTGGTGGGAAGAAGAAGCGGAAGAAGAGGCCTAAGAAGAAGAAGAATGGTGGTTCGAGTAGCGAGTCGCAGCCGCTGTTGGGCGGTGAGCGGAGCTGAGCTCCAACACATTAGGATTTTTAGATAGTGCAGGCTGGCGTTGGTGGTCCGAGACGAAGGAGCCTTGAGCGTGTAATTTGTGGGCTGGAAGGTTTGTCTCCTTGTAATATACGGGCCGGTTCATGTGGACATTGGGACTGGTGGCTGGGAAGGATCATTCATAAAAGTAACGTCTGTAGGACTAAGTTCGAGTCGGTGATTTTGAGCACACTCATGCTTAGGAACAACATGAGTTCTAGTATTCCTGTCATTGTGACTAGAGAACAAAGATGAGCTTTTATCCCCCTCCGAGCGCGACCTAATCACGATCTACAACACCTATAATCTAGCCTCCCCCTCCCTGTCCACAACAGCAGCTAACACGCCCTCCCCCACATCCTCCCCATCCTCAATCTCCATAACCCAACTCACGCGTCCAGACCTTGGACTCCGTACTTCCAGCTCCATCTTCATCTGCTGCACAACGCAGATTACATCCCCCTCTTTAACGACATCACCTTCGTCAACGAGTACTTCGACGAGTTTTCCTGGGAAGGGGATGCTGATGTGGGCGGGGTTCGAGGGGTTGGCGCGCGGGTAGATTGAGGCTGATGCGGTGGCGGTGGCGGTGGTGCTTTGGAGGGTCAGGGTGTAGGGCGTGGATGTGGTTGTGGATGAGGAGGAGGGAGTGGTGAAGAGAACTTCGGCTGAGAGGGAGGCGGGGAAGTCGTTGCGAAGGACACGGGTTAGGGCGAGGTGGTGGGGTGGGGTATTTGTGTTGGGTGGGGCGAGAGTAACAGACCAGGCATCTCCTTTTCGGAAGAGGGTGTTTGTTGTTGCGAGGGTTGGGGCGGATGATGAGCTGGTGGTATCTCCATTCATGACGGATGACATGAGGGAAGACGATATGTTTTGGCCTAGGGCGAGGAGTTCTGCCTTTTTGTTTTCTAACCACTGCGTGTCGCATTCTCCGTCCAAGAAGTCTTGATGCGCGACGATACCGCGTAAGACATCAATGTTAGTCTTCACTCCTGACATCTGTGTATCGGCAAGTGCTCGTTGCGCCTTCTGGACTACACCAGGCCATGAGGACGCAGTGACGATGATCTTCGCAATGAGGCTGTCGAAGTCGGCGGATACGATCGATGCATGGCCCTTGACAAGATGGGAATCCACACGTATTCCGTTTCCTGACGGGAACTGGAAGGACGTTATTTTGCCGATGGAAAGGGTCCAGTTGCTTGCTACGTTCTCGGCGGTGATGCGCAGCTGAATGGAGTGGATTGAAGGTGGGTGGAGTGGATCGCGAGGGATATTGGGAAGGCCGCAGGTGGAGAGCGTTGCGCCTTGGGAGAGGAGGAGTTGTGCGCGGACGATGTCGGTTATGGTAAGGCTTTCCGTTACTGTGTGCTCGACTTGTAGGCGAGGATTTATTTCGAGGAAGAAGTAGACGCCGACTGTTGGGTTGAGGAGGAATTCGAAGGTGCCCAGGGAGAAGTATTTGATCTAGTTCACTCATGAGCATCTCCGCATATATAATCCACTGACAATACATACACCCTCAGCCATCCTCACCGCATCCTCGATAATCCTCTTTACCAACGCTCTATCCTCCACCCTACTCGGCGCAATCTCCACAACCTTCTGATACCGGCGTTGAATACTACACTCTCGTTCCCAGAGATGCGTTACGTTCCCCGTTCCATCGCCGAGGACCTGGATTTCGATGTGGCGGAAGCCATCGACTGCTGCTTTTTCGGCGAATAGTTGCTTGGAGGGGGATTCTTCGATGGCGCGGGTGACGGATGAGAGGAGAGATGAAGAATTGTGGATTAGGCGGATGCCCCGGCCGCCGCCACCGTCGACGGCTTTCACGATGATGGGGTAGCCAACTTTGGAGGCGAAGGCGCGGATGATTTCGGGGTCGGCGGTTGGGATGTTTAGGGCCGGGGAGACGGGGATGTTGCCTTTTCGAAGTCAATCAGCACATTTCCAATCATGTAACATATCTTGGACAGGAAACTCACAACTCTCGGCTAACTCCCTCGCTTTCAACTTATTCCCCGTTCCCGCCAAAATATCCCAACCCGGGCCCACAACAACCACGCTCGCTTCATCCCACATCCTCTTTGCGAAGACATCTGATTCAGATAGGAAGCCGTAACCGGGATGCACTGCGTCGATGTCATGTGTTTTGGCGAGATCGATCAAGGCATCAATGTTCACGAAGGATGATGCAGAGGGCAGCTCAATCGCGTGGGTTGCAGCGATGGTGTGGGAGGAGTCGTTGGGGGTGTAGATGGCGTAGGTACAGATGGAGAGTTCACGGGCTGTCGATATTATGCGCGTGGCTATTTCGCCTCTGGGGTTGTGTTAGTCGTGTGGGCATGAGGGTGTTGAAGATAGTTTGGGTGTACCTGTTGGCGACGAGTAGACGCTTGATGGATCTTTGGGGTGGGCGCGACATATTCGACAGGTTGGGTTACTGTGGAATTGTGATACTCATGTCTTTGTTCGATGGTTTGAAATGAGAATGACTCGTTGTAAAGACTCGCCGATCTATGAGGTTGGGCGACGGTCTATATCCCCGGAGAGGACAGAAAGTGCACGTCTCGGCTTCCAAGAAGCTTGTCAGAATAGCCACCAGGTTCAATTGAACCTATAGAAAAGGTCCCGGATCTGAACATAGAGAAGCTTTGTGGTTCCATCATGTGCGCTGTGCTTTGCCGTGGTAAAACGTGGGATGAAAGTGGTTGGTAGCGGGGGAGAGCCCAAGGTGCCTCGGCTCGGCCCCAGCTTCCCCAGATTTCTCCACACCACCCATCCGAACGACGTGACGACTCTATCAAGATGTGAGCCGCGCCGGTATGCTCCATCTCAGGAGCCTCAATCCACCTGCAATTACTTGCAATTACTTGCAGCACCCATTGACGACATGGCGGGCGACGACCACAGCTCCTGTCCTCCAAACGACACGCCGACGTCATCGGCCACCGCAAAAAACCGCCTCGCCCAAGTCTCTAGCCACATCACCCCCGCCACCCAGAAGCGCCGACGCAGGAGGACCTCCAACCCCGAATCCGATCTTCCCGCCGACTACTCCGACGTTCTCGGCCAAATTGCCACGCTCCGCACCATTGCAGCGACGCCCGACCCAAACAACAGAGGCTACGTACGGCAGAAGCAGGCAGGGAAGCTGTGGGTGCGTGAGCGCGTCGAGCAATTACTTGATCAAGGGAGCTTCCAGGAAGTTGGGAGTGTGAGTGGGACGGTCAAGTGGAGGCAACTAGATGCTGTGAAGGAAGAGCCCGAGGAGTTTGTGCCGAGTAATAATGTGCAAGGGTTTGGGAGGTTGAGGGGGAGGAAGATTGTTTTTACGGCGGATGACTTTTCGATAAGGGCGGGGCACGCGGATGGGGCTTTGATGGATAAGACGGTGAGTTTGTAGGAGAATGAAGGCGGGCATGAGGTTGACGCTGTTGCAGATCTATATGGAGAAGCTCGCTATAACACTGAAGATTCCCATCGTCAAGCTCGTTGACGGCTCGTCCGGTGGAGGGTCAGTCACTACCATTCGCACGACCGGCTTCTCCTACGTCCCACCGCTGCCGTCATTCACACAGGTCGTCGAGCAGTTGAACATGGGTATCCCCAATCTCGGGGCTGTACTAGGACCTGCCATCGGTCTCGGGGCTGCCCGTGTCGTAGCATGCCACTTCTCCGTCATGGCTGCTGACATCGGCTCCTTATTCAATGCCGGACCCAATGTTGTTAAAAACGCGACTTTTGAGGAAGGACTCTCTCTTACTGATCTGGGCGGACCTGCAGTGCACTGTACCAATGGCACCATCGATAATTTCGCGCCGGACGAAGCGGGGTGCTACGAGCAGATGCGCACGATTCTCAGTTACCTTCCCGACTGTGGGACCAGGCTGCCTCCGACTATCAAGTGCGAGGATCCCATAGATCGCATTTCGGATTCCATTCGATCCATTGTCCCTCGTGCGAGGAACAGGATGTACAATCCTCGCAAAATCATCACTGAAGTTGTAGACCAAGGCTCCTTCTTCGAGATCGGCTCACTTTGGGGTATTACTGCCATTGTCGGCCTCGCTCGCTTCGGCGGACGCCCTGTCGGCATCGTGTCGTTGAATTGTGAAGTGAACGCTGGCGCCCTGGACGCTCTCGGTTCGCAGAAGATCACACGGATGCTAAGGTTCCTGGATGTTTTCAATATCCCGCTGGTGCAGTTTGTCGACATTCCCGGATACGCAATTGGCACAGTCGCTGAACGCACTGCGACGATGCGTCATGGCATCACCCTCGCAACTACCTACTATAGCACTACCATGCCCATCTTTTCCGTCATAGTACGACGTGTCTACGGCGTCGCAGGCGGCATCATGCTCGACTGTCGCGACCCTCGAATGCGCGTCGCATGGCCTTCTGGCACCTGGGGTTCGCTCCCGCTCGAAGGCGGTATCGAAGTCGGACACTCCTTTGAACTCAAGCAAATCGAAAAGAACGAAGGCAAAGAGAAGCGCGATGAGAGGTACAAAGAGCTCGAGGACGAGTACAAGCGTCTCATGAATCCTGTGCGGACCGCAAACCATTTTGGTGTCGAGGAGATTATTGATCCGGCGTATACGCGGCGGGTATGCTGTGAGTGGGCGGGGCATGTGTATGAGAGTCTACTACCCGATAGAGTTATGGAGAGGGTTGCTGGGAAGATTAAGCCGATCTTCGCGTAGTTGATGTCCCTAGTTCTGACATGTCTAAATCAGAGTAAGCATCACCTTCGCACAACTCATGGACCGCACATCTCGTCATCTCTAGTTCTACTTGTCGCATTTCTTGACAAAAAATTCAACCAAGCTGAATTAATTCCCATGTGGTGCACAGCGCTCACGATCACGTGCAGCGACAAGCGACGGACTTCGCGAAGTCCGACCGAATTTTGACCTAATCCGTTTCATAGATGACATTAACACAAGAGCTACCCGGTCGCTACCCGACGTAACCGAAAGGTCCCGGAGAATCATCACGCGATGGCGCATTCTTAACCATCCTACTGGCCTGCTGTTCCTCCACCATATTTCCCAGTTTCAGCCTTCCGCTCCGTGATTACTCAGGCGCGAGATCATCGTCAGTCTTGGCCCCATCGGTACTTCTGATATTGGGATACAAAGAACAGTCGACGTGTGCGATGACCGAAGACGGGCCGGACTTTAAAACTTGGACTAAGGAGTAGTGCAATGTTTGCCTTTTCTTGATTGAGCTGGGAAAGTGGGTGTATAAAGGACTTGGCTCGCGGTGTGTATCAATTTTGGCATCGCGGTTCGTTTCGTGTTATTCCCCCATATTCTCTTCTCGAAGATCTTCATCATTCATCATGAAGTCTACATTCTACACAGCCGCGCTGGCAGCGTTGACAGCTTCACTCGGCAGCGCCGCCAGTATACCACGCACAACTCCCAACACATTATCAAAGCGAGGTAGATACCCTTCCATCTACAATCCAAACCCCAATTAACCCATCCTCTAGCCCCCAGTGACCTCGGTATCCCCTCCAGCGGCCTCTCAACCAACTGCCTCTCCATTGGCTTCCTCCCCTCCGAAGGCGACTCCGCCTCCCCACAATACACCATGACGCAAATCAACAGCCGCCTCGGCGCTAAAGCGGGCGCCTACGGCTGGTACGCGCAGATCAAAGAAGACACCTTCGACGGCAGCCAACTCCTTGCCATGAAAAAGGACATCATCGCTTCCGGTGCGGTCTTCGTGGCATCCGTCATGCCATCTGTCAACTTCAACCAGATTACGCCGGAGAAGGCGCAGCAGGTTGCGGCGGTCATGAAGCAATTTACTGACGACGGAGTCAAAGTCTGGCTCCGATTTGCGCATGAGATGAACTGGTATGTGCAAGATGGGACGTACCACGGCACGGCGCCCGACTTCATCACTGCGTGGAAGAACATCTACGAAGCGAATTGCAAGAACAATGCCAATGTGAAGTGTTTCTGGAGTCCCAATCAAGCGGGCAGCATGAAGGATCTTGAACCCTACTGGCCCGGTCCCGAATTCGTCGACATCGTTGGTATCGACTGCTATCCCAAAGACGGCGAGAGCACTGACGGAAACACGCTTTTCGAGAAGATGTATGGTAGTTTCTACGACACGTTTTCTAAGCCGTATGAGCTCCCATTTGCGATTGGCGAGACAGGCGCAGGGCCTGGACAGAAGGAGGGCTGGTTGAAGCAACTCGTTTCGCAGGATCGAAGCAAATATCCTAATTATGTTAGCATGTCGTGGTTTGAATTTGACAAGGAGGCCGATTTTCGAATTGTGATGACGGACGATGCGATGTTAGCCAAGACGAAGCAGGTTCTTCTTACTGGCGGCGACGGGACGTGTGGAGGTGGTGTTGGCAGTGGCAATGGGACGGTGCCGGTCACCCTGCCTACCTCGCCGGAGCTGAGTAAGACGGCGCCTGGGTCGAAGCCGACGAGTACTGGGAAGTGTGATTGGGGGTGCTTGGGGTGGGATTGCAGTGCTACGGTGCCGTGTCAGAAGGGGTTGACGTGTAAGGGGGGGTATTGTAAGAAGTGAGAATGTTGGGGAAGGAGGGGTATCGCGATAGCATAATGTTCTTTGTATATCTAATCTTCTTGTCCTTCTCTTTCTTTTGATAGGTCCGGTGGTTTTGGATTTGACCGTCTACTTCCCAGAGTCTCTTTTCCCCTACTTCAGCGCCTCAGCGTTTTACTCCAAACTGTGTTTGTCTTGTTCTCTGAAGTTATCCGGGCGACCTTTTCTCCGTGCAGATGAAACAGCCGAGTATCGACTTTGTGCGCTACTAAGCGGGAACGCAGTACGCTAATCCTGGTCGACTATACTGCAGTGCGTCCGATCTTTGCATACTCTTGTGTACCGCGATTCTCAAATATAACCTCCGATGAACGCTACACCGCTGAGTAGCGTTATCGAAGCCAGGCCAACAGCAGGGTCTGTTTACAAGTCGTACACCTCGGCCTACCTCTTTCCTGTTCCATTCATTCTGCCAACCAATGACCGCCCACCGAAGCGAGTCATTCGCCCTATTCGAATCCTACAAGACCAGAACGCTGCTTTCGCCCCCACAATCACCGAACGCCTTCTCACCTCTTCTAAGCCGGCACGGCTCGCCCATCTATCAGGTAAGCTGCAGACTACACGAGTCGATTGGCCCTGTCTCATTTCTACCCTCAGGCATGCCTCAGCGGATGCGTTCTCCTGCAGCTCCCGCACACCATCACGCCTCAGACACGAGGCCAGACAGAGCGTGGCGTAGTCGCAGGACAAGGCCCATCACCAACACTCACCAGCATTGATCATGCTCCACTGCGATTCCAACCCCAGGTGGTAAAATTGCGGGGAAGCCGATCGGGCTTTCATCTCATTCGCCTATCCAGACGCTGGCGTTCCGCGTCGCCTTCCCTACAACACACTTTATCCGGTCTCGCTAAAGCCATCGTATTCTGTCGCACGCGACTCCAGAACTCCGGATGCGCGTCGAGAAGGGTAAGGTCGCCCCGGATTATAGAGATGCTGGGGTATACGCTTGGCCGGGGAGGATGGTAGCTTGCTTACGTTTGGGTTTGAGGAGCGGATCTGATTCGTTGTTTCGGGCTCCGCTTCCCGTATTGCCGTCTCGCGACGGGCACTACGGTTGTATTAACGACTCCTTTTCGTATTCGAATTTACAGAGGGCCGTGGAGAATGAAGAGGGCGAGATCTTCCGCCTTGCTACGCCGCTTCCATGCGTCGAACGGCTCGAGAATCACGCGCTGTGCCGCGCAGCACATAAGACGACCATTTTACCCGCATACGCCGTACTTGGGCCAACCGCGCACCCATTGGCCAGTACTCGCGCATCCTGCGCATCCTGATATTGCGCCTAGAGCTGGGTGTGCCCCAGCTGACGATGCACGCCGCCAAACGGTTACCATGACACACTGACCCTCTTCTACCTGGCGCAGATCCGCAGCTTCTCCAAATGGGCGGGTGGAATGCCTGGGCCTGGTCCGCGCTGTCGATGCATTGGGTGCGGACCCCAGAGACCCCAGTTGCCTGCGGCGCTGACCTGCTGGGCTGGACGATGTTTATTAGGAGGGTGGGCCCCGCCCGCGTGCGTGCTGACTGAGTGCGACGTCCGATCCGTTGTCCTGGACTGACCATATTTGTGCTCGGGCACGCATGGCTTGTTGCGACACTGGATGACATCTCGACTGTAACGACGAACACTACTGAGGAAGAGATAGACAATGGCGCCGCTCGGCAATGCGGCGAAGGCGAGACAAGCAGATCCGGTGTTGACCCGGATTGTTGAGCAGGACAAGGTTTCTTGGTATCATAAGAAGAATCTCAGAGTGTTGTATCTGTTGTTGTTGCCGACATGTATTGGGATTGAGATGACGTCTGGATTCGACTCGCAGATGATCAACACGGTGCAGATATCGCCAGAATGGCAGATTTGTACGTAGATTGAGGACGATATATGACATATTTGCTAATGAGAATAGACTTTGGCCACCCCGCTGGAGCGCTACTCGGAATCATCTCTGCGGCGTATAACTTGGGTGCCATTTGCGCTCTTCCGTTTGTACCTTGGCTGAACGATACATTTGGAAGACGATGGGCGATATTCAGTGGGAGCTGGATCATGGTCGTTGGGGCGCTGATTCAGGCTTTCTCCATCAACGGTAGGCATACAATTCCCGATGGCCGAAGGATTTTGCTAATATTTTGTAGCCGCAATGTACGTTATAGCGCGATTCATCCTCGGTTTCGGCATCCCCTTCTGCATCATCGCCGGTTCCTCCCTCATGGGCGAACTTGCCTACCCCAAAGAACGCCCCGTCATGACTTCCCTCTTCAACGCCCTATACTTCGTAGGCGCACTCACAGCAGCCGGAATATCTTTTGGCACCCAGTCCATGCACAACGATTGGTCATGGCGGATACCTTCTTTGCTACAAGCTGGGCCCTCCATGCTACAAATATGCTTTATCTTGTAAGTTTTGGCGCAGACCGATTTTTCTAACACTACACCGAGCTGACTTGATATATCTAGTTTCATCCCCGAATCTCCCCGCTTCCTCATCTCAAAAGACAAACGCGAAGAAGCCTACCGCATCCTCGTCCACTACCATGCCGAAGGCCACTCCCACTCGGAATTCATCCGCGCCGAAATGGCGCAGATAGAAAACACCATCCGCATCGAACTCCAGCACAGCCAACGCTCCTGGGCCGAAATGCTCTCCACACCCGGCATGCGCAAGCGGGTTCTGGTCGGCAGCTTCCTAGGCCTCTTCACTCAATGGTCCGGCAACACACTGATCTCCTACTACCTCAACGACCTGCTCAAGCTCATCGGCTACACCGACCCGAACTTCAAAGGGAAATTGAACGTGGGACTCAATAGCTGGAATCTGGTCAATGCGGTGTTGATATCATTGCTGGTGAGAAGGTTTCCAAGGCGGAAGATGTATTTGACGTGTGCGACGTCGCTGCTATGCTGTTATGTGGGCTGGACTGTGGCGATGCAGAGATTCTTGGAGAGCGGGAGTGCGATTGCTGCCAAGATTACGATTTTCTTTATTTTTGCGTATAGTCCTTGTTACAACATTGGATACAATGCGCTCACTTATAGTAAGTCTGCCGATGGGTGTAGGGAAAGGGTTGGAGATGATGTATTAACATGGTTACAGCTTTCCTCGTCGAACTCTTCCCCTTCGCTCAACGCGCTAAGGGCATAACGATCTTCCAATTCTTCGGTCGCGGTGCGGGATTCTTCACTACTTTCGTCAATCCCATTGGGCTCGAGAATATAAAATGGAAATGGCTAGTCACATACTGCTGCTGGCTCGCCTTCGAAATTGTTTTCATCGTAGGTCCACCCCCCACAAACAATTTTATTCCCAGGTCCCCTGTTACATCGCTTCTCCCTACTTCTATGCTAACCCCAAAATAGTATCTTATGTTCCCTGAAACCTACGGTCGCACGCTGGAAGAACTAGCCTTCCTATTCGAGGACAAGAGTTTCGCCGAGGAAGCAACGTTGAACGTGGAGAAACAGATTCATACAGAACTGGACGAGTGGCGGACAAGTTATGTGCCGCCGCAGGGCGTGACGACGCATATCAGTGCGGCGGGCCCACAGCCTCAGGATCCATTTCATGATTATAGTCGGTGGCCATGAGGCTTACCATCATAGTCTGATGCAACTATCAATGTTACCATTAATATCAACTTCAAACAGTCCATCTCACCCATCATATAGCGTTCACTGTCCCCACTCGATCCTATATCCCACGGATCCCCCAACTGCGGCATTTTCCACCACTCCCCACTTCCCACCCACGCCACTTAATCAATCTCCAATTTGCATCCCAAACCACCGCCCCGCCACGCCACCGCGCGTCAGCACCGCGCCAGCCACCTTACATCTGCACCCAATCTATCGCAAATCCACGTGCGCGCACTTCCTGCGTCATGTTGGGCGATTTCCCCGCAATTGTTGTATATGAAGCAGCCATCATCCCGGTTGACGTACCGAAGTTTAGAATTGCAGCGCGCGTATCGGTCGCATCGTCGGCATTTAAGCGCCAAAGTGCCGATGCTGCGGTGTGTTTTGGTGCTGGGTTCCGGGGTTGATGGGGAGAGAGTGCCGGTTGGCCGAGGTTGAGGCGGGTATGTGTCTTCGTGGTGTTAATATGTGGTGTGGTACCTTATGCGTTCACAAAGACTATAGGTGATATTTATCATGACCGCGCGTTCTGCGGTTTGCGGTATTGGCGAGTAAGGTTTAGCAATAGTAGTAGGTAGGGATGTTGACGTCGTCCCACTGCCAAACGGAATTTGCGTGACCGCTTAAACACGCGGTGAAGTGGAATCGCCATGCACTGGCGGAGTCAAGGTAGTTGAGTCGCATGCATCATGAGGGAGCAAGGACGTGGTTTGGGCAGTATTTCGTAAGATTAGTGGTACAAAGGTTTACGACGGGAATCGAAGGCTGTGGGCGTACCTCGTAGTCTTGCGCGTTGAGGTCGAGGTATACTGCTGCGCAAAACAGATCCGATAATGAGGCACATAGAGCTACGTGCTAAACACAATCAAGTATTTTACGGGTTCCCCAACCGTGAAAGCCGTTTAAACTTTTTAGCTGGAATTCTCCCTGTGAGATCCGAGTAGTACTTTGGATCAAGCAATCGTGCAGCCGGTCGACTCATTGCCTGCCAAATAACCTCAGGCGGCCACGGCATCCCGACGACAACATCCATGTGCCTCATTCCACCCTTCATCGCATTCTCCAGAATGCTTACAGCTAGATCCAGTTCCAGGTCTCCATATCTCAAGAGGAAGTTGACATAATGCTCACGAAGGACAAATAGCGCATCGTTCAAGTTCCATTCGATAGCCCAGTACAGAAGATGAATGCCCCGTCGCTCGTAAACTGCCGGCTGGAGTATCTCTCTGAAGCAGGTGAGAATAAGAGTCTTGAGCACGTTGAGCATAATCGTCGACTCGCCCCGATCAGCAGACCTATCCGACTTTGGCTGTAAACTGAGCGTGTGGGCTTGGGTGAACGCAACGGCAAGGACGTCCATACCATTCATTGAGACCAACTTTTCATGGACGCTTTCAGATCCGAATGCTGTGAGGTTCCAGTCATACTTGGGGATACAGACTTTTCGGTCACATGGTATCTGACGATGATTAGGTTGACCTTGATTGTGTTCATGCGCCGTCAACAGTTGATATGCAAGATCCAGAAGTCCAGGTGTCGTGAGAGCAATGATTTCGAGCAGCCACACTAGGTCCGAACGTATGGAGGGCATGTTCTTGCCGAATCCCAAGATGATATCAAAGATGACTGGTGCATAATATTCGAATGCAAAGGCGAGTTCGAACAGGGTTTCATCGGTGATAAATCCAGTCGTTGGATGGTTCAGCAGTTGTCGAATTACCGATTTCCTCATTTGACTTTCTTTGCAGATAGAGAGGAAGATTCTTGCTATCTGTTCTGAAGTCTTGACGTGCCTAAGCAGTTCCTGAAGCCACTTCTCCTTGCCGCATACCGCGCAGCAAGTTATAGCAGTTTCAATGAGATGGTCCCACGAAGGGCAACTCTCGTTCGCCCATGCTTGCATCTCGGACTGGAGAACCAAAAGGGATTGGGTCAGTACAGAATCAGTGGTTGCTCTTGCTCGCAAGTGTTCCATGAAAAACCAGAGGAATTCCCCACTCCACATGCTGACAAGCTTGTCGGTACCTATCATCGTAATTGCATCCATGAAAATCTCTTCATGGTCTTGTAGTGGCAATTGAGACGGATACGTCTCTCTGAAGTAACGTTTCAACCCAAGCTTATTTGAGAGCGCGAGGAGTGATTTGACATCGTTTCCCAAGGCCCATGTATATATGGACAAAGCCTGGTGCTCTGTGGGATGGGTGACTGAATTACTCCATAACGACAATCTTGAGTAATTGAGGCGATCGAGAGTTTCGGAGACTTTCAATTGGTGTTGGTCTTCTAGCCAAGGACGGAAGTCGAACATCAATTGACGATTTAACGCCACGTCTTCGAAGGCAGCCCAGCATGGAGTAGATTCATCAAAGCTAGCCGCATGATACGGCCAGAAGGCGATGATGTATTCGAGAAGCACGTATTTGTTCGCAAGTGCTTCTGAAGGATTTGCAGAGGTTGCAGTGGTCAGGGCGATTTGCTTGTTTCCTTCCCCGACATTTTTGACCTTCTTCTGCGAACGTCCCCATGACAAGAATCTGCGAATTGACGCTGCAAGTGGGACTTCCGTCCAAATCATATGTTCCACTTCTCGTCGACCCAGCATAGTCGGTACAGGAACATTGACCAACTGCGTCTCGAAGTCCGAGAAAGACAAGTAGGCGAGACAAATCTCACCCAGTTCTCGATGGGAAAGAACGGGATCGAGAAAGATTGACTTGCAGATTTCCCGGGGAGTTCTGTATGACGATGAGAAAAGGAACTGCTGAACGGTGTGGTGAGCAAATGTAACAGTATTTTCGCTGCTGTTGTGCACAACCAGGTTTCTGCAGGCGCCGATGAGTTGGTCTCCAGCTTTCGTTGCTGTTCTCTCAAGATGTAGGTATTCGTCATCCTTCTCTATTCCGACAGCTTCTTCGAGTTCCTCCACTTTGAGCGGGCGGCGAGCGAAGGCGATCCAACAGAAGATTTTCCTCATGAGGCGAATTCTCTCGTCACCTCCGGCGTCATAAGCTCTCCTGATTATTCGAAGGTATGTCTCAGCTAGGCTCCTCGGGAGATCGTGAATTATACTCCAGACCGCTGCTTCAGTAACTGCTTCGCCAATCTCGTAGAGTTGGAATTTTACCCACAAAAACCTGACACATGTCAACGGGCACCTTTGATGGAAAGTGACATTACTTACATTCCTTGTGCCCCGGCGATGAGGGCCCGAATTACGGCTCTCTTCAACCTTTCATTTTCTAGCACAGGATTTCGTTTCACAAGGGTCGCGCCAACCTCTGCATTTATGAAAAGCCCGATGTCCAGTGACACGTCCTCAGTCGATAGATGTATGCATTCGTGGTTCCTTAAGGCACGTTTGATTTGACGATCCTCAGTACGGCTGGTTACAAAGATCTTGATGTTAGCTGTCGAGTCTGTGGTAAGGTTGTCGATAAATTCCAAGATTGCGTGCTGACATTCATGTGTAAGCTCCTCTAAACCGTCGATGGTGAAAAAGACGTGCTTGAAGTGGAAGAGGATTCCGCGCAAGAATGCAGCACTTGCTTCGAAGTTTGGTGCAGATATCCCCTCACCATAAGGACAAGTGAATGTTTCGTCGAAACAGTCGAGCGGTAGTCGGACCAAAAGCTGCTGTATCAAGGATGCGACCAGACAGATGCTGTTCAAGGAAGCAGTGTCGGCGTAGTCACAGTAGTAGTAACAGACAATCGGTACAATGTCCTGGGTTGAAGCTAGCAAATCGTTTGCAACACTTGCGGCCAAGACCGATTTTCCAGAGCCAGGAATTCCATAACAGGGTAGACAATCGGACAGTTGAGAAGAAAGCCATGATTGAAACCTTGGACTCGTTCGAATCCAGTTATTTGTTCCTGGATGACGAAGGGCGGTGAATTTCGCGTGCTTGGCGTGGTAGTCAACGGTTGGTAACGAGGCTATAATCTTGTGGCGCTTCTTGTGTCTCATGTCTTGAATCATCAAGGCCCTCTTGATATTCTTCAGCTCGCGGGCTTTCGCTGCTTCAATCATATGGGCAAGATCGGCTTCCTTCTCGACATTGATCTCGTGCTTGCGAAACTTGATCATGTCGCTTTCGAACGCATCACGAAAAGGTTTCCAAGCGCCTTTGAGAATGATAGACATAGGAACTACTCTAGCGTGAGCGAATGAGTGACTTAGTGGTCGTTAGTACTTACTGAAGGATTTCTTCGCGCGAAGAAAGAACTCTTTTGCCCGCACGCAGAATAGTAGAACATCAAGGTACACCTCTGCTAGCGCCGCCAGAAGCCGCTCATGGTTGCTGAAAAGCTTTTGGAGAAGGCGGAAGCGGGGCAAGACTCCTCCGATTTGTGCAAGCATTTCTACCAGCATCTCTTGGAACTTCCCAGCCGCACTAGCCATCTATACCATCGTCAGCAGCGCTCCTGATCTAGCCTCGTCGCAACGTCGAGGGCGAACTCAATCTGAGCGTCGCGAAAAGAACCTGAATCTCACCTGCAGGACGACTCTGACACTTCCCCATAGCGGAGCTAATACCATGGGCGACATGTTTGGGAAGACATCAAGGGCTTTCCCATAATCTTCAATGCCACTGGCAAAAGAAGCAAGCCTCTCTTGCCAGATCCAGCTTTTGCTTCGTTGCCCATGTTTCTTCTGTGCTGCACTCGCACTGTAGAACAGATTCTCAAGTGTCGCTTCCTGGAATTCCTTGACTTCTTCAGGCGACAATCCCTCGAGAAACCGAGCCTTGGCAGCCTCCCACGGCTGAGTGGGAATGGATAGCTCGGTCTGAATGCTCGCCATGATTAGGTTGTAACTCACAGCATGCTCACATGCTAGGCGTCACAATCAGCTAAAATTGCATTAGACATCTTATCATGAAGAAAGATTCTCCATGGGAGATTGGACCGCGGACAGAATAGAACTTCGTGTGGCTGAAGCAGGCTCAGCCGCACCGGGCATGTCAGCTTGCTGCCTGTTGTCCTCATCGGAGCTTCTGGCACAACTCGACCTGGCGGACTCCCAAAACTCTCTACCGGTAGCCCCTGATTTGCTCTTTGCAAGGGCGCCTCGCGGATGCCTGGGTGAAAGATGCCATCTTGTGATTGGTCGAGGCGATTCCAGCAGGCAGAGATACGAATGGGCTGTGCGAGGCAGCCTCACATTAGCAGTAGAGCACAATGATTGGGATCGTGCGCGGGCGAGGCGTATTTTGTTGAAATGCAGCTGTCATGGACACGAGCGTTTTATAGTGACGCTGGACAACCGTGCCACGTGACGTCTCGACGCCAATTGATGTCGCCAAAGCCCAGGCTGACTAAGCACTCTCGGAACGGACAGGCGTCACTGTCGCGACCCTTGCCCCACCACCCCGCCATCCCGGTTCCGAGCGAAGCTGCTGGAAAGCTTGAAGCTAAGCCAGTACACCTCTACACCGAAACGTACACAACCACCGCCTACTCTCTCTCGCGTTGCCGCAAATCTCCCGTATAACCCAAAATAAGACACAAACACCATGGCTCCCCCCACCAAAACCCGCGACCCCATTGCCGGCCCCGACACGGTCGAAGCGCCCTTCCCGCTCAAGCTACGCGGTCCCGTTATCAAAGGCTTCGGGCGTGGGAGCAAAGAGGTACGCACTCCAAGATCTACGCTGAACACATGATCGCGCAATGGGTACGCAAGGACAAGACGTAGCGTCCAGTCAACGTGGCCGTTTCTTTGGGGAGACCGCAACAGACATTCGCCCCCGAACAGCTTACTGACAAGAATACAGCTAGGCATCCCCACAGCCAATATCCCCCTCTCCGGCCTCTCCGTCGACGGCCACGACGACCTCGATTCAGGCATTTACTACGGCTACGCCTCGCTAGACCACAGCACAATCCCCAGTCTCACAACGTCCTCTTCAATACCGTCTGCGACGGAAGGTACATAATACCCACACCCTACCACCCCAATCTTTCGATTCGACATCTCCGTCCCCGCAATCCTACCAAAGTACTCAGACCTGATCCCAGCTAACGCATCCCAGATACCTCCCTCCCCACCAAATCCTCCAACCACGCCGTAGCCGACCTCGAAACCCCCGCCACTGCCCCGCCCTCGCAACCCCCCTCGCGGCCCATTTCCCCCTCCCACCAACGCAAAGTCTACCCCACCGTCTTGAGCATTGGCTACAACCCGTACTACAAAAACACGCAACGCAGCATAGAAATCCACCTGCTGCACTCCTTCCACGAGGACTTTTACGGCGCTACGCTCAGCCTTATCATCCTAGGACATATACGTCCGGAATACGATTATGTGAGTAAGGAGGCGTTGGTGGAGGATATCAGGGAGGATATTAGGGTTAGCCAGAGGAGTCTGGAGAGGGAAGGATATGCGAGATGGGCGGAGGATGAGTGGCTGGTTGGTGGTGGGAGAGAGGGGGTGGGACAGAAGGATGAGGTTGCTATAAGTCAGATGGCAAATTGAAGATATCGCATTTGCACATACAATAAAGGATAGGAAATAGAGGCCCAAACGATATTCGCACGCGATAACGAACAACGAAGAAGCTGATGAAGCCATAATCCCTGTATAAGCGCCTAAATCACGCCCAATGCCGCTCTGGCATCCAACCATGAAAAACAGCATTCATCAACCACTGCCTCAAGTGATTCCCGACATGCCGCGCGGCTTTTCCAACCAAGAACCTGGTATTCCCACACATGGACAACAAATAGCACAATCATCGCTCGTCAGCAAACGCTCCGTGGAAGGATACAGTTAGGCGTGTGACGGCGCTTTCTAATAGAATAAGGAAAAGAGAGACGGAAACGGTCGGAAGAGGTGGTGAGGTGATGGAAGTAGTAGTAGAAGAAAAAGAAGAAACAACCATGCAGGATTTGCCCCCCCGGAGATGCGAACCCCATGCTAAAAGGACGTATAGTTACTTTTGCCGCCTAATGAGTCGTGAAGCCCATGTCTCATACATATCCATAATATATGCGGTCCTGGCAAAGGGGACACAAGACCCACGAGGATCTGTAAAAGATGAAAATCACAAGCCCGCCTAAGGCTTGAGCATGGGCATGATCTAGATGTGAATTAGCAAAGCTCGTAGAGACAACACGCGATAGCACCAACCTGCATAGCGACCAACATCGGCATGTCGAAGTTGTCGCGCTTAATGTGCCACATGATCATGGCATCGATGAGACCATTCGCGCCGAGATTCCTCATAGCCGCCTCGCCTTGATGAATCGATGCGTCCTCATGCTTGATCGTCGGCTCCGGTTTCACAGGCTTGCCATTACCGGAGCTCGCCGCTCTGTCCGCCATGCGCGCCATATCCTCTTTGCTAAGATACCTGAGCATGTTGACGCGACGATGACCCTTCCCGAGTGGATCCTCATACGCAAGGCTCGAAAAGTCGTCGAGATACTGGACGCCAGACGCTTGATCCATCAACTCGAGAATGTTGACTGGGTGCGGTCCAGGATTGGGTTCCTGTCCCGGCATAGTGGGCGTTCTGTTGTTCGAATTGGTCGCCGGACTGTCTTCGAGTCGAGGGCCCGTGTTGGCGTTGGCGTTAGGAACGTGTCCCAAGAGCACTTCACGTTTCCAGCCGGTGAGTATCTCGAATTCCTTGTTCATACCGACGACTTCTCCGGAACGACGGCAGATCAAGCAAGGAGTACCTACTTCAGCAAAGTTCTGAAGCATGGTAACAAGAGACCGTTGCAGATTCTTCTCCGAGTGGACAAGATCCTCGTCATCAAGGTGACTGGCGTTTGACATTAGCACGGGCCTGAAATTAGCCAGGGCGGCTCTCGCCTTCTGAAAGAAGACGGGTGCATATCTGGTCTGCAAGAGTTGGCACATGCGGTGGAACGCGTCATTGTAGTTGTACGGCTTAGTCACGCTTGCATATATCGATGGCTTGGATGCGTTTTGACGCTTGCGGACAGCATTGGTATGGCCCGGTTGGAGAGGCCCGCGGTTCTCCTGGTGCAGACGACCCATGGTTGGCGAGCGTTGTGTATGCGTCTGTTGTGCATTGGCAAAAAAGGTCGTGGCTGAAATGGGATTGTCGTTATCATAGCCGGAGTTCACATCGGTTGACGCGGGACTGGCGCTCGAGATACTTGAAGGGCCCTGGCCAATGGCGTATGCAGGCGGCCCATTCAAGCTGTCGTTTCGATGGCCTGAGTAGTCCATGTTTCCTAGATTCGGAGTATGGTTGGGCGTCTGGACCTGCAGACTATTGTTCCGGGAGTGCGGATTTTGCCATTCGTTGGGTGCGAGTCCATTAGGACCAAATGAGATGTGGGCTGGCATATTATGGGCATCGCCATATGTTCCAGGAGGCATCTGCGGGTTGTACAGGGCGGGTGTCTGGTTCAGTGGGTTGTCATCCACATGAACTTCGCCCACGGCTGACGACATATGTCCCAGCATTCCAAGTTCCAGGGCACCGTAGTGGTTGCCAAAGTTCAGACTTGAGATGTCGAAGTTAAAAAGGGCTGGGTCGCTCGGGTCGAAAAGGGGCCCGCCGAATTGATTGTTCATCTGCGCAGGGGGTCCCTGGGAAGCGGGCGGAGCAGTCGCTATTGGATTTTGCATCGGCTGGCTATAGGGAGGCGAAATGGGGGGTTGTGGGTGATTGTAGACAGCATTCTGAGCTGGTTGCACTTGGGCTGCTACTGCATGTGGCGCGTAGTAGGCCGCTGAAGGTGCGTCGGTGTAGTAACCTGGCTGTCCCACGGGAACTGCACCCGGCTCTTGACTGGGAAGGGGTACTGGACGGCTGCCGTCCATGTGAGGATAGTGGCCGCCGACTCCAGGCATGAGGGCTCCATCGGGCGCGTCATGGAGGTATTTGGCCTTTTTGCGTACACCGTCCATGCAAGTGTCCTGGAGACCGCGCTTCACACACCTCAGACATGGCCGCTCGTCGCCTGTACTGGTGTTAGCATGTTTGCTACCAAGCCTGATATCCGAGACGGAAGGATCTCATGCCGTCTACGACGGGCCATGGGGCTCACTCACCACAGGTCAGATGGGCGCGCTGGCAGGCGAAGCAGGCGCGACGGGCCTTCTTCCTACGCGGCCTCGTGGGGTCTTTGGCGTTGGACGACTTGGTCGAGGGCTTGTGGTCGGGCGAGGCGTCGCTCGACTGGTCGTTCCTCTGTTCGGCGGCCATGTCGATGTCGCCGTCGTCGTCGTCTGCACTGCTGTAGTCCGGCGAGCGAGATGCATCGTCGGCGTCTGGGGTGGACATAATAGGCCTAATATCCCCTCTGGGATGCACAGATACAGCACAGGCTTTGGGCGCTGCAACGCACGTTTCTTGGGCGTGCAGCCGTGGGCGATGCGTCGTCGAGGGCCGTCCCGGCGCAACGGGTCAGCCAATGTGCGGGCGGCGGCGTCCCAGCTGCGTGTTTCGAGAGTGCGATCACGCGTGCGCTGGCTGCTCGAACGGGCGCTGCCGTGGCACGCTGACAAGTTCCAATGAAGGGCTGGCTGGCGGCGAGCCCGGAGAGGGGTGGCGTCTTGATCGTGGGCTCAATCCGGCGGGCAGGAATGCAGCGATGTGGGTGCACTACAGCACCGGGGTCCATGCAATCGGGGGCGCGGTCCAGGAGCCAGATGCATCATGGGCAAGGCATCGTCTACGGCATCCAAGCTCTACCAGTGCGCCATTCCCGTGCGACTGGAGGCGAGCTATATGGGGAAAGGCGCGACGAGTGCGGTCTGGCAAGCTGGCGACCTGGCGAGCTGGCGACGCGGTGGGACGGCGCTTGGGGGGCTGTGTCGCGGGCGAGGGGGGGGAAGCAGATATGGATGGGAGGAAGTCGTCTCGTCTGGTCGGGTCTGGGAGAGGCAGCGGCGACGGCAGGCGCGACTCGTGTTTGATGGCCGCAGGGTCCGCGCGTGGTAAGTTGTGCAATTGAGTATCCGCGCTGCTGGGGCCGTACTCGAGCTGTAGAGCGACGTCGGTCTGGTCGTGGGAGAAGGTTTGAGGTCCGTCTGGTGCGCGCATCTGCGCCAATTGCGGGGACGACGTTCGACGGCGGATGCGCCGTGGCCTGGCCGCTGATTGGCCCGTCGCTACCGAGGAGCAGGAGCGCGACGGGGGGCTCAACACCACCACCACCACCATCACCACCACGACCAGCACATGAAGAAGGTTTCCTTTGCGTCACCGTTTACGCACCTTGGGCGGGTGCCCGCACCGCACCAGACCGATGGGAAGCGTCTACGAGAGTCTGGAAATATAGTACACGTGCTATGGGCGCTCCCGGCTGTGGCATGCTTTGACAGCCATTGACGGCCCAACGGTCGCCCAGCCGCCGCCTGGCTGTCAACGTGCCGCCCTCGACCTCCAGCTCCAGCTCCAGCTCCCCTTCCCCCTCCACCGACAGCAGCGACAGCAGCGACAGCGCCCGCCCACATGGCAGCGCTCAAGGCAAAACCCACCATTAGCCTCCCCAGGACCACACGCATGCATCCTCCCATCGCAGACTAGCCGCCTCGCCTGCTGGCGTGCATGCAGCACCTGGCCAAGCGCCTTGGCACTGGCGTCCTGTTAGGTGGTAGGCCCTTTCGACCTCACCTCCCCCTCCGCCGTCGTGAGTCCTGTACCACCGAGTATCACCATTTCCCACGCTCGCTTCCACGTCCTGTGTCCCGCGAGTGTCTCTGGCGCCATGTCTCTGGCGCCGTCTCCCCAGCCAACGGTATCATCCGTAGCCGCTCTCGACCCGTGTGCCCTATGTGTCGCCCACATGCCTCGAGCTGGCGTGGCTTCCCTCGTGGCGCCCGAGTCGCGTGGCACAAAGGCCCCGCCAGCCTGCCTCAGACTGTATCACGTGGACGGAAAACTTGGTCATTCAATAAACATGAATGCCATGCCAATGCCGTGCCACCACACTCCCAAAATTAGTTCCAACCTACTCGAATCCGCCACTTCGTCTCGAGCCCCCGCCCTCCCCCCGCCGCCGCCGCCGAATACCCTTATCCTGACGCAAAGCGACTGTTGCCCCTGAGTCGACGGCCGAACCGAAAGAAAAGGATGGGGAAGCTGTGATACGGTCCTGTTAGCCACATCCACGACCATGTTGCTGGGACTTTCTTACGGGGCCATGGCGAGTGCGAGGAAGGCCAGCACCGTCGTCGCCCACTGGTAGCCGAGATCTTGCCTAATCAGTGACCGCCTTTTCATCGAGCTGCCGCCGCCATAACTCACTGTTGTACATCTGGACACCAAACAGAGGAAATGCCGCCGCAAAGTACGATCGCGCAAAAGAATTGGCTGCGAGGGCGCTCGCAGCGTACAATGGATACTGTGGTCGCCGACGTCAATTACGGCTCCACCTTCAAGTCCGATGTCGGCCGACTCACTGCTTCCACTAGAAAGGTATAGACCCCAGCAAACACCCAGATCACTACGTCAGACGAGGCGGTCAGCGTGCTGTTCTATCCATGACACCTGGATGTCCAGAAAGGGGAACCTTACCCCCGAGCCCAAAGACGGCCGAGAAGATTATTGGAACTGCACCAGGTGATCAGCTATTATTACGAGTCGACAACATGCATCAGCCTGTCGTACGTACCTATCCAATGCACCTACGAGCCCCGGGATCAGCAATCTAAACGCTTCCAAATTACCAGAAGATCAACCTACATGGGAATACGTGGTCCACCCAAACCCTGCATGGATCACGATTAGAACAAGTCTACACGTCTTGGGGCGCACCGGCTTACCGAACAGGGCGATTGGGACGACAAATGCCCCGGCCATCGTGGAAGGGAGCCGGAACTCTGGTTCTGAGCCGCCGGGCTCCCCCCCTTGCTGCTCGCGCTGCCGCACGAGCCGCACGTAACATTTACTCCAGAGCGGGTCGCTAGCGATACCCGTCAGCATCCCCACGAGTAGCCCTAAAAAGGACATGCCGGTTTGGGCAACGCTGAAGCCATGATTCTTCTGGAAGACAAGGGCGAACGCCCCGAAGAACAGATAGAGGATTCCCAACAAAATCGCACTCAATATGCAGAGGTTGAGACACTGGGCACGACATTAGCCCACCAATCACCATCTCAAGCCACGACGGCCCACCCACCATTGGCTCGAAGAAGAGCAGTTGAAACGGCCGTATGCACGACCAGAGTACGGTCTTGGGGATCGACCTCGACATCTTCTCGATTGGCGCTATCCATTCTGGGTTACCCGTCTCCTCGCGCAAGCGAACGGCCTTTTGACGGAGCAGCACTGGGTGGTATGTCTCAGGTACAAAGAAGACGATCAAGACAAGCTAGTGCACGGTTAGCTTTGACTTTCCGAGTGCGTGTGCTTCATTCTGACCTGAGCCGTGGTCCATATTATGAGAACGTAGAAACACCTATGCACACTATTAGCCACACCGCTTCTTCGGGACCGCTACTCCAAGATCAAAGGGTAATGCGAGGCCAGGAACAATAGCCGGAAGCCGTCGCCTTTATGCCCAAAACAGGGTATCGATTGATATCCGAGCATCTGGGTCGGCATGCAAGATCGCTCAGGGGTCTACGAGTCGGATCCACTCACCACCTCCACGTAGTATTCTGGACAATGAAGCCAGCAATGAGGGGGCCGACCTCCGGCCCAACAAAAGGACTGGCGGTGTACAGCATCATAGGGGCCGAGAGTTCCTGCACTTCCGCATTAGCACCAGGCACATATGGCGATCCACAAGCGCATGCTAACACGGCGGCGCATAGAGGCAGGATACACTGACATGTCTAGCGAACATGTCGCCTACGGTTCCGCCGGCCACGCTGAGAAACGCACTCCCGGCTAGCCCGTCGAGGAAGCGTGCGACGAGCATGGTCTGGATATTGCGCGCAACTGCGCACGGAATCATGAAGATGAGGAAGAAGGTGAAGGAGCAAATATAAATGGGCCGGCGGCCGTAGAACTAGCGTCCGGTAAGCACTTGTTAATCGGAGGCAGCTATGATAGAAGCAGTGCGTCCTTGTAGAGCGCCTGGGTGGGCGTACAGACCTCAGACAATGGACTCAGAATCATTGGCCCCGTGCCTAGTCCGGCGACGAACAGGCTCAGGCCCAGCGTGCATACCAGCCGCGAGCTGTGGAACTCTGGCATTAGCTGACTGTAGGTCAACGTATATAGCGATGAAGTGCACGTCCTATACAATTGAACCATTAGCTTCGTGCAATTTTCCCTCTTCTCTCTCCCGTCGATCCAATGCCTTTCCCTTTCTCATCCAAGGTGTTCAAGACGTGGATCGGCCCGAATAGCCCGCCGAAGGAATGGGAAATAACCTACACACAAAGCGAACACGAGCTAACAATCAACACGATGCACCAGCGCCGCAGCTTGGTCATACTGCGTGGGTTGAGCGGATCTGCATCGCCGTTGTCCCATTTTACGAGGTAGGGTTCGTCCGGATTGGCTGTGGCGCCCGTGGACTTGTTCGGTCGTTGATCCTCGTCGGCTTCGTCGGGGAAGCAGGTGTACCCGTCTGCGCCGGCACGGGATTGATGTGATCTTGTCGAATGCAGGCTCTTGGTGTGCGGGAGGCGTGAGCGCGGACGTGTAAGTGTAGTGATGCCGTTTGTTCCATTTTGCCCAACTCGAGCTATTTTCTCTCCGTCCATGGAAGTCTCCCGTTTTGCTTTCTCTTCAGCGTCTACCGACGACGTTCGTGATTCCTTCTCCTCAGTATTCCGCTCGGTGCTCTCGCTTTCGCTTCTTCTTCTCATCTCGTCCTTCATATCGTGGCGCGGTACCACTTTTCCAAGCTAGTCTTATACCCACAGCGCGTTCTTCCCTTTGTAAATCCAACACCACGTCCCTTCCAACGTTAACACTTTGGCACCCTATGTACCCTCGGCTCTACCGACCCTATTCTATTTTTCAAACAGACCCGCTCGCTGACAAACACGCGCCTCTCTCTCCAGCGCTGCGCGTACCCACTCTTGCCCTGAGCCTCGGATAAGTATCCGCGCTAGGGGGAATCACGCACGACAACTAGCTCGCTCGATCGTGACAACCGGCAAAAATATCAAACCAAAACCTACCGCCAACACATACACAAAGGACAAGTCGTATTTATCCCAAAAGTAATCAAGCATCACAGACATGCACCCCTATGAAAGATCCTGCCTCCTGGCAAATCACTTAGCGGTCACGGGCCGTGTTTGATCGAAGTGGGGCGTACTATCCCGCTTCAGTGGCGATTGGAGTGGGAAGGGTGAACGGGGGTCTTTGCCGCTCTTGCGCCCGCGTCGTCGGCAGAGCGCTGCGGGGACGTTGCCGATGGGGACGTGGGAGGGACTGATGAGGGATGGTTCTCCGTTGGGATATTAAGCTTTTTGGGAGTGCGGGATGGGTTGCTTGCTTCGACCTTCGCTCTTCATTCAGCTTTCTCCTCCAGTAATAGTAAATGGTAGTTCTTGCATTCTTGTTTGCGCGATGGGGTTAAAATGCGACACATCTCCGGCGGGAGAGAGCATCTGAAGGCGGCATTCTCTATCGCAGCTTGTTGTGCGTGAGGTATTCAGTACCTAACGATGGTGGAATTTGAGCCGCGGCGCTGCTCTGCGATCGATGCATCCCTCTTCCCTTCCGCTAATGATACCTACGTGTCCTACGTCGTGCGCACTCTTATTCGTTCTTCAAAATCTGCCAAACCATCGTTTTCTTACTTCACACCTCGTGGTTCGGTTGCGGTCAACGGTCGGTAGTACCAACGGCGAGAAACCGCCTGACGTGTGGCATCCACGTGGGGCGGGCGATGCACCGTTTCTCAGCGGCCCGCTTGTCTCTTTGGTTTGGTCTTGGGAGTGTGTATTGCTTCTTCGCGCCACATGGTATACATGATATGGTATATGCGAGACTGAATCACCTTGGTGAAAATCCAGCAATGGCTCATCATATAACAGGCGATACGGATGTTTGCTGGCGCTCAACGGCTGAAAATGTGCTTCATCTCATTCGCAATCGCTTCTACGAAGACCGTGGTCGTCTCACGCGTCGTATCTTAAACCTCCTACACTGACCATTCAATGCTCCCAGATAGACATGCATGCGACGATGCAGCTACATATAACGCCGTCTCGGTAGAGTAAAACCATGCTCCTTCCGCATCCCTCGAACCGCTGCCACCGGTCGCATGACATCCATCAAAGCCGCAACGCCTAAGCCCCCTAATAGCTGCTACGCATCACAACTTCCTACGCGCCTCGAAAACTGCATCTATAAAACCCTAAAGCAACACTCGGCACTACAGTCTCCGACCCCGCATAAGCCACCCTCTCCCAGACGCGGTGCTAAGCCATCAGCATCAGACGCAGTGGGCTTGCATGCACAGCGTCAGTTAGAGCTGGATTTAGCGCAGTCGTGATAGCATCCATCTGGGAGCGTGAACAGGTTGCTGATGTCTTCGAAGTAGCTGTAATTGTCGTCAACAGTGTCTAAAGGAGGGAAGTCGGTAAATCCTTCAAGGCACAGTTCTGTGTGCTGAGAAGATATATTTTCCAATGGCATCGATAGCGCAAGGCTACTTCCGAGAAGTGTTGCCTGCAGTGGCGCATGGCTATGATTGTGGAGGCTTCCTAAACCCGCTCCTGGTGAGAAGGGTTGGCCGGGTTGCACAATCAAAGAATGGCTTTGAACATTGCGCGCTTCTTCCTGTAGCGTAATCTCTCTGTTTTCAAGAGGGTGTGTCTCCCATTTCAGATCGTTGACTTGGTACTGGACAGATCCCTGTGCATCCAGATCGTTTCCCGCGTGCAATGCAAGCACGCTGCTCTCTTGCTCACTGTGCGAATTGTTGTTGGTGGAGACGGTAGAGCTACTAGGCGAATGTTCAATCCCTGAGTCGCTAGTTATGCTTGCTCTCCTGAGCCTAGATTTGCAGTTTCGAATGATAGATGGCAGTCGTTCTTTGATACGTTGTAAGACTGGCTCTAGGACTCCTGAAAGCTCGGCCTCTAGTTCTTCCCATAGCACCTCATATAAAGCGCGCTCTAATTCCGGCGAAAGGTTAGTCCTTGGCTGATCAAATGCCGAAGGAATGTCGGTATCTTCTGGGAAGAGGCAAGAGTAGAGTAGCTTCCACTTCTGTTCAGCAGTCTTCGCTTGCGCATAAGGCGCCTTCTTGAAGTCCAAGCGCTTCAGCATTGGGTGCCGGATGCGGTCATCAGCAGGCTCTGGTCGTATATCGCAGATCAATGCCGCTTGGAGATGAGCGGCATAGACATCGTCCGATTCCATCTCTTCCCAGCATCTAGAACAGCGATTAGGTTGTGTGTGTACGCGCTTGATGTGATCTTTGAGCTTTGCCTGAGAAGGCGTTAGCAGGAGTCTAGACGTTGCTATAGATTGGCAATCGTAACAGGTGACCTTCCAGTCATTTTCCAGCGCTGGAACTTTGCAATCTCTAGCTATGTGGTGCATACGGAAATAATTTTCTGCTTGACTTACCATGTCTGAAAATCCTTCCCCACGACATGCCGCCCTTGCGTACTTCTCTGGCTCCCTTTGGTAAAAGGGACACTTCAAGCGTCGAGTCAATCGCGTATGGGAGGTCCGGCATTCCTTTCCGCCAGGAGAGTAAGGGTCCTCATCACCCTCATCGTTGCCATTGTCTCCTGACTGTCGCTCGCCTTCGCGTGCACGCTTCCGAGGTGGTCGATCGGAAGCTTGCGCGGAAGACCAATGTGAACCTCGCGCTTGCTTAGATGAAGAGTCCTCGAAACCGTCCACAGGCTCACCTTCGCAACTGCCATAACAGATGAGCTTTAGGAGGAGAGCGGCCCCAAAATGTGTCCACGCAGTTTGTAGGACTTCAGACGCCGCTCTTTGGACACCGTACTGGTGGCGTACCTGAGCGTCCTCATGTTGGGTATCTTCACCGTGCGTTGTCTTTCTGACAGTAATTTCAGACTTGCCCTTCTCTTGTATGGTCATATCTCCGGACGCTGAATACCGTCCTTCAACATTCGTCTTCTGGTTATTGCTGTCAGACGCGTCCGTGGAGATGTCCATTTTAGCTAATTGTTCGTTTTCTGTGGCAATAAAAGATGAAGACAGGTTCTCCTCCTCCAAGAGATGTGACGAGGCTCGATGTAGAATTCCCACGCCTTGCGGCTGCGGGGCCATATCTTGATCGACCTCTGCCACAAAGCTGGAGCCACCAACGTTTTTACGACCTCCGTCTGTCGATAGTTTCGTCCCGTTGTTGTCATCAAAATCAGCGTAGTCGAGGCCCGTCAGTGGGTTATTAAAGTGACTATCGTCTGTCCTGTTGGCTTCCTGGTCGAGAGCACTTTCGTTGCCGAGTGTAGGTGTGGTGTGAGATCGTCGTTCCGCTGGTAAATCTGACAGATTCGAGTGATCGTTCAGTCTTGAAGAAAGCGAGTTTATGTTCATTGAAGTAACTGGGGTATGTCCATCGGCTGAAGTTCTCCGTTCAGCGGCCTTAGGTACGACGCGGGCAGGGTTCCGGGTTGGAGACTCGAGCGATGCGATAGCGAATGGTCTCGCCCGATCGGATACTTTAGATGCGCCAGCTTCTTCTGCAGTGCGAACTTGTTCGAAAAATTCCTCATCGGCGGACCCCACACTTGGGCAGTATCCTGTTGATGTTGTGCCGAACGACCAATTATGTCCCCGCAGCTCGTCGTCGAATGCATTCGTATTACACGTATAGTCGGATAGATGTGGATTAAAACTGCACGCGATCTCATTTGAGCCGCAAGGGAAGTCCGAGTCGCTTTTGAAGAAAGGGTCGTATAATTCACCGTCGTAATCTACTAGGTCTTCCCAAGCGTCTGAAGAAAGCGTCCGGACGCGCGATGAGTCGGATGAAGGCTGTTGGTGCGTCATATTGTGACTGCGTGAAAGTATTGGACCATATGAGGTGGAGCTTGGGAGGGGCAGTTCCTCACTAAAATATGTATCGTGCCAGCATCAATTAAGCTGGGGTCGACTCGTCAGGTGTGAGATCTGGCGCCGAGCACTTGCACCCGCGATTGAGGACCAGTCATGATCGATGCGACTAAATGCTGGGTGGCATCGGATTGGTGCGCATACCCTTGTCGCAATACAACTTCTGCAGCGCAGACCAATCAATGCTAACGAGTCGCTCGATTCAGCAACAGCACACATTTGCGAATAGAAAGTCTGTGCTCTTCCAAAACGCGCTTTGCCGTAAATATCTGTACAACATTCGGAGCACAGAGAGTTGTCAATACCGAGATTGGCGCACGAGGAATATTCACTTCGACAGGCGACAGCCGATAGTCAATAGACGGAGCTCAAAGGATGTCAATCCTCACAAATATTAATCTAGGACTCGTAAAGTGATACAAGTACAGTGTAGTTATGTCGTCCAATGTGGGCCCCACTTACCCGGAACAGATAACCCCAATACATCTCTAGCGCACTACAAAAAGTACGCTTGATGTTTTAATCATTAGTCGACACTGACATCTCCAGCTATCTTTCCAAGGTCGATGACTCGAGGTCTGACCTCATCAGAATGATTGGAAACGACAACTACACTGGCGTCGACCATGCCTCAACTCATGACCCCAACGTTGCTGGCCGTAACAGTGTCCGTATCGAGGGCACGAAGAACTGCAACAATGGACTCTTCGTAGTTGGCGTCAAGCATATGCCGGGAGGGATCTGCGGTACATAGCCAGCATTCTAGTCCCTTGGTAAGCAGATCTTCGCGAACCCTTCGTCACACAGCAATGCGACCCTGAGGCTTTTGTGAGAGTTGTTGCTGACCTTTTGGCAGGCGCTGATGAGTGGCCAAAGAGCGGCGAGATCGAAATCATCGAGGGTGTCAACAGAAACAGCGGCAACAAATACGTCCTTCATACCGACACCCAATGCGAGGTCAACGGCCTAGGCTAGAGCACTCTACAAGCATCTTACGACTTTGCCATCGACGGCCTATCTGGGCTCGCGGGCTGCGACGTCAACACAAACGGTGTACCCGACCTCGGCCCTTCGGACCTCCGAGTCTATCAAAATGTGACTTCCCCCCCGCGGCAGCATTCTCGCTAGCATAACAGCCGACAAGCCCGATGTGAAGGACTTCGGTACACCGAGAGCAAACTTCAAGGGTGCTTGCGACATAGATACGAGGTTCAAGAAATACCACTTCCACTTCAACACGACCTGTTGTGGCGACTGGGCCGGCAACGTCTACGCGTAGTCTTCGTGCCCGCAGTACGCTGGAATTGGTTCGATGGATTCGTGCAAGAGGTTGTTGCGCGGAATCCGAACGCATCTAGAAATGCGTACTGGTTGATCAAGCCTTTCAAAATTTACACCAAAGAGACTGCGGTCACTGCCTCGTCGCCGACTGTGTTGAGTTCTACGAGTTCGACAACATCCTCCAGTTCTACGCGATCTTCGACTACCTCCAGCTCTTCTCGTTCATCGAATACCTCCAGCTCTTCTCGTTTGTCGACTACCTCCAGCTCTACTAGTTCATCAGCGACCTCAAGCTGAACTCGGCCGTTTACTATTTCCAGCTCAACGCGTTCGTCAACCACTTCAAGCTCGGTTCGTCCATCAACTACTTCTAGTACTGCTCGTTCAGCAACTATGTTTAGCTCGACTAGGTCGTCATCCACTTCTAGCTCTACTGGCTCTGCCACAACCTTTAGCTCTACGCTTTCATCAACTACGTCCGGCACCTTTATCCCGTCGAGCGGGTCATCGTCTACCGGCCCCAGCTCATTTCCCACGCTTAGCAGCTCATCTTTGACATCCTCACAAGCCTTCGTATCTTCATCGCACGGTCCATCTAGCTCTTCCTCTACTAGCTACGGGTCTGAATCCGCTATCAGCACGCCTTGTACTACATCCACGCCTGCTTTGTACGGATACAAGTCTTCCTCACCTGTTGCGTATGGCTACGAACACTGGAGCTCATCCACGGCTGTCTATGAGTACACCAGCTCCCCCACACCGATAGACTACGCCTGTTACCGTCACCCTGACTGTTCCGTGTGAGGCAACTGCTATTTCCATGGGGAGAGCGCATTACTATATCCCTCCCGCGGTCGAAACACCAACAAAATACACTTCCTGCAGTACTTGTACCAACACTATGCCTTCCAGTAGCAGTAGACCCTTCGCAACGATCCAAAAGCACCATCATGGCATCATGATTCACAAATCCTTTCCACCGACGCCGACGCCCTCGCCCTCGCCCTACGCATACCTCGAAATCTCCATGCCTTACATCAGCAAGATAAGCATGCTCAATCTCAAGCCCTCTCCCATCCCTTCAAATTTCACCCCACGCACCCGCCGAAGTCCCGCTTTGCGTCGGCGAGAGCTGCAGATCTACTTCTACAGTAGCGCCTACCACATCTCCAACACCCAACTGCAGTGGCGCGGGACGCACATATGGAGGCGCCGATGTGACAGTAAGCTATGAGACAGGTACTACCATAGGCACGGGGTTTAAAGCGAGCAAGAAGTCTGCGTATGATGCGCCGTATTTCAATGGCGCAGCAGCTAATGTCGGAATTGGTGGCGTGGTCGTGGGTGGTGGTGCGGCGGCTGTAGCTATGTTTGCGTATTATATGGAATGGAGGGGACAAATTGGATGATAAGACCCTTACATCAGGGTTCGATGACTGGGATGGCGAGGCGATATTTGTGGAGCTCATCCTAATGGGTTTTAGTACCTGATGAAATGGAGAACAGGTTGGATTGGAGGGGACCGCGATGGACTCTGCACCCCAGAGATGTGGCGAGAGCCTTAATATTTAGTTTCTAATATAGCTTTCTTCGCTGCAAGTTTACAATTTTCATACCGACCAGCCTAGCCCTTTGCAACTCTATCCATCTCCATCACCCACCCCTTCATGATTTCTGCCACTCTTCCAACCATACCCCGTCCCACCACTCTCTCCTCTATGGCCCCTCCTTCCCTCTAACCTCCCTCGCTTATACTTCCCCTCATAGTAATTCGTACTTGGTCCCGAAATCGCTCCTCGCCTGCCACCTCCAAGATCATACGTGCCATACACCTGCCTCGTAGCCAGCAAGTAGGCAGTTCGCTGGAAGCCCTGGGCTGGCAACCCCCCGTAGAAGTTCTCCGGTGGCGTCGTCGACCTTGCAGATGATGTTGAGGCAGTAGAGAGACCAGTTTCTTGAGAGTTGTCGGAAGATGATGAGGTATGTGAGATGGACGAGGATCGCGAGATAGTTGATCGTATGGGAGATGTGAGGTCGCAGACTGATGAGGGTGTTGGCTCGCTGGCACTGATGCTGCGGGATGGCTGGGGCTGTGACATGTGGGATTCCACTCCGGGTGAGTGCCTTGGTGACGCTGGGCTTCGTCTACCACGCGGAGCTTTCTTCGAGTCCTCATCGCGCAACTCCGTCAGCGTGAGATTGTTTAGACCTTCCGCAATGCCTTTGCTCGATGCCGGCGCCATTCTGACTAGTTCGCGTATACGCGTCTGAAACGTGTCAGAAAGTCTTCCTTTCTCTCTTGTTGCCTTCGAAAGCAGGAAGACTTTGGTTGCGAATGGGTTTGCGCAACTCTAACGAGTGAGCAAAGCAAGTTGGAAGAGCGAGCGTCATTAAGTACAGCTCGACAGCAGTGGATTACGTGTTGTCGCCGAGACGACAGTAGAAGTGAAGAAGATGCAGGCGCGGTGTAACCTAGGGTCAATGCACGTGGCTCGGGTCGGGTCGGCGTTAATCTGGGGTGAGGCTCAACGTTGGGTTGAGCTGCGCAAGGGAGCAGAACTGCAGAACTCTCGGGATATGTAAGCAACGGAACGTGAGATACGTATCACAAGGGGAGAGCTTTGAAGTGATTAGACATCGGTTAAGACATAGAAGAGGATGACATGATTGGGCATGAGAGATCGGCCGTAAATGCTATACGGCCACAGCAAGGGGGAGCGATGAGTCAATACAACCTACAGGTTCTGCGGTCTTGACATTACGAGCTGTAAGGTATTAGTACTCGGATACTGATGGTAGCTCAAAAGGTGTTTCACAAGGGCGATTCGCGAATAACCATGAGCTGTCTAATGCTCACTGACCAGGAGGAAGTCGATGCGGAGGAATGCTAGTATGCGGTCATCGACTTCTGTGCTCTTGCGCATGTAACGTCTAAGTAGAAACTGTGCACACGCACGGGCCTGCGGCCTAATAAAGGACAAACGGAACGAGGAACAATGCATGCTTGGAAACCACGGACATCTCGGCCATCGTCGAGACAAGAACTAGGAAAAGCGAAAAGAAGTTCAGCTCCAGGTATGAAACACGTAATCCAAGCAAATCAACAGGGATTGGACGCAACGAGTACCAGCTACAGCCAATGTCATCGATTCCATCGTTTTGACGCCAACCGCAATGGACGTTACTCTCGATCTGGCAGCTCCCAGTAGTGCCCTTTTAGTATATCGACTTGTCCACAAACTTCGCAACCGGTCGACAAGATGCGATGAAAACTCCCATGGCATCGGAAGCACTGAAGACACAGCGCGTGATCCCTCCAGTCCTCTCCATGCACGTTCAGGTAGATCGATTTATCATCATCGACCAGGTGGAACGGCTTCATCCAGGCCGGAGTTGTGGCCGAGCTATCTGAGCCGTCCATTCGTGAAACAGTTCGGCGGGGCGTAGAGGGGAGCTTTGGGCTTCGCGGGGCGTCGTCAAGGCGTCTGAAGGACGAGACGCGATGAATGATCGATTGCTCTGCGAACGCTCCGGAGCGCGAGTGAGTCCTTCGCTCCGTGAAGCTGGACCGCTGCAGATGTGACGACGAGATGACAATGGGTCCGCCACCCCTCATGATGGTGTCGCCTCCGTCAGATAGATTGTGGTGCCGTGCTGCAGGGTTTCTGTGGGGACTGCCCATCCGTAGTCGTTTAACCACCATCTCTGGCGAATTCGAATTGCTCCAACCCCGCTCTCGCTTGTTCTCTGCATGATGATAGTCAATAACTGAAGACAAACATAAGAGGTATAAGAATGTAGTCCTACGCGTGAGGATCTCCGGAGATTCAGAAGTAGGCGAGGGCTCCTCAATGGTCGACCTTATTCCAGCACGACCAAATTCCACATCGGTGAACGCATGCCGAGAGGTGTTGGTGTTTGCTTGCGTAGTGCTAACTGGCGTGGAAGCCTCAACAAGGCTCGGAGTAGACGTGTGCTCGTCATCAGGTTTGGCGCTCATCGGCACACTGCTGTGCGCGACGCTGGACCGCCTTCGTTGACGAGCCTCGTCAAGCGCCCGAAGCTTTCTCCGGGCATCCTCTGCGTCCGAATTACCTCCTACCCAGATGGAGGGGGCCTCATGGCGCGGTAGGTCGAGGGATCCAGCCCGAGAGGGACCGTACGACAAGCTGCCGACTCGAGTCAGGGCCGGTGGTGTGTCATCGTTGTCGATTTCCTCTAGCAGCTTTTGGAGAACGGATCGAGAAGGACCTCCGCTCGAGATACCCAAGCGAGTCGTTGGGCTAGACATGCTGGTAATGAATGCCCATGCGAAGATGCGCGATAGGCAATGCAGGCTAAATGATGCGGTAGAGTAACTTGTGGTGCACCAGGTGGGGTTGAGGGGGTGTGGGAGACGTGGGCAATTGCAAAAAGGCAAGGAATAGACCATTGCGAGTTAGGAAGTCACAACGGCGACGGGAAGAGAAGGAATAGGACGACACGTGCTCGAAGCCGAAACGCAGACGGGAGGTATGGCGCGCCAGAAGAGGCGAGACACGAAAGGGCAGAGATATGATCGTAGGAGAACCTCAGAAGCATGTCGTCATAAAGTGAGATTGTACCAATGTGTGGTCTCTCACCGGATATGGTATACTACAGGCCATCTAGTATGTGATCCACAGACGCCGGGTACCCCTCTTCACCGCTTTTCACTAAAACTCGGACATCTCAGTGTCCTCTGGCTTCGCCAGACCGTGCTCTTTCAGTAGAGCATCAATCTCGTCCGCTCCCCAGAGGTGGTGGTAAATCTTTCCGTTCTTTGTCCTGCCTACCGTAGCGAACTCAACTAAGCCTTTGTTAGTAATGTCGATATCTAGGGGTTGTGCAGATGACGTACTCTTCTCACTGCTCAGCTTAGTCGAATCCATCGTCTTGCTGAGCACCTTCACGGCCAGCCCGCAGGCCTCCTTCAGATCGCAATCCTCCTTGTAGTCCTGCTTCAACAAGCTCTGGGCAGAAGCGTTGTTCGCTCCGACGCTCGTCGCCTTCCAGCCACCGTAGTTGCCGCTGGGGTTGCTCTGGTAGAGCTGGAACTCGCGCTGAGGATCCCATCCGGCGTAAATGAAGGACACGCCGAACGGACGGAGACCGCCGTGTTGAGTGTAGCCTTGCTTGAGATCGCATAGCCGGCGTACGAGCTGTTCGCAGGGAATGTCTTCGTTGTAGGTGAGGAGGTATCGCTGGGCGGCTTGACGGGCGTAATTGATCAAGATGTTGGCATCGGCCGTCATGCCCGCTACGGCGCAGATCATGTTACTGTAAAGCCCAAAATCAGCAACCCGTCGCTTCACTGAGCCGTTCCAGTATGACGCACTCGTTCAGAATGTAGAGCTTCTCCGCTGATGTATCCTGCTCCAACAGCTTGCTGGTGACCTTCCTCTCCGCCGCGAGCACGATGCCATCCTTGGCAAGGATACCTAGCGCTGTTCCGGCGTGCGAGATGGCCTCGAGGGCATATTCGACCTGGTAGAGACGACCTTCGGGCGAGAAGATGGTGGTCTGGCCTGCATTAGCTGGGGTGCGGCGAGACGCTGGGGCGGCTACGGACCCTTGAATCGTATCTCCGAGACATGATTGCGGTTGCGACAGATAGTGGGAGTGGTGGAGGACGTTATCGATCCGGAGGCGGCGGGAGGAGGGCGGCGGGGGAGCTGGGGCGTGGGCGTGGTGTTGATGCGAGCTCCAGGCACAAGCTTCACGCGCGTCGGCGTCACAAACGCCAAGCCCCGACCACTTTTCCGACCTCGCAGAGCCGCAATACCATCTACACGCATCGCCCTCGGACTTGGGTTACGCCATCCTGCAGTGTCTCTGTACACTCTGCTCTAATTTAAAATGGCCGACATCCCAGTGCGAGAGCCGCCGCCACCACCACCGCTCCCGCAAGGATGGACCGAGCACAAGGCACCCTCGGGTACTTTGGGCGCTCACTGCTTCATTGCCATTACTGACGATTCCAGGGCATATGTACTACTACAATCATGACACGAAGAAGTCCACCTACACCCGGCCCGTAGCGGCACGCACCTTCGAGCCCGCTCCCCTACCGCTGGTGCGACCTGCGCCTTCGTTGAGCGCAGGCTCTGGACATGATGACTACAATGACCCGACTGCGCAACCCGTCTTTGACCCGAAGAAACAAATCGAGGACCTCATATTCGGGAGTGCTCCGCGACAAGCATTCCACAATAGTCGGGGCCGCGATCATCCGCGCGGGGGATTCCGTGGTGGCTTTCGCGGGGGACACGACAACTTCTCGGACCGGAAACGAGAAAAGGATGACCGGCCGAAACACCGCGTAGACATCCCCAACTGTGCGCCATGGGTATTGGTACGGACGAAGCTGGGGCGGCGGTTTGCATGGAATCAGAGCACAAACGAGAGCTTCTGGAAGTTCCCACCACACGTCATGAAGGCTGTCGTGGACTTTGACCGAAAGGAGCGGGAGAAGAAGGAGCGGAGAGAGCGCGGCGAACCAAGCGATGACGAAGACGAAATCGCCATGGCAAAGCTTGACGCCGAGCTAGCGGCGGAGGAGGAAAAGGTCCAGGCGTCGATAGTCGAGGTAGACGGCGAAGAGGGCATGGAGAACGACGAAGAATATGAGGAGGTGGAGGTTACGGATGATGAGGGCGAAGAAGTGGGACATGCGCCAAAGCGACAGAAGACCGAGGACCCACCAGCGGATCAGGAAATGGAGGACGCTGACCTGGCTTGGCAATTGGCGCAAATGGAAGAGATGGAAGGCGGGTATGAGGAAGAATACGAAGAGGAAGAACCGCCCTTGTCCGAAGAAGACTGCAAAGCGCTGTTCAAGGAGCTTCTCGACGACACGCACGTCAGCCCGTACACACCTTGGGATAACGTCCTCGAGAAAGGCTCGTTATACGAAGACGAACGGTACAAAGCCCTGCCCAACATGAAAGCGCGCAAAGACTGCTTCGACGAGTGGGCGCGAGAGAAGGCGCAATACCTCAAAGAGCAAAAAGCGAAACAACAGAAGCTCGACCCCCGAGTTCCATATGTCGCCTTCTTAGACCAACACGCAACACCGAAGCTATACTGGCCCGAGTTCCGCCGGAAATACCAAAAAGAACCGGAGTTGAGAGACACCAAGCTCGCCGACAAGGACAAAGAGAAGTTATACAGAGACCACATCAAACGTCTCGGCATGCGCTCTTCCGATCTGAAATCCGATCTTACCGCGCTTCTCAGATCTCAACCCTTAGCATCACTACACCAGTCAACCACCCTCGATACCTTACCTTCAACACTCCTGACCGACCTCCGCTACATTTCTCTCCCACCGTCCACCCGCGACTCGCTCATCGAAGCATACATCTCTACCCTTCCGCCCGCACCCGAAGGTGCCGCTGCATCAGCACAAGACGAGGCCGAAGCGAACAAGAGGCAGGAAGAGCGACGACGCCGCGAGAAAGCTCTAGCGGACCGCGAGAGGCGTGTGCAAGAAGAGAAGCGGAAGCAAGAACGGGAGTTGGCTTATGGAATAGGCAGACTGCGCGAGGAAGAAATGGAGATTGAGCGGGCTATGAAGGTTGGCAAGGAGGGTCTGAGGGCTCAACTTGGGGAGTCGTAGGTGTTGGCTTCCTGGGCATCGGTCTGTTCAAGGGCGCAGTGGATTGGAGGCACAATGATACCCAATGTTTTAAGTGTACTCTACTAGCAAACGTTCGACGCTGCTCGTTCCTCGCTTGCGTGGTCAAAGTAGCGACAATATCAAAGGTCGACATATGAGAGTAAACAAGCAATCATAGCGACATGAATTGATGCAGTTTCCGACTTTGTACTTCGCTGCTTGATATGGTGAAGCCCAAAGCGGAATCAGTTGGATCTAACTTCCAGATAAGCGAGATCAAGGGACCAGATGACTAAGCCAGAGTTCACCTGGTGCCTCCACCTTTTTTCCCCGCAAAGCTGTTAGCAACAAGCCTACGCCTATCCGAGCCGGAATGAGAGCTTTCCCACGGCGATAATTACGCAAAATTCCCTTCCTTTGCCACAAAACTCTGCAAGGTCGTCTCGATGCCCGAAATCCCAGACACCATTTGTCTCATGACGTCAAGTTCCGACCTCCGTCTGCCCTCAGGCCATCTGTCATTAAATCCAACAGCTTCGCACATATAACACGCTTTCCGCTATTTTGCGGGAATCTTTTGGACACTCTACCGTACCTGATCGCCAACATGGATTACCTTGATAATATCACAGCGTATGCCAACCCTCCCTATAACATTCTTGGTTCCACACTGTTCATCGTGTACATCCTCCTCGCATTATATTGCACAGCCTCAATCACAATCTCCTTGTATCGACAATACAATTCCATCTCATCTGTCAAGCCTGGAGAAAAACAAGAGGATGCACAGCTCAAAGCCATCCAAAATGCGCGAAAGCGACACATCAAGATCTACGCCTTCCTCGCTTCGCTCAGCTTTGCAACGCTTTCCTACCACATGCTAAACTTCCTTGCCCACTCCTACGACGAATGGGCTAGCAGCAAATGGCTCTTGATACGGACTCTTTCTAGGGAGCATTTGACAGGTTGGATGAGAGATTCAACGCTATTTGAGTCTTTTGCAACACAGCTTGTGGGTGATGGCGCGAGTACGGTGTGGACGCAAGCATCGATTTTGGTGACTTGGTTCTGGAATATTTGGATGGCTGCGAAGGGTTAGTCAACCTAATCCAAATCACGGGGCTGCAAACGGCTGACGCAGCGTAGCTCAGAAGCACGAATTTACTACCCGGACTATGGCGCCATACGTCTTGCTTAGCCAGATCCTACCGATCTCATTCACGGTGTCCTTGTTCATCATCCAGCTGCACCTCGCAAACCTCGGCATATCACCCAACCCGCCACCCTCCATGCCAAAACCCGACGAAAAACCCCCTCAACCCACGAAAATCTATAAGAAGTCTTCACTCACTCTCCAAACTATCATGCTCAATATCGCGCTCATCGCTCTTCCACGTCTGCGGTTCCACCCCGTGTTCATCCCTATGGTCCTCTTCACTCGACTGATTCTCTTCATGCCGTTTACTGGCCGGATCAGTCTTGAAGATGACAAGGTGGTGTCGAGCATATCCATCTCTGGGGGCTTTGTGGTCGCTAACTTTGCGATGTTGAGGAAATTGGTTGGGTGGAGGGATGTGTATGCGGTGTTAAATGTGGGAGGGGAAGCTGTGAAGACGTTGGCTTGGGATGTGCAAATTAGCGCGTTGGTGTTCGCGGCGTTGGGGTGGGGTGGTGGTGTGTAACGAGGGAGATACCAGCGGTCAACCTGATTTGTTTTTTGACATGCGTCTTGTTTGAGGTCGACCGAGTTGGGATGTACGGGTAGCGGCAACAGTCGATCAAGGAAACTTCCTATGTGTGGTCAGCTAAGAATCAATCCTCTCACTCCCCACGTGCGGAAAACTCCCTACGCGTATTTTCACCCTGTTCGCACACTTAGTCTGCCTATATATCTTTGCGACCTCTTCTCGCCGAAGCCGCACTTGCACAACCCCCACCGGCATGGCGTCGCCACTCGATTCCAAACAAACCTTCATCGAGCAGCACATCCTCCCGGTGAGTACCCACGGTGCGCTAACACCGCTTCCGAGAAACTTGCTAATCGTACTTTCCTACTCTAGCCAACGAAAACGACCGCTTCAACGACGGGAAATGCTCATACTGCTGGAGCCCCTACGACGACAATCACGCATCCGTACGCATCCTACCCTGCAGCCATGCCTTCGGAAAGGCCTGCATCCTTGAGATCATCGATAAGGCGCCCAACGGGGACGTTTGTACGATATGTCAGACGCCCTTGTTCGAGCCCGGATTGCGAAAGATGGCCAAGAGTCTTCTTGAGTTGGTCCTGGTGCTGATGGGGTTTCCTCTTCTCATGGCATATATGGTCGTAGCCAGCATATGGAACGCCCTGGGCGACTTTGGGCAAGCCGCTACCCTCACACTAACGGCAATAACCTTCCTCCAAGTCCGTAAAGGTGGACTCGCCATCCCAACCGCGAGACTACTCTTTACGAAATTCACCGACCTGCATATCCACGATGCTTCCGACCGCTGGAACGTGAATACGATGTTCATGAGGATGCTATGCCACCAGAGGCTCTTTTGGGACGTGATGATGATGTCTGAGCGTACGCGTCTTGTTCTCGGCAGCCACCGAACTGGCGAGGCTCTCGTTACGAGCGTTGCGTGCTTCTGTACCTTGGTCATTGCCGATGCGGAGGCTCGATTGTTGTTATCGAGGAAACAGGACCGCGTCGCATTTGTGGCGGCGGTAGGGTTCGGGCTTGGGCTGAACGGTCTGTTAAGTGTGTACGTCGTATCCAGAGGGTCATCAGAGCATGATGCGGTGATGGAAAGTCTCGCCGGTTGGATGTTTGGAATTTGAGTAGACAGTGTGTTTGTTTCATGTCGCATTCGTTGACATGGCTACATTGCTTAGGCAAACATGGTCAAGCCACGAAATTCCGGACTAGGCGCCTAACACAGATATATTTCTGCAAAGTCTTGAGGCAGACTGGTATATACTATGCTAGGACACCGGCCGGCAAGTTCCCCCAAGAACGAAAAATAACACATGCAAACTACCGCACACATATCGCCCACGAACGCTAAAGACTGTCGACGATCGCCCCATGAATGTTCTGCAGCTGAGCTTAACCCAACCATGCTACCGCGATCTCGAACCGCCCAACATATTATTTCAGCTTACTTCATTGTCGCGTTTACTCAATCCTGAATCGTCTAATACCGTGTACTACCTGGTCATCACATTCCAATCCTGGGTTATGGCGTCAATAGCAGCGGCTGCGACTGAGGTTGCGCCGTTGAAGCAGCAGGTATCAGGACCCAGGTTCTTGCACTGAGTATATCCACCCGAACGGTACCTATCTTCGTGCAATCGGACATCAACTGCAGAAGCCGCGGCGACAATTATGAGGATGATACGGAATTATTGCATTCTAAGAGGATGTCGATTGGCGGAGTTTGAGAAGATGGACTCCAGAAGGGTGAAGCAATGATGTGAAGAAGCGCGAGTAGATGGATTACTTCTGGTAGCAAAGTCTAGGATTAAAGCCGCGACGTCTGCTGCGGCAAAAGCTTTGCTTCGTTCTTTGCTGGTCTCCGGAAGAATTCGCTTGACTAACGACCTTCGCATCCATTCCAGGGCCAGAGAGACTAGCAAGCTATATGCATCTAAAGCCGGTTCTAGCGTGATTATATCTATCATTGAGGCAGCAATTGCTTCTCTCAGTCATCCCACAAGCCCCCAAGCTGAATGGTCTGAGAGACATGCCGCCGTATTGGTCATCTTCGCCAGTGCCCAATCAAAATCGAAGTGCCGAGACTCCGCAAACCCCGTGGTGTTGCGCAAGCCACATATTACTCAGATAGGTAAGTTCCCATAATCCGTTGATCACGTTGTACCTAGTAGGGTTGAGTCCTTCCAATAGAGAAGTTGCCACGAGAAGCTGTGTGACGACGATGCCCCGCAAAACGCCGAAATCATCTCCCAGGCTTTCCGAAGCGGGTAGGTTTGCGAACAGTATTGATGACAGCATTCTATTAGCCAATCGCAATTTGATGGTCCCGATGCCACTGACCAATGTGTAGGATACATGTGGTGTCACTGGGCTCGGGCGCTTGAAGAGGTCGTGTCCGATGTAAAGTGCTTAACGTGCAATATCACTTCGGCTACTTCGAACAAACTGCGAAGCATGGGCGATGCGATTTTTATCGGCATATCGTGAAGAGGTTGTGGTAACATAGCAACACCTTTCGAGTCCGCATCGGCTGGGTGACTTCGAAGTGCGTAGCGTGATTAACCAAGTGTGGTCAAATTCCCCGCGTCTCCTACCTTCCCCTCTCACAACTTAGCTACCACCCAAGAACCCATCTCTGGAATACTTGTGACCTACATCCACGCGATAGAGTGCATTAAATGCCACTCCTCCAGTAAACCCGCCCGTTCAGCAACTCTAATCCCTAATCCTACGGCTCAACATACTCATAACAAAGCGTGTCGCCCCCAACATCCATAACGTCTGCAATTGTCTTGTTAGGCGAATTTCCCTTCATATCGAGGACATGGCCCAGCGTAGTCGTCCTTCCCGGGTCGCCCGCAGCTCCGGTGGGCTTCCTACCGCACGATTAGTTCGGCGAAGTCCTCGTTCCACATAAGCCGAGCTCTTGCGAGCTGAACTTACGGAATATTCGACGGTCTCGCCGGAAACGGCTGATTATCCGGCATGACATTCGTCCCGCCAATTTCTTTGATGCGCTGTGTTTTATTTCGAGCCTGCCAGTCGGCCCAGACCTTATCCAGCCATGTGTGGTGCAAGTAGAAGAGCGGATCGCCTGGACTTGAAACAGGATTCACCATCTGTTCATTCATTAGCCATCGCATACACTCCTCTCGCTTCATCTGGGTACCACTCACCTCCCCGCCCACGCCCCCATGCCCACCTCCATGCGGCTGCGCCTCAATACAAGGCCAAGCCTCCGCAAAAGTTGCCTTGGCTAAACACTTGTTCACCTCATTCTGACTCGAGCCCGCGCTACGCGAGTTGCTGATCTGACGATCGATGCAGTGGTCCGTGATTTCATACCCTGGACCGAGGTGGTTGGTGTAGTTAGCGAACGGGCCGGTGGTGATGCAGTTTCCGCGACCCGAGCCGTCGCCACCGAAGCCTGTTGTTGGAGAGAAGATAATGGAGGAGGTGAATTTTCCGGCATCGAGTTGCTCTTGCCAGTAACTGTGCGAAGGAATGAGTCAATGATAGTAGGAGGGTGGAAGCACGTACGGTTGGTAACCTGTGTAGCTGCATTCTGTCCTCAAGGCTTCTTCGTGGGCTTTCATAAGGAGACGGTGGAAGGGGAGGAAGGCGCCCTTCGTATGTTAGCAACCAGGCAGCCGTACATGTGTACCAACATACCACATGGTGCGTCGCATACGACTGGAGTTGATGCACAGCCTGCAACTCGTCGAATCTCGTTTTGCAGCCTGAGAGGCCAAGCTTTGCAGGCTTTTGCATCAAACAGAGCTCAGCATTGATGTATTCGAGCTTTTCAACATTGCTGAAGGTGTGCCTGGGACACCGGTATGTTAGCCATCGATCTTGAGATTTGGGTGAAGATGAAAAGTCTTGGGAAAGGGGGGGAGGGGGAAGAACGTACCATGCTCTGCGTTTTCCAATAGTAGAGCATACAGCTATTACACCAGTGGCAAAATAAAAGAGCGCGATCGCGCGAAGAAGCAAAGGGGCCATCGCAAAGAGAATCCAAGTCCACTACGGAGTCGACAAGCTTCCATGGCACGTCCAAAGGCAAATTTATACCAATTCGGCTGCTTCTCCTACTATACCTCAAAACACTTCACGGATGTAGGCATCTCGAGAGCATCGCCTTACTTAAATCCCCATGGTCCAAAAAACACTATGCGGATCCCGGTACGATCTCGTATAAGCGCTTTCTTAATTACCCTGCAGGAACCCCGGCCACCACGATGCCCCCTGTAAAGACATGGTAGCGAATAGGGAGGCGTCCGATGTTGTCCGATCCCGAAATTCGTAAGCTTACACCTACTAGCATCTACAACACGAACACGTTATTAGATGAATAATTTCCAGACCTTCAGTTCCCCGCACTGCGGGAGCGATGCGATGCGGCCTCGAGTTGACGACCCTGCATACGGGTATCTAGATCGGCATCGACATTAGACGGCACCATAGACATCAACACCGCCATTGGAAGAATACCACAGAAATATCGCACCCCCCCCGCCCCCGTTACTCTAGAAATGAATCCAGTGCACACATTTTCACCGATTATCGTATTCTCTACTCTGTACCCGACAAAAATAGCCCTCCAATCTTCCTTATTAGGCAGATACCCTCTCCTGTTGAACACTGCAGCATGACGAAGAGATTTCCTCGCCTACTACACCAAGCAACTCTCCTACCTTCATCGATCACGGCAATCTCTCCATCAATCACAACGTTTTCATGCTGTCCAACCACCACCTCAGGATTATTTACCCCATCAGGCAACTCTTCCAGATCCGTCGATCGCTGCCAACATCGGATGTGCAACTCTCGCATCGCCAGCCAATTACCCAGTCGCAACCCCAGTCCTTACCGAGTGTTCAAACTACCGCATCGAGTAGTTTTGACGCATCTGTGGATTGCAGTGCTCGTTCTCCGTCACCATTTTCGGGTGGCTGACCAGTTAAGCGAAAGGAACGCTGAGCCAGTCGCCATCCATGCTCTTACGTCCTCTGTTACCTTTTAGCCTCGTCCTCTTCTCTCTTTAGCTACGGAATACCTTCCTTACCTAAGGAGGGTCAATTGCAGAAAGGAAAGTCCAAAGTGGCACCGTGTATTATAGCAGAAGCCATGCTGGCAGAATCACGCCGCGAGAGTCTCGTGTGCTCAGCTTACGCTTCGGCGTATCATACAAGGAGCCAGATATCACGGATCATACCATCAGCATTTACCAATGTAAATTCTCACATCGCACAGGTAACATTGCATCATATTTCTAATTTCATTCTCGTCCCCAGTCTTGACTCGTTTCTATACAACCGACCACGATGCGAACGCCCCGATGCATTTAATGCAACCTGCCGACGTACTACGCCTAGACGTGTCCATACACACGGTCGAGGCTACTCCCAGACGTTCGAGAACAAGTCATCCCCACCACCAAACCCGCCAGACGGCTTACTCGTCGTAGTGTGATGTGTGGTCTGCGATGTCGTGGTCGTTGTGGTAGTGGTCGGCGCAGCGCTGCTCCAACCACCAAAATCGTCATCCTGGGTCACTGCTGCAGAGCCCCAACCAGGGCTCTTCGGCAGCGCATGCGTAGTTGTTGTGGTCGTGTGCGCCGGTTGCGTTGATTGTGTCGGGCCTGCAGACGCCCAAACATCATTCGAACCCCACGCATCCATACCAGAAAAGCCAGAGTAGTTCGGGGCAGCTGTCTGAGGAGGAGCGGGCTGGGGTGCAGCGGGTGCAGCGGGTGCGGTTGGCGAGGTAAGATTGAACGCCGAATTCATGGGCGGGGATGATATGGGCTTGGAGAATTGTTGAGGTGCTGGAGCGGGAGCCGACGGCATGGCGAGGTCCAAAAGGTCATTCATGCCAGACGCTGGAGCGGCGGGCTTTGCAGGTGCGGATGAAAACGATGAGAAGTCGCCAAAGCCGCTCGATGCGCTAGGTGCCTGTCTTTGCGTCTGTGTTTGGGAGACTGGAGGCGACTTTGGCATAGAATCAAAGAAGTTCCCTCCACCACCAAACATGTTGGAAGATGTAGAAGTGGTCGCTTTCGGGCTGGAGAAGCTGTCTAGGCCTGAGAACGGCGACGGCTTGGCCTGAGGTGGTGCAGGTGCGCCAAACGACAAGCTGCTGAAGGCGTCGTTCATCCCCCCGAAGCCGCTGTGTTGTGGTGATTGCTGCTGTTGCGGAGCACCGAGGCCACCAAAGGAGTCCTGTCGTGCATGTTGTTGAGGCGGCGGGGCGGCCGCTGCTGGCTTAGAGGCGTACAGCGATAGAATGGACTGCTTCAGATCTGGCCGCGAAGGAGCTGCGCCTGCAGGGCCTGTGCTAGACGGTCGAGCTGGCTGTGCAGGTGCGCCTCCCATGAAATCCAAACCTAGTAATGAATCGCCGGCCTTGGTCTGCTTCGGAGGGGCGGCCTCGGCTTTCGGTGGGACGGCTCTTGACGCTGGAGGGCCTGTACTCGGTCGTTGAGGGGCAGGTGCTTCGTCGCCGAAGAGATCGAACACGGGCTGCTGCTGTTGCCGAGGAGGAGCCCGAACGGGAGGAGGCTGGCCGGAACCGCTTGCAAGACGCTGCGATGCTGAACGCTCGATCTGGACTTTCTCCTGTACCTTCTTCAAGGGCTTCGTGGATTAGCGCGAGCTCTCCACGTAGACAAATGCCACTCACCATATCATCGTCGTCCACCTCCAACGTCGACGGATCCGGGACGGGCCCGTCCATGGTCCAGCGCCCTGATTCATACTTGGTCCGAATGAAGTTTTCAATCTTGCTACGCGGACATTAGAACAGAGACGTCAATAAGGCAACAGGGCAAGGTGCACGCACGTTTCGGATGGAACGTGTCCAGGCGCCAGTTTTGCCTCCCAGTATCTGTCCACGTCAGTCCTAGTCTCCAGCAATGCCCATCAAACTGACTTGTTCGCCCTCGCATTGCCCCACTTGATCATGCTCTGGAGTTGTTCGTCGGTCCAAGAATCGAGGTCAACGGACTTGACGCGGCTGATGTGCGTTCCCATGCCACGGTGGATGCCGGAGCATCTATGACATGTAAGCGCACGGTAGACGGAGGCGGAAAGGGTGGTGGTACCGGATGCATACGAAGATGCCTAGATTCCAGCTGGCCCAGCGGGGGTCTGTTGCACGTGTTAGCATTCCGAGATAGCCTCGAAGCGCAACGCCATGCACGTACGCTTGTTCCTTTTGCAGTCGGCACAGCTCTTGTTCGACTCGAGCTTGACCAGGCTCTTCAGCGTCGTGCGGTTCACCTCGGCGCGATCAGCGGCGGGATTGGGCCGCCGTGACATGGTGGACGGGTGTCGTGTACTCGAGAAAAAGGAGGCGGTTTCGTGGAATTCGCTGGCGGGCGCAGGCAAAGGGGAGGGCGAGGTAGTGTTTCGTGTGAGCGGGTGTTGCGGACTGTAATGTCGGGGGTCTGAGGAAAGGTGGTGGGAGCCCGAACGTTTGGCTTGGCGACCAGGACGTCATAAATCGTGATTGGTTGGGCGCTTGTGGACTTTGGACAAGTAGCCGTGGTTGAGGTGAGCAGCCACAAGCTACTGTGCCGATGCCGGTTGTAAAAGCACACCGCATGCGGGCATGACAGGTCTGAACAAAGTCGGCACGCATCGATTCCGTGGTATCATCCCGAACGCCTCTATCTCCAGGTATCACAATGCTATAGTACAGATGGGCTTGCTTCCGCCCTGGTGCCATGCAGTGCACATCAAGACGGACGGAAGCTCCAGTCATCCCAACCCTCGTCCTCTGAGTCGCTCACATCCTCCACTTCTAGTTGGGGGGTAGGAACGACGACCTCCTGTGCCTCCACCGCGACGAGTTTGCGTCGCAATGCTTCCCGCTGTTCCCGCAGTTTCTTCATGCGCTCCTCCAAGCCTTCCATCTCGTCGAACTCGTCCTCCAAGGCACGCGCAGCATCCTCTTTCTCGCCCTCCATGTCCTCGTCCCGCTTGCCGCGCTGGGTGCTCATGTCTTCCCGGGCCTGCGCCGCCAGCTCCGCCGCGGTCATGGGCGCGGCCTCCACCACTGCGCTTGCATACTGTCTAGCAGCAATGCGTTTCGCTTCTGCTGCTTGGTCCATGTCGGTCAAGAAGGCATCGAGTTCCGCGTCGTCAGCCGCGGTCGGCGGAGCCTGCGGTGCCGGAACCTGCATGTCGTGTGGCAAGGCTTCTGGCTGCTCGGCTTCGCCGTCTGTCGGGGTGCGTGATGGGTCCGTGGGTGTGCTGCGGTCCTCGTTGGCGACCCCCTCATCGAAGAAGCCTGCGGGCACGCCCGCCTCCACCTCGGTCCTGGTCCGCTTGCGCTCTGCGACTTCGTCATCGGCCGCCTTCCGTTTCCTCGAGGTGGGCGTGGCGGCGGGGGCAGCGGAGCGCTTCGGCGGCTTTGCTTGCTGGCGGGCTGCTCGCTCCTGGCGAAGCAGCGACCGGACGTCTGCCATGATGGCGGTGTTTTGGGGATGTTTTCCGGGGGGGGAGCGGGAGCGGGATCGGGCGCGGGTGGTGGTACCAATGTACAAGTACTTGTCTGTCTGCTGGGCGGGTGTGGTGGAGTGCGGCTAGGCCGAAAGCGCCAGGAAGCACAGGGAAGCTTGCTGTTGTTGCCAAGGCCTGTCGGCTAAGCTCGACCCCCATCCCCATCTCCTCACCTGCTCCATTCCATCGCGCCCACACGACACCTTGCGACTCGTCCCCTCGCACGCCGTCACCACCCTCCACCACGGCTCCTGTGGGGCCCCTACATCGCCAAACGCACGCCCACCCGGCCCCTAACATTGCTCTATCCCCGCGCCCGCACAGCTTGTGGCGCCGCGCTGCCTGGGAACGGGTCGCCTTCTGTCGCGCAAGGAGGCTGCGACCGTGGTCTGGCAAGCGCTCGACTCATCGCGACGGCCGCTTACGAACGGGTGGCAAGTCTGGCTGTGCGCGCTGTGTTCTAGTTAGACGTCGCTCACTGCGCCCTGTCCGCTTCATCTTCACCGTGCAGCTCGCAGCGCCACTCTGAGGCCCTTTCTTTTTACTTCTTCCCGTAGAGACTGTGAACTATTCGCGCTTTGCATGAGTTGAGATCCCAGTCGCGTCTGTCTGAGCCCAATTTTGAATGTCTTCCACCATGGCCGGTAAGCACACCACCACCGCCGCGACGCTGGGGCGAACAATGGCCGTCCAGCACGCGCGCCGACCGTTGGTCGACCACGGCAGCCATGCTAACTACACTGCTGCAGACGACGTGCGCCGCTCTGGGCGCGCCAACAAGGGCCACCACACCAAGAACGCCGATGCCCTCGACGAGCCCATGTTGAACGCCAACAAACCCAAGGGCAAGGGCAATAGCAATAGCAATGGCAATGGCAATGGCACTGGCAACGGCAACGGCAATGGCAAGGACAAGTCGGACAAGAAGTCACAGACCGCGGGCAGCGCATCCGGCGCCGGAAGCGCGCGCTCGCAGTCGGCCGACAACGAAGACGAGGAGGAGGATGCCATCATCCGCTGTGTCTGCGGAGACCAGCGCGACATACGAGGACGGCAGATGATCTGTTGCGACAGTTGCGAGGTGTGGCAGCACAATCGATGCCTCAATCTCCCCGAAGGCGACTATTGGGACAACAAGAGCTACTACTGCGAGCGATGCCATCCCCACGACCACGTCGAGCTGCTTGCCGCCATGGCCCGCGGCGAGAAGCCCTGGAGTCGCAAAAAGGGCCAGAAGCCGCCCAAGTCGCGACCCAGCGACGTCAAAGGCGACGGCAAGCAGGACAAGTCGAAGCCCGGAACACCACAACCAGCCCAAGAATCTCCAGCACCCGCTTCCACCTCGCCGCAGGCGCCCACGCCAACACAAGCCCAGGGTTCCCCCGCCCCCGCCCCTTCCCCCGCCCCAGTTCCCGCACCAAAAGAGCCTGCACCAAAAGAGGTGTCGAATAGCAAGGCTGAACCCAAAGTAAGCCTTCTTACCTCACGCGGCCGAGTCGATGCTAACAGCACCCAGCCGAAAAAGGAGGCCCCCAAGAGCCAGCCGCAGTCTCCCGTGAGTGAGAAGCGAAGACATGAATCGACCGCCGAGAAAGACTCTTCAAACAAAAAGCGCAAGAAGTCGAGCGCACCGCAAACAGGAAAGACCGCTCCGCCTGCCGAGGATTCGGACATGGCGACTGAAATCGAGGCTCTTCCAGCTAAGCAGAAACCTCTCGCGGAGAAGTTGAGGGACATTCTTGCTTCCCTGATCGAAGACGCGGCGTCTGATTCGCGTGGTTACCATATACCCGACGGGGAAACTTCCAAGTCGCTCGCTACGCAATTCGCTCTGCAAATCGACCACGCTGCCTTGCAGCGCCATGGAGAACCTGTCAATGCCGAGTCCCCCTTTGTTGTGCAAATCCGTAGCATCATGTTCAACGTCAAGCGGAACAACATTCTGATTGATCGACTGCTTACCGGCGGCCTCACCCCTGAGGGGCTTGCTTCCATGGCCCCTGAAGAAATGGCCAGCGAGGAGAAACAGCGCGAGTACGCCGCCATGCGGGAGGCCAACGAGAAGCAAATGGTGCTCACTGAAGAGCCGGGGCCTCGACTTCGGAAGACCCACAAAGGCGAAGAGCTCGTGGGCGAGGACTACATGCCCGATGATAACGACTTCAGAGCTCCACCGCCACGAGATCGGGACCTGGATGCTAAGCCACAACCGCAGTCTCCGTCTCGAGAGGGCCAGATGACTGTAGAGCTCCCCGAGGACATGGGGCACTCCGCACCTCTTGCTGTCGACACCTCTGGAACACCTGTCGATGGGATACGGCGTTCCTCGGCTGCTTTCGATATCAACTCTGTGTTTGACAAGGTTCGCTCACCGCAGCATGACCAGCAGTCGTTTCTTCATCGCCGCCAGAGCTCTATCAGAGCCCAAGAAAGACCGCAGCATGGCCCCGGCGTTGATGCCGATGTTGATCGCTTACTCAAAGACGAGGACAACGATGTTGACATGTCCGACTATCGATCCGACCCCTCTATTGTGTGGCAAGGAACACTCAACATGCAGCAAATGGACCGCTTTGATGCCGTTGCCCGCTTCGTCGCTGGTGGAGATTTTGGCCAAGTTGTTCCTTGGGACAGATTGCTGTCCCCGAGTCTACCCATCCAAGGGCGCATAGAAAGCACTAAAGGCGATGAGTACATTCGAGGTCTTGGATCGACTGGCAGTCATGACGTCTGTGTTTTGGCACTCAGTCCGGTCTCCCCGGAAAGCAAAGAGGTCATGGATCATCTCTACAGCTATTTTGCGCCGCGAAACCGATGGGGAGTCATCCCTGTGGAGGGCAACGAAGTGGTTAGAGATTTGTATCTCATTCCTGTACCGCCAGGAGGCAGCAATCTTCCACCTTTCCTCGACATGCTGGAACACTGCACTATAGAAACGCCGCGCAAAGAGCAAATGATGCTACTGGCGCTCGTTGCCAAATTGCCAGAGGTGAAGCCCCCAGTACCCCAAGCACAGAACTTTGAGCAATTTCCACCGCAAAACACTCCGGCACACGCGGCACAAGCATCGAATGGCGGACCCACGAACGGTCCTGCTCCGGGCCCTAGTCCATCTCCACTTACCAACCCCCACGGCCCGCAATACTCGCCCGTCGGCGCGTCGTTTTCACCAGCGCAGAACTTCGCAGCGAACAACCACCTTCAATATGCGCAACCCCCTCCTCATTCAAACGGACCTTATGGGCCACCGCAACCCCAATCACATTCACCGACGCCGCAAACAGGTCTACACCCAAGGAACCCGAAGATGGCAGAGATATTAGGTCCTTACATCAACATGCCTACCATCCAAGCCATTCTGCAGAGCGGTGCTGGAGACACTATGACTGATGAGCAGATGGGCAATCTGAGGTACATTATGGATACAGTGCCGGAAGCGAGGGACGATTTATCCAAATTGACGCAGCATTTCGCTGCCAAAATTGCGCCGCAGAATGGGCAGGCGTGAGATTACTAGATTCCGGTGGACATTTCTGGTGATGGATGGCTTTTTCTTTTTCTTTCTGCTGACCTTGTCTTCGAAGGGCAACTCGTGGCGCTTGGCGTGTCGCGTGGAGCGGTTTTGGGCATGGGTGTCTGCGTTGATACCCTACATGTGGCTCGACGCGACGAGAGGTTTGGCTTCGGCTTTAGACTAATTAGCTCTGGGTGGATGGCTTCACGTTCTGATGATGTCGTTGTCGTAGCTTGACATGTACATTCTTTCATTTCCGGGATGATGTGGTAGTCTTTCAAAACTAGCGAACGGTCATGGCTTCTCTTTATCGAATTTGTGCGCGGTGCGATTGCATTAACTCTGTTATGGTGATGAGTGATGATATGCTCGACGCCGTAACGCCAGGTCTGCCCACAAAAGAGCCGCTGCCGTATCCCTAACCTATGCGCCGGGCTTCATGCACGAGTGACTCGCAATCGCCGTATACCCAGCTCCCAGTACTTCCCGTACAGAACGTGTGTAACAACTACCCGCTCCACGCCTCACATTCTCGTCCTCAGAACCCTCTTCATTCTGGTATTTCACCTTTCCCCCATAAAAACCTCCCCTCCGCACAGTCCGTACTCTCCGACACGAATGGCTTTCCGCAACAGCATTGATTCCAGTTCCGATATCTCCACGCGCCAGTCATCAGAACACCAAATGCCACAGGAAGTACAGCACGAGCACAGCTCCTATTATCATGCCCGCGAGCTTGAAGATGGCGACTTTGTTTCCCGATTGGGCCATGCGGGTTAGGCGGGTTGCGCTGCCTTTTAGGGTTGTGCCAAAGGTGGAGAAGGTTTCGCTCTGTAGTAGTGGACGTTAGTATAGTTCACGTAGTATAAGGGACGGAGATGTGGTTAAGGTTAGTTTGGATGTGAGAGGAGTGTTGTTGGGTTATCGTGGAGGAGGAGGAGGAGGTTGGGGATGGTGCGATGTGGTGACGACGTACAGTGCTGTCGATAACACCCTGGTCCCGCGCGTTGTCGTAGATGTCTATTGTTACACCGCGTAGCGCTGTGACTTTGTTGGCGAGTTCGTCTAGGCGGGAGTTGTTCTGCCTATGACATTATCAGCTCTGGCTTTGTCTTCTCTTCCTTCCCG
>Ga0247733_1000218_pt1 | contig 61085 bp, 60 predicted proteins | sample UWRJL043104R2_FD_180932 | JGI IMG/M metagenome (GOLD analysis project Ga0247733, IMG submission 180932) | Plant litter microbial communities from Arlington Agricultural Research Station in Wisconsin, United States - UWRJ-L043-104R-2 | ecosystem: Environmental > Terrestrial > Plant litter >...
TTTTGTTGGAGGAAAAGCCCTGGTGGGGCGGGTGCGCCTGTTTTTTTTTTTTTTTTTATTGTGTGGGGAGGGGGGGGGGGGGATAAAGGGCTTCTTAAAGTTCGAATTTGCGGGTTCCATGTTGGGTATGAGTTAGTAGTTGCAAACGTCCAATACTCGGGTCTTAGTGCGCTCATACAAACAATGCGCTTTCTTTCGCACTAGGAGGTCGATTGTCGTGAGCACACGAAGTAGGTCAAGTGTCTCCGACATATCTACATTGTTGGGCGCGAACGTTGCGACACCACACTTCAGAAACTCGCACATTGCAAACATATTACCATTGTATCCACACAACGTGACCAGTGAATCGAATATAATCCAGCAAAGTTCCAAATCCTCATCTTCGACACACATCAATCATACATGCACACGAGCGGATCATAGTCTAGCCTTCACTCTCACTGACCAACACTTCAAAACGAACACCGGTTGTTCAGTAAGTATGGCTGGTGGTAACAAGCTCTTCGGCGAGCACGGTCGCACGGCTGTCAACGGCGGTGGTCGAGGACTGGCTTCTCCTAATCCGTATCATAACTCCACTGATGGCTACACCGCCTCTTACTTAAACCCTCGTATCGAAAACGATGGCCTGCAGCGTCGGCCCTCCAATCGTGAGCCATCTCGCAGCTACCGCGATGATTCGCGCTTTGTGGCTTCTCCTAAAACGTTCCGGTCTCGCTCCGTACGTAAATCAAGGGAAGGCGCCTTGGTCGCAAATGGTCATCATGTGCGCGTCGCCTCCCCCGATGACTTTAATGGACGCGATATGCATGCTTGGAGCATGGACGAGCTGAATCAAGAGTTTGCTCGTGTCTGTGGCCTCTTTCCAGATCATTCATCCGGTCTCTTCACCGACCGTCCCTTTGATTCCTTCTCAGAATATGGCCGTTCTACCGTGCCATCGCATCGCACAACTGAGTACCGTCCCAGACGCTCTGGTCTTGGCAGCCTTTCGCGACCAGAGATGCTGCGTAGCATCACTTCAGCTCGTGCTCGCGAGAAAGAGTTTATACGTCGTCGATGAAGCCTTTCATTGTTAAATACTTCGCCCAGATGGTGGAGAGCTTGAGGTCAAAATTTACTCTTAGGTCGCACCTCGACCTTGATAGATGAGCGAGAACGGAGAATCTGCTCGATAGCGAAATGGAATATTAGCGTTTAGATTTATCGCGCCGATTTTGATATAAATTACATAACCATCACATTGTTGCATCCGCTTTTATCTTCCGCAGATATATCTCGAATAGTTGTATGTGCCAGTCCCTTCAAAGTCGCGAAACACCCTGCCACGGCGACCAGATTGAGAATGTTATTAGCGATGTCTCATGGCGTCGTGCTCTCTGAACAAGCCGATACTGAAAATAAAATGTTGCGTGTGCCTTTGGGAAGAGCAGCTCGCGCTGAAGATATACGTCTGTCAAACCCCCAATCCTCGAAAGCAGTGACGAACCGAATACCAACATCCGTTCATTCGAACCCTTCACCAAAAGTCAATTTTGGTAACCACAGGACATATGTTGTCACTGCTCTCACTCATTGAGTAATAGTCATACAATTTACTTCCCCATGCCGCACCCAGTTGACAAAGTTGGCTCGTGTTCAGCTGGCATCTGAGGCATCTGAAGTGAAGCACCCTCCTTGCCCTCCGTCTTGGCAGTCGAGTTCACGCCGGGACATGCACAAGCGAGATCGGCGAAAGTGCCACCCGTGTGACTGGCGCCTCGTGGCTGGTAATACGGAGGAGCGTCGTCATAAATCTCGGGCTCTCGAAGCATACCGTATTCACGGTATTCGCCGTTGACGTTAGTCGCATAGTTGGACTTGCCGAAGCCATCGAAGCGAATCTTCCATGCTGTACAGAGTCAGTAAAGTGCGAAGAGAAATTGTCGGCAGTGAGTATGGCTTACTATTAGGAAATGGCACCATCTCGTCCCACTCCGCAGTCAGAAAAGTCTCCGTCTCCGGCTTCAAGACCTTGCTGGTATAGATCTCTTCGGCAAGCTTAGGATCTTTCAGCATATCCACCTGCTTCGAGATTCTCTGAATGCGCATCGGTGCCATGTAGTTGGTGTAGCCCTCTGCGGATGCGTCGAGTTTCACTTTCTTGACTCGGCCTTGGGCGTCGTGGCCCCGGCGCGCGTTCCTCATCTGCGCAAAGATCTTGATCATGGCCGAGACACCCACTTCGGCGATGCGCTTGGGATGGTAGTCGGCGAAATGATCGGTTGCTGTTGACTTGTGGCCCAGGAAATCTGTTTCTTTGGGCTCAACACCGGCATCTTTGGCAGTTTTGTAGATAGCGTCATTTGCTTTGAACTGTGGGGAGGTATCGTCAGTCTTTGAGGACAGGTGAATGACAGGGTGTAACTTACAATGTCCAAAATGACCGTCTTGCCCGCATCAACCTGCCACACCTTGCCTTTGCTATCTTTGTACTCTCTTGCTTCGCGCGCCACTCGAACCAACGGAAGCTTGATGCTTCTACGCTCAGCATGTGCTACTAGTCGCCGAAGTTTCTGCTCGCTCTTCTCGTCGTCTTTGAACGCGAGCTCCTGGACGGTCAGCCACTTGGGCTTCCCGCTCGGTTGCTTGTGCAGGGTCTTATGCGGGTTCGCGACCTCATACATCTCTTCGAGGAACTTGTTGAGTGCGGAAGTGAACTACGTTGCGTTAGCCATGCAATAGTCAAGGGCATCGATTCGGCTGAGTACTTACCGCGAGTACTGAGTTGTAAGCGACGTGAAGACCCACAAACACCATGATCGACGCAGCTACCGCCGCATTCGGTACATGTGATAGCACCCGTTCTGCTACCTCGTAGCCGAGCTGAATCATGGGGTTGTCCTTTGGTGTGCCGAACATGAGTTTTGTGGCGCTCCATCTGTTCGCTTTGCCGATGTTGCCGTCAAGCGCCAGCTTGTGCATAGTCTCCATGGACGTCTTGAATGCCTTACGCCGTTTCAAGAGTTTAGTCTCATCCGCATTGTAAGAGAGGAAGACCTGACAGTTGGTGATGTGCTGGTAGATTTCGTTCTCGGAGTGGGGGGCTTTCGGATGTTGTGCGCTCCGAATGAGGTGGCCGAATCCTAGGAAGTCCGCGACATATCTGGTTACTACGGGAATGGCAAAGCTATACATTGATCAGTTGTGCTGAGAGGCCATTTCCAGGTCGACTTACTCTCTCGTGGCATCTATCTGTGACGTGGCACTGTTCATAGAGATCGACTCTCGCTTGATGATGTATCGCATCAGGTCATTAAAGTAGCTCGTGATAAGCTCGGTATTCTCCTTGATCTCAGGAAGATTCGATACTGGTTTAAGGTTGTGCGACTCGAACATCCAGTGGAAACTCTTCGGGAAGTTGGCCTTATCCCTCAGTGCCGGGTGCACGAAGTTTGACATGTCTTTTTGGATAGTGGTGATCTTGTCGGCTTCTGCCAGGTAGACGGGCTTAGCAGGCTTTTCTGGTACCGATTTACTGACATCATATAGAGGTGTGCCATATTGATCGACCCGTCCCGTTTCTTCCATCCGGAAATCTGGGGCATATCCTTGCTCTGCAGCGAACTTCGCATTCGCTTGTCTCGTGTAGAACGGATGGAAAAACTGCACTGAGTTGTAGGGAAACCATTCAGGAAACGCTCGCTGGATCAGTCGATGGAAGACTGAACTCTTGCAGGTGTCGTTGTCGGGTGTGACTTCCTTCATGCCCCAGGACGTGAGAGAGTTCGTGTTCCAGTCAGTTGTATAGAAGCGATCCGAGCGAACGAGCGTAATGGCATCGGAGAAGATGGCCGACCAAAGCGCAGAGTCAACGTCGCTTGGACCAGGGTCTAAGCCCATGTTCGCATCGGACTCGCAGAACACTCCCGGGTACAGCTCAACCTTGTCTGGATGCTCATACAAGTCTCGTAAAGCATTTTGAATCTCCACATTCTTGGTGATGCTCTCGAAGTTTTGATGTCTGGGCATGTTGAAGAAGTCGCGGAAGTCGTTAAGTGTGCCAATCTCCCACTTTCGCGCTTGGAGCATACCCATGATTTCGACGGGCTTCAAGCACTTTGGAACATTTCGAGGACCAAAGTTCGATATGGGATCATCCATTGCCTTTGTGAGAGCATTGATCATGGTCTGGTCATCGAAAAGTCCCGTGATGGGATTGCGTTCGAAACTCACATCAGCTTCGCCGGGGATGCCGAATTCGATCTCCCACGGTTCTTTCTTGTTCTTCTTCTCGTACACAGCTGCATTCTTCATCACCTCGATGAATTGTTCTAAGGTGAGCTCGTCAGGGTTGTCGATTTTCAGCATCTTCTGCATGAACTTCTTCGTGTAGTTCTCGTCGTTTACGGATATGGCGCAATGAAACCGGTAGAGTAGGTTGAACTCGACCGTGACTTGATTGCCAATTCCGCGAGAGACGTTGTGATGGTCGATGTCCAAGCGGGGATCCAGTGTGAAATTGGTATCCCACTGGTGGAACCCCATCAACGCTCTCAAGTAGTCGTGGATAGCCACCTGGATGTACATGCCGCATGTGATAAGGCGCGCAGTGTTGAACAAGTCGTCATCCAACTTGTTCCATGCGGCGTTATAGCCGGTTTCATACTCCTCGCGAGAAGCCTTGGTGGGCTTGCCTTTGGCGATGTATCCTTCGAGGACTTGCTCCAAACGCTCGAACTCTTCGTGCTCGCTAGGGAACTTGACCTTGTCAGCCTTTCTGACAGCTCCTTCGATTAGAGCCTTCTTCTCCGCTTCAGAGGAATCATCGCGACTGCGGATCTGCTTGATCTCCTCCTTGAGCTCCGCCGCTTCGATGCCTGGCTGCCTTGCCATGTAATCCTTCCACGCTTTGTTGTAAGCCACACAATCGTTGGTAAAATCGCTGTCGTCCTTTTTCCCGTAGAATTTCTGGGCAACGGCTTCAAGCATTGTGCCTTGATACTTGCGCGGAACGGAGAACCTGCCGTTCTCGTTGATGCGACGAAGTTGAGTTGCGGCATAATTGTGGTACCGATTGTACATGACGAGCATGATACAAACACCGGGCGGCTGTCGTAGAAGTCTATCTTCCGCGAAAGTGTCCGGCTTCAGCAATCCGAGCTTGTACTTATCATCTCTGATCTTTCTCTGCATCTCCATAGTGTAGCCGTAAAGAGGAGACAAGTCCAAGTACGACGAGCTGTCCGAGATGTTCTTGTCGTTATCGTTCGTGCGGAAGATATCGTGAATGATGAGGGTTGCGTGATAGATGAGCATGCTGGAGAGGCCGGATTGACTCTGCCGACCGCCTTCTTGTCTTGCCATGAGACGGTCAAAGAGATCGCCAGGGTCTGGCAGAGCTCCGAGCTGGTGGGTTTTGGAAGGTACTGACTTGGCATATGGGGCGCCGGCTTGTCCAAGATGCGGGGACATGACATTGTTGAACTTCCCGTCAGGTGTGCGATACTGGAACGCATCCCCGAGGTATGTTAGAGGCGGATGCAACATTTTGTCGTACTTGGATTTGACCTGACTTTCAATGAGCCCTCTTCTTCTGTTGCTGTCGTTGGACATCGATGCAACAAGCGAAGCTCCGGCTTTCATCTACAAAGAGTGTTAGAGAAATCGGACTGGCACTCGGTTAGTACTTACGTCCACCCCTTGAAGGGTCGCAATCTTGCCCACAATCTTTGCCACTGTCGGCATGTTCTTCGTGGAGAAGAGTATTTTTTGGAAGTCATCAGCGGAGTTCTTGAAATTTGCGACCATTCCCTTTGGCGCGGATTTATCCTGCGCTTTCAGTCAGTGGAAGTGGCTCTCAAGAGCTGGTTGAGACTCACTCCGATGAGATCATCACCATGAAATTTTGCGTAGGTGCCCTCATGCTTCAGGTTCTTAAGCTCCAGATTGAGCTGAAGGAGCTCGTCTTGTGTTTTGGACCCCTCGACAGCTGACCCATTCAAGGGTCCGATGGAGCCATTCGTGTGTGTAGTCGAAGCCATAGCGGAAAGAAAATCGGTTGCAACCGACGCCAGATCAACTTTCGAGAAGACTCCAGTGAGGAGAGACTGTCTTCAAGTACATCGACCCTGAGACTAGTTAAAACAACCTTGCAGGGCTCGCCGCACTGTGTTCCCAGTGGCATGTTGCCTTGTGCATGCCATCTACGCGACAGCGCATCCAGAGCGACAGTGGCTTGCGTCGAAGTCGAACAGGAGTCACTAGCCGACTCGCTCGAGCGCGCAGTTGATAGCAAGGCTTTCCGTGGCTTGGGAAAATCCATATGATTACGTCCGTTCTGAGCGATGCTACGCGCATCTCGTCTCGCTTCGACCGGTTGGATTCGGACTCCCCAACTTGCCGTTGGTCTGCAATCTTAGCGTTTCAGTGATCTTCGATCAATTGAGATTATTAGCATTATTAGCACTAAGCAATAACATTGAGATGTGGTGTGGTGTGGATGCGGGGGCGACCACTAGGCCGTATGTGCGCAACTAGTTTCAATCTAGCTCTCTCATCCAGTCTAGCTTCGGCCCAAACGAGGCTGAAAGTCTTCCAGCTGGGTTTTAGAATCCTAATCTCGCCTGAATCCAGGCCTGGAGCCGCCACAGAATATTCGAAAGGGGATAGGTTGGCACTCAGCTCATGTAAAGCAGCCACACCCCCACTTAACCACGGGAACACCCTCTCCATAGGCCCGTCCCGTGTGTCACACGCTATGTACGCCTTGCGGAGCAGCCGATGCGAAAGCAGTTGGAGGCGTGCCGATAGCTATTTTGTTCTCGTTTGCATGGTGCTGCGGCTCGGTTCGCAGTAAGTAGGTGCTACATGTAGGTCCGTTTGCGAGGTGGGCTTGCGGTTTGATAGGGGTCTAGCTGAAGCGTACAGACTAGAGCGGAGGAGTTTCCGAGACTATTGAAGTCTGCAGGGGACTCCAGCTCTGTACTTGCAGCCACATATCCAGACTGTTCAGAATGGGGTATTGGTTGAGAAAAATGTGTAAAACGTCCCCCAGAGTTCTCTTTGAACAATCCGCAGATTCCACTCGCAGTCATTTTCTCCAGCAGACCAGACTCTTCACTTTGAACTTTTCAATTTGCACTCTATTTTGTACTGCAATATAGCGCAAGTCCACAATGGTGTCTGAAACCACTCCTCTCATCTCTTCAACGCTTCCTAAAGGCACCTACGCTCCCTCTGGAGCCGGTGACAAGCGCAGCCCCTGCCCTCTGATCAACTCCCTCGCAAACCACGGCTACATTGCTCGAAATGGCCAGAACATTCCAGCGTCCGACCTCAACGCGGCCATGAACGAGATTGGACTTTCTGCAGCCCTCGGCGCCGTCTTCGCGCGACCCATCTACAATGTGCACCAGGACCCTAAAACGGCTTACCTGCGCAAGCGGGCAGGATTTTTCCGACGTCTCTGGTCGATAATTCGCAATCCATGGGCCGTCCTGTCAATGTTCGCCATGCGCAGATGGGATCAGAAAAATAGCAAAGGAAAGGCGGTTCTCGACCTCGACCAACTTGCGCTACCGGGTGTGGTAGAGCACGACATTTCCTTGACACGGAGGGACCATCTTCAGGGTGAAGGCAACAATGCGCCTCAGTCAGACCTCATCGAAGATCTTCTAGCATGCTCTAAAGACGGGAAAACGCTGACGATGGAGGACCTGGCTGCGCTCCGGAAGCGCAGGATCCAACGACAACTCGACGACAACCCGGGCCTGCATTATGGTTCGCTTCAACATCAGATCGCCTGCACTGAGATTGCGCTAGTGCTCAACCTACTGGGCGATGGTAAAAGCGTTCCCTGCGATTATGCTCGTGCCTTCTTCCAGGAGGAGAGGTTGCCTGTCAAAGAAGGATGGAAGAAGAGGCGGTGGTGGACCCTTGGATTTAGTGAGCTTGGTGGAACCGTGTCTAAGATCAAGGCCCTTGTCGGCTTGAAGATATAGCGGACTTTGATACGATACGTGGGCTATCCCACAACCCTGTTGCCTTTCTTTTACTTGGTCTTCCAACTTCATTTAGCGCTTGTCTTGTGAGGTATACTTTGTCCACCCACACATGTCGCATAGTATTAGCATCGAGCATCCATTTCTTTTCTATCTCGTAACTGTGTAATCCCGATGTTTTAAATCTCCATAGCATTACGACTGGTATTGAACAAATCGAAAGGCTAAGTATTACTGCTGTTATCGCAGCGGCCGAGATCAACGGCGGTCGACGGAGGTGCCTTCGATCATTTCCTACGTGCGATCTCGTCGATTTCGCCATTTTCTCTCTGCGCATCGGCCATCATCTCGATGTTGTCCTCTTCCTCTGCAAGCAATTGACCCATATCCCCAACATACCAATTTGCGCAGATGACCAACACAATGGCCATAGGAAGCGCATCTAGGACGTAAATTGACCATTCCTTTGTCATGAGATATCCATCCTCTCCCATGGCATACTCGATGACACGATAGAGGTTCCGAAAGGTGATGATGCCACTGACCAAATACAGCATGTAAAGATATCCCGCCCAATTCCAACCACCAGCGATGTTTTTCCCAGCAGCCACCGGGCCGTTTCGCATGCGTTTGTGGAAGATCCAGGCGATGGCAACGAAGAAGCCGAAAATGAGAATCTGTAGTACAAGGCCGCTCATGACAATATTGGTTCCAATGCTTGCCTTCCGTACATTGCCTTTACTATTCGTGAGGACCGAAGCGCCGGCGCTTTGGATGTTCAGACAGATAAGGTCACCGGAGACAAAGATCTTCGTGAGCCATTTGGTTTGTACTGGCGAGTATGCTGAATGGCCGGTGGCGCGTATTATACGATTGAGGAACATGTAGACCGAGGCGGCGAAGAATAGAGGGGCGAGAAGGATGAGGCATGCTTGGATGATGAAGGCCACCAGGGGGCCAGCATTCGTGGGAGAGTAGTAGCGGTTTGAATGCCCAAGTGCTCGCGCTGCAAAGCCAACTACTTCGACTACAAGAACGTCAGCTGAAGTAGTACAAAGTGAGCCGCAATTCGCATACATAGCGCACCGATGGTAAAGGGTAGGCAGAACCAAGTACGCGTTCTTAGCAATCGGTAGAGATGAAGCGCGGTGAGGATAGCGAAGACTACGATCGTCGTGCTAGCAGCCGCGATAGAGGGGTCGTAGCCGTAGAAGTCTTTTTCGTCCTTGGCCATGTTGAACGTGAACTCAAGATCTTTGGTGTGTTCGCCGTGAAGCGCTTCGTGCTAAATTTGGTCGGCAGAGGATGCTCAAGAGTAGAAGGCAGGAGTGGTATCCGCAACTGAGTAGTGCATCTCGCGGATCTCTCTCCTCTTTATTGTCTGGGCTTGCTGCATTGTAATCGCTGCAACGGCCAAGAAGTATCTAGCCCACTTCGCGGCGAGTAGGATGTCGATGGAGCTGTTCAGAATCCTGTTGACGCGATCCCCTGTCTGAACGGGTACGAGTACGAGTACGATAGCCTAGCTCGTTTTGTTTAGCGTGACTTTCGAGATAAAACGGGCAACTCGACCACGGCTTCCGACCGCTCTCCCAGCGAGATACTGTGCTTGTCTGAAGGCTACTAGAGTATTGTTCCCTCAAGATGTGCTGGGAAGCCCCACTTGCTTCCGGCACCAAGTAGTGACACGCGTCCATTCTGGTCCTCTACTGTGAAGTGTGGTAGACAACTCCGCTACGAGCCTTATCCCAGAGAACTTCGCCCACCAGACGCCATGCATCTGGTCGAGCAATGTACCCCAGTGCATGTATACAGCGAGCGCGATGCTTTGGCCCTCACGCAGCTCGACCAGAAAATCCGGCCCCACGTCAACAAGCCACGAACCTATCAACGCTTCCTTGCGAGACGCTGTTTCAAGGACGGAGATGGCCTTGTCGAGCGTTGCTCGTCTTGTACTGGTAGCATTGGCCGCACTTAGTCGCCAAAGCTCATCAACGAACAGTGGCCGATCGACGTCCACCTCCTCGAAGTCCTTGTCTAGATATTCGTTGATTGACGTATTGGCAAGCCATTGCAAACTGGCGGCCTTGATCGAATCAACGGCATTCAGATATTCCGGCAGAGGCAGGATTGCTTCGGCCGCAGGTTGAGTGGAATCGTTCGTACCAGCTGGTAGAAGAGGCGAAATGATTACGCATGCCGAGATCAAGATCGAAGCAAACAAGACCGCCGAGCAGTTATCCGGATTGATGTTCCCTAGTGCTTTCCGCAAACCCGAGAGGCCATGATCCTGGTATTGAAGACCTGCCTGCACGTATTGACACGTAAGCGCTGGATTGTTGCCGAGAGCCTTGCTCGCAAGATGGAAAGAGGTCAGGCCAAGCAAAGCGGACATGAGGAAGTCTGCACGGAGTGCTTCGTTTGGGATGTACTCTTTGAAAAGTTTGTCCCATTGGCGACCAGCGCTTCCGTAGGTGTGAGTGGACCAGTGGTGCATGAGCTCCAGCTCCCTCAGCCTGACCGAGTCCCACGATACTGGCGCGCAGTCGTTCTGGGACTCGCTTGCGCTTCTTGAGGCATCGATAACTTCATGGTCAGAACGGTCGTATGGGGATGGCGTATTTTGCGTGGTCGATTGAACTTGTAATGGAGGAGGCGGCGGCTGGCGCGAGAAGTTGCATTGCTCATCACGCGCGATGCAGTTTGCACATCGAGGTGGATTCTCGTCGCATTTAACGCGTCGCGATTTGCACTGATCGCATCCAAACCGAGATTTCCGATGGGTCTTCCGCTGGGGCATGGCGGCAAGTCGGTAGTCCGACAAGGGACATCTCTGTTTGCTGCAACGAGGGGGACGAATTCACTTTTGGGGCTGCATACTTCGTACGGGGAAAGCTTACGTCGTCGCGGTAATGATAAGATGGATCGCGTCTTCGCATGAAATGGGACAACGCTTGCGAGGGCACCAGGGCGGCGCGGCGCTGACGTAACGATAGTCGAACATTCCCAGCCCACACGCCTCATACATTTTCTTGTCTCCACCACGTATGCCAGCGGCCAGCAAACTCGGGCGGCCCATGATGTTATCATTCCTTGAGCTCCCTCGGGAACTCCGCGACGAGATCATCGGCCTGGTGGTCAATGCTCGGATCCCCCATCGGTCGAATGGTACCCGCCTTCGAACACGTGACTACCCAAACTGGACAGAGGGCCAACACATCTTCGTACCCAGCTCACCAGATGCGTATCGCCCGCCATCACTTTCGCTTCTCTCCACAAGCAAGCAAGTGCGTGCAGAGACACTCAGTCTTATCGCCCGGGAAAAGGTCGACGTATCCCTGGACCTAACTTTCCTTGACATGGTTTGGCTATGGCCGACCTACCGTATCATCTTGCCTCGGACAAGTACATCTCTAAATACGCTGGTCGTCAACGTCTCAATCGTTATTAGCGATGAATCCTCGGAGACCCGCACCAGGCCCTCAATGAACAATGCGTTCTGGAGCTTCATCACTCGACTTCTCGTCCTCGGTCCAGTTGGAGACATCGCAAACGTCGAGTCCGCTCTCAACATCTATGTGCGAGAACTCCGGGTCAACTTCGATTCTGAAAAACACCGTACGGGCAATTATGTGTTTTCTGAAGAAGAGGTCCCTACACGTGCGGTCAAGGGCTTGGCTCATTTGACAGACAATCACAAGTGGCTTTATGGAGCGGATGCGGAGACTGCAAACTCTTGGATCGATCGATTTGAAATCGATATGGAGTCAGAGATTCTCCACAGGCCGTGGCTCACGGCTGTGCTTGAGAGGGTTGGACGAATTGTGTTCTGCGTTAATGGCCAGGTGCGACGCGAGTGGATCTCGCAGAAATATGGAGAACGGGTTGGGAAAGGCTTACAAGAGAATAATTGAAAGTCTAAAACGAGAGATACGCAAGCGCAGTGAGCTATGAGGCTCTAGGCAGGCGGAGCTTCCTCCGTTCGTAGCGATCGCGTTGCTCGGAATTTCCAAACTTTCTTCCTACATTTGCACCACTCACCAAAGCAATCATACCGCTTTTATGAATCTCAGGACAATCGACCGAGCCAAACTCTCCGTGATGAGCTTTGCATTTGACATACACAGGGCTTGAAGCCAGGCTTGCTAGGTATAAGAGCAGTGCGATCATCGCATAACTATGAGGTTAGGCCTTAAACGAACGGCCTCTCTAAAAATGTTATTAGAGATCTGTCCTAAAGCAGGCATTGGCTTTACGAGCGATTAGCCAATCAGGATTATAGGAATGCCTCGCTGCACCGCGCTCATAACCAATCAAAAGTGCAAATCAATGTAATTAAGATGTGATATCCTACATTTTGACCTACAACGCCATTCACGCGGCAGAGGGAGGGCAGAAGTAGCGCACTTCTCGGCTGCTGCTTCGTGGGCTCATTGGCCCTCTGATTGACCCGCGACTGGGTTATCGATGTCGTGGAATGAGGGCCCGTATCCGAGTTCGTGGCCGGTCCTTCTCTTATGCCAATACCCTGGGGGTCTTCACTTCAACGACAACCACACTTAAGAGACCGACCGAAAACTTCGTTGTAGGATGCATCCGGCCCATCGGCTTGCCGCCATGGCAAGTGCCATCTCGCTCCTCAGCGCAGCCTATCTCGTTGCTAAGCAACCTTCGTACAAATCCATCAGTATGTCGCTCAAAGTTGTCGTCTATCAGATGCGTAGACAGTGTTTTGCAGTGAGCAGTGATTTCCTACCGTCGCTTTCCTCCTGTGCCGCCGCGACATGCCTCGTCTCAGAAGAGTTGTGTGGACGACGCAGGTGACGTTTCAGGATGCTGCGCGGATGCCGCCCTCGTCAGCGTTCGCTTATGCTGCCTCTTCGGTTCGCGATAATTCATGCGAAAAGCAGTAGAACAACGTTTGCCCGCTAGCAACGATCTGCCCCAGGCAGGCCATCGTCAAGATGCTTCTCATGAGTGGGGCAATGCTGTCGGGCATGTGCGCCATTGACAACATGCACTCTCGCGATTCTATCGAGCTCAACGCTTACTGTGTTACAACAGGAGACACCACACAGGATCTAACCCTACAGCCACAGTTTCCCGGAACCTGGGAACCCTGGACGACAATCAGGTACGTATGACCGTGCGCTGCCGCCCCATGAATGAGATTCGCCCTAGATGTAGCCCGATAGCCCTTCACACAGTTCCTACTTATACCCATGATGCCGTTGCTCGAAGTCTGTTGTTTGCTCTCTTCCGTGTACTTCTAACTTTTGTCTAATATATCCGTCCTGGAGACGCCGCCCTAGAGGGGATTCGGATCTATTCCTTGTCACTCGCTTCGTTGTTTGTTTCGCTTGAACTCCCTTCAATCGCTTAATGGGGGATTCACGATTCCATCTCGATGATCTAGCTAGCTGGCCTGGCTCATCATCCAATGCACCTTACCAACATGTTAATCCGGAGCATCTCAACGCACATAATTTCGACCTCAACGACACCAACATGGGATCTGATGTCGACCAAGACATAATTGTGTTGCTTGGCCGTGCCACACCCGATACAAAGCAGAGCATACTGCATCTGCTACGGCAGTCGGTGAGGGCGAATGGAGATTCTGGTACGAAGGAGTAGAGATCCTTTTTGTCAAAACAACCACTAACCGTAACCAGGATTCCCGAGTCGTCAGACCTATACTGACCCAGCCATTCATCCGTTTGCCGACACATTTGTCCCGAATACATCCTATATAGAAGGCGACGGCGATCTCTCCAGGCCAATTGAGGGCGACTGCGATATGCTGTCGCTACCGTCCGTGCCCGGTTACGAGCACTACAATAACAACCCAACTCAATGCTTCGAGTCTATGGAATCCATGGAGAGTCTACCACGTCCAATCTCGCTCCCAGTATTCAGCAATGAAGAACTGCTCTCAGTGCGCCAGATGGCTCAGAAGCCACACTTCACAGCTCCGAACCCGTCTACGCAAGGCCTTCCCATCCCCAAACCCAAGTATACCCTCGCTGGCGCAACCATGTCCAGTCAATCCAGGAACTACATATGCGCATGTCAAATGCCGTTTGGTACGAAGGGGGATCTGGAACGACATCAGAAAACGGCTTGTAGCCTGACCAAAGACAAGATCCAGTATACTTGTCTCCTTCATGTAGGGGCGACGACTTGTGACCGGCCATGTTCCACCGACTCCCATAACAACGACTGCTCCCCGAGTTGTCAGTACCGACCGAAATACAACGACTTTCGCGCGACGCCTTATCAGAGCCGACCTGATAAGATGAGATTACACTTGATAGCTAGTCATGGCTGGGACACATTGCCCCAAGGCGCCATCCCCAAGTCGTGGCTGTGGCCTCTAAAGCGGATTCCAACTACGACCGGTCGCACTCAACGGGTCTGGGCATGCTCACTGTGCGATGAGCCCCTCGGAACATGGGAGGAAGACGACGAGCGAATTACGGACCACTGTATCAACTGTGTAAATGGTACGGATGCGCGTGCAGCACGGTACAAACGATTTCACGGTAAAGAGCTGAGAGCGCTGTTGAATAAACATAAGGCGGTGTCGAGCTTGGGCGACGGTAGCATTATGCAAGACGACGATGAAACTGAGGACGTTGTGAATGAGGAGTTCGATAACATGAATGAGCTCTTCTAGTCTCGCTTTACTGGATGCAGTAACATCGGGGCCATTGTGGAAATAGCAGGAAGTGAGCATATGCATGGGTCGCACGCAAGGTAGGCAAGCCTGCTTCTCATTTGTACTAACAAAGCGCGTAATGTTTGGTTAAGGGGTTCGTTTACACCCAAAGCTTTCATAATCTTGTTTTTATTACTGTAGGATATGCGTCTAGATAGTTAGCATATAGAAAGCTTCAAATTTATTGTTTACTTCGTGTATGTAGTGTCCTATATTGTTAACACAGTGTCGCACGTTTTTCTCTTCTACTAATGTCTTTAGGCGCTTTCTTAGCTGCGAGAGAAAGGACACCCGGACCCAGACTAATGTCTCAGGCATACTCCGGAGCGCGACTGCCAAACCATTAGTACGACGAGGACAACTGCAAACAATTTTAACATAGCCTAGAATATCTCGTTCTCATACCGCAACCATGACTATCGAAGGAAGCTATCGTCATGTCCCTCAAAGTAAGACGAAGCACATGGCGTGAACAGGGTCGGGTAGGTGCCGTGCGACAATAACGACTTCGTTCGAGAGGTGCCGCGTGTCTACGGGACAGCGTCGTTGAATCTGTTATTGTGTCGCGCTCCACCACTGTGAAAGGACTTTGGTTATCGAGGGTTCAATGTGTGAAGGTATACACTACTTTCGCAGCGCAGAGTACTGAAGCCTTGTCGTTCCCGAAGTACTGTGTATTATCTCCCATCACGTTTACTATCGTTCCGGAACGCTCATGTCGCCCCGGTACACCTGCCCCAGCACGCGTCTCTCATCTGTTCATGCATCTCGAATTGGCAGGATCGATCACTCGAGACCTCTTCGTCCCTTCAGTATCGCAAGAGAGCGTTCTCCATGCATGTTCTGCGTTCCACGTGCACGACCAACCAGTAGTCGTGCAACAAAGACAGCGCTGCCCCACAATTACGCCAATCAGATCACCCCGGTTCCACCTTCCTCGTCCCACTCTACGGCGGCGCCACATCTGCAGCCAAGCCACAAAGCCGGATGCTCGGCACAGCTTCATGCGACCTCACCTCAATCCCAGTCTGCCGCCATGCAAGTTTACACCGTTTCCACGCCATCTACGAGCTCTAAAACCCGTTAGACTTCATCTACCAGGCGACAAGCAATACGATGAGAATTTCCAAAGCACGAATCAGGACACACACGGGTTACGGTACGAGAGCACGTCTTTCTACACAGTTCGATAGCTCGATGGAACAACTGCATGCACCACGCCTTGCGCCTCAGCAATACACGTACGCGCACTACACCCGCCAAGCTATGCAATCTATCACACGCTACAGCCGTCGATGGCCGCGTGGCTCGACAAGGCTACGCCGTTCAACCTGTGGCTGCGAGCTCCGTTCACAGCGCGAACAGATCTCGAAGCTCTCTTTAACTTGACTCATAAGCCTTGTCCCATGCACAAGAAAACGCAACCTGTCACAAGGGCCGCTCCGCCCCCCAAGCGCCCTCTCCATACCGCTGCCGTGAAGCCGTCCCGTCCGAAAGCATCTTGATTAGCCCCTGTGCCCAACGCTACGAAAACCCCCCTGCCGCACTTGCTGCCACACTCTCTGCCACACTCTTTGCCACACTCTCTGCCACACCTCATCAGCGCATCTGCCACTGCGACACATTCCACCAGCCACTTTTCCATCTTAATTCCAACGTCAAGCGACGGCCCCGTTTAGCGACTTCTCGAAACAAGACCAAGCAACATGGCCTACCAGCAAGGCGGCCAGTCGCAAGACTACTACGGCGGCGGCGGCCCTCCGCCACAGCAGCAGTACTACGGTGCGCCGCAGGGAAATATGCAATATCCGCCGCCACAGCAGCAGGTATGATGCCTTTTTGCACAACCGATTTCCAGTAACGGAACGGAACGCTGACTGCACACCTCTAGATGAACTACCAGCAAGGCCCGCCTCCAGATGACAACGATCGAGGGCAAGGACAGAAGAAGGACCGTGGATGTTTGATGACATGGTAAGTTAGTGTGGCAGCGCTCGCTGCGCAATTCGTGTGCTACAAAGAAGCTAATGGTTTTTCAGTCTGGCTACACTGTGCTGCTGTTGGCTCTGCGGTGAAACCTGCGAATGCTGCTGCGACATGTGCGATTGCTGTTGTTAGGCGCGTTGGCTTGCAAGGTGTGGGATATGCGATGTTGGGCTGTAAGATGATACCAATGTAGAAGAAAGTACTCGCGATCTCATTTCAGTTCGTAAAAGCGAATGTTACCCAGAATTGCTGAATCCCCCGTTTTCCACACCGAGTTATGTTGCACACGCTGAAAATACGGCCGTTACTCCACCGACAGAACATGTTCCCACGATGATGAACGAGCGAACGTGGGCTCCGGCGATTGCAGAGACATTGAGAATGATTTACCGATGCGCTCAGTCCGAGTCGTACGCCTCTTCAACCTCTTCATCGTACTCTCTTTGCGCCTCGATGAGTTCTTCACGACGCTCTTCCAGCGACTCGCGGTCACTGCTCGAGATAGAATCGCCGTCCGCGTCGTGGGTAGGCACAGGCGGGGGTTCGTTGGAAGCAGGCGCTGGAGCAGGAGCATACCCTCCCGGAGCAGCGGCCGGAGCAGCGCCGTAGTTGTTGGTGACGTTCGAAGAACTATCGTCGTCGGCTTTCCCTCGACGTTAGCTTTGAATCAGGGGAGTAGATTGCGACATAGACTTACTCATCGCGTGGCCGATCAAGGCACCAGCAGCAACACCACCGACTCCGACGGCAGCGAGCTTAGCGTTGGAATGACCCTTGTCTTTGCTCTTGTCCTTGTCTTTCTTGTCTTTCTCGACGATGCCGTGAGAGTCGTAGCCGTGGGAGCCTCCGGCACCGTGGCCTTGGTCATAGCCTTGAGTGTTGCCGAAGAGCGCTCGCTCGTCATGTGCGCCGTGTGCCCCTCCAGGAGGAGCATAGGGACCTTGTGGCGGCGGCGCTCCAGCAGGCGGGTCCCACTGAGTTCGTCCTGTAGATTGGTCTACGTAGTACCAGCGTTGGCTGCTTTGGTCCCATTGAGCAAGCCACCCTGGAGGCATTGGCGGTGGCGCACCGTACTTTAGACACGTCAGCGGGGCGGGGAGAGCGGAGTGGGCCATGTGGTAGCGCAGCTTAGCTGAAAACATGACACATTGTATGTACGTACAGGTGCAGGTGGGCCTTGAGGCGGCGCAGGTGAGCCATACTGTTGCCCATAGGGTTGCTGCTGCTGAAAGCCTTGCTGGGGATACCCTCCTGGTTGAGGGTAGTGTTGTTGTGGAAAACCTTGGGGAGGCTGTTGCTGGTATGCCTGTTGTTGTCCAGCTTGTGGGCCACCGTAGCTCACATCGCGGTGCGAGCCGTCTTGTGCGCCACTATGCGACTCTGGATGTGGTTTTTAGCAAAGGAAAGCAGTGACGAAAGGGCAGGCGATACCTGCTGGTTTGTCCTCCTTCTTCTCCTTTTTCGGTTCATCGTCATCTAGCAGCTCCTTCATCTTCTTTTTGAGGAAGTCCATGGCTACTGAATGAGTACGTCGAAAGTTGAGCAGAAAGTCTAGCGGGAAAATTGAGAAGCTTGACACGATGTTCCGCGAAGAGGGGTAGGAAGGGTTATAACATCAGACCGTGCATGAGACGTGCCCCTCCATGACGGCACTTGGGAAGTTGTGGACGGCGCTTCAGCTGAACAGGCCTCCGGATGGATGCAGCTAGCAACATTGGGTACTGTGCACGAACAGGCCATGCTGCGGGCTATCAAGCTAGAAAAGTGGGGGTTCGGAGAGGGGGAAACTTCTGGCGGCTAGGGTGAGCTTCAGGAAGAATGGAGGGCAGTTTAGTGAAACTTGGCGCGTCAGGAATCTGCTGTTGGTAATATACGGGTTCAGTGATGAGGATGTAAAGTGCTGTGTTTGGTCAGCACTAATACCCGTCCGACCGGCAGCGGTTGGGTACGGATCATCGGATTCGTGTGGAACCGGCTTCGGACGATGTGTTCCATTACGGGTTCGGGTTTGGTGTCTAGATGCTGTGTAAGCGGCGACCTAGATGTAGTGAGACTTCCCATGTCTGGCTGCGGCGGAAGGTGAAGGTGGCTCAGACGTGCATGTGGCTATGCACTAACACGCATGCATCCCATCCTTACTCTGTGAGCAGGGGCCTCAAATGCGTGTGCGACACGGCGCAGGGCACCCCGGGCCGGGTATGAAGCGTACAACATCTCTAGCGGAGAACTGGTGGCCGCTGACGGCGAAATGTAATACCGGCCGATGAAGTAAGCACACATTGGGCAGACCAGCGTACCAGGTGGGCTCGACGGTGTAAGGCGAAGCAAGCAGCATCGCAAGCGCAAATCGGTGTCGTCTTCGGCAGCATAATTACGGTACCTGAACACTAGCAGGTACGTTGTCGCTCACGCCTTTGCTTTTCGTTTACGGGCATTAGAGCGAGACGAGAGTCACCGAGTTGGTTGAAAACGGAGCATGGCCATCGAGACAGTCCTACGAGATTGACAGCAACCCGCAATAGCGCGGCAGACGTGTGAGATGAAGGAGCACAGAGAGGTCCGAGCAGTGGAAGGCGGAGAGAGGTGTGAAGCACTGTGTCGAGGAGTCGTTCGGATGCGGCGAGCAGATGCAAGTGGTTATGCCGCATCCACGTGACGAGGAGTGGGGGGGTTTCCGCATGGAATGGAAGAGAGATGCATTGGAGCGACACTCGGTCGCGTCGAAAGATGCACGAGCGGCGTCCCAATGTCGACAGCATGCGGGAAGTAAGCACACTACGGCAGCTGTGGGTGGTGGTGCGGTATACAGTGCCAACCAGATCGACGCCAAGCAGCAAAGGGAGGGAAGGATGGCGGCTGGTCTGCCGTCTCGAGAGGACGATACCCGAAGCGGCTCTGCGCGATGTTTGAGACACTGCCGCTGTCCACGTCTCCTGGGCATTCTGGAGCAAAGACGTGCCATCGCCCATGCACATGGCTGCTCCTCTGTCGCAACCCGCATCGATCCGATCGCCGTCGGCTAACCCCAAGCCTTCCACTAGCGCCATCGCCCGTCGCTCGCCCTCCACCCGACTCCACATCTCGGCCCCGGACCTGGAGCTCGAATTGCAATTGAAGCTGGAGCGGGAGCTGGAGCCTGAGCGTCACCTTCTTCACCGTCGCACTCGCTGTCTGCAGAGAGCGTGGCACGGCCGGCTGCCATCCCATTTGCGGCCAGCTCCATCGAATTGGCGCCGGCGTCTTGCTCTTAATGAAACCGCCGCCGAGGTCGATATTCACAGGAAAAGCCGACGCATCAGAGGAAACGCCCGAATACCGCCGCCTCACCACCCCCGAGTACCACGAAGCCCTCTACGCGGGCGAGGCCTCGAAGCCATCCACTCCGCTCGACACCCCGCACGCGCGCCCGCCGACAGCGCCCTCATGGCCATTGCCGTCGCCTAACGCGCCAGGACACAACAGCGCAGGCTGGCAGCCCAGGGACGCGCTCAGCACGCCGCCAGCGGTTGCGGGGAGGAAGCGGCGCTCTTTTGTGCCTGGCGACGCGGCGGCCTCTGCCTCTCTTCCCGGCCCTCCTACGCCCGAAATCGAGGCGCCCGCGAGCGAACCGCTGCTCAAACGTCGGCGGGTGAACCGCTCGCGGCATTCCCTCGACCACTTCAGTCTTTCCAAAGCGGCGCAGCTCCAGGGCAGCGAACAGCCGCCCTCGCCGCTCTTCTTCTCGCACTCGAGACGCATTCGACCGCACCTGCCCGCCCGCTTCTCGAGCTCCGAAGCGGCAGCCAGGATGCTCAGCAAGGCGCGCAACGAAGAGAGTGCCATCAAGACGGTCACACTCGCTCGCGGCACGAGCGCAACAAGTGGGCGGAGTTCGGAACGGTCGAGCGTGCCGCGCACAGCATCACCCGATGGGCGCGACCGCAACGATCCGCTCCGGCTGCTGGGCTCCGTCGGCGTCGTGGAATTGCTCGAGCACGACACGCGGCCGACCTTCGTCGTGGACATTGGCGATGCCGCCCACCACGTGCCTGCTTCGTCAAGTCTGCAGATTCTGTTCGCCAACGGCGCTTTGCGGTTTAGCCCCTCGACCTGGGCGCTCGTGGTGGGGAAGCCTACCAGCCCCAGCAGTGACGAGCCGGCCGCGCATGCGTCGAACCAGTTCCGCGGCTGGCTACTTAGCACCGTGGTCCAGGGTGAGAGCCTCGACCCGAACCCTCCCCCTGTAGAGTATGGAGGCATCGTCTGGTCATGTTACACGTTACGGAAGCGCCTGCGCGTGGTCTCTGGCAGTGTGTCTTTCTCCGCTGTGTCTAGCATCCCATCCACAAGCGCTTCACATGACTTCGGTATCCCATCGTCCGAATCCCGCGCCTCTGCCTCCCACACGCATACCTCGGCCACGCTCGCGCAGGAACCCGAAGACTACTTTGGCACTCCAGTGCTTACCATCGCCGAAGATACCAACGAACAGCCTTTAGCCCAAGATTCCCAGAACCATGTTAACCAGATCCAATCCCAAATCAGCGACGTTCTGGCAGGGCCTTTTTCAAAGCCCGAAAAGCTGGATCTGCCCTCGCTAGAAGGTCACCCTTCGTTTACCAACGAGTGCGTCCTTCGAGCTCACGCCGCTGGCGACATTGACGCGTTTCATAGAGTACGGAGCCCGAGCCCAACGCGAGAGCACGATGTCGGCTTCTTCGATTGGACAAGATTGTCCTTATCCTCCACTCTGCCTCGACACATACAATTTGCGCGCTCTATCGACTGGGCCTCGACGCCGCTTGGACCGATAGAGCACTGGTCCAACGACCTTCGCGCCATGTGCAATCTAATCATGTAAGTCTGAACACCGCAGCTGGCATTGACGACCTTGTGCTGACTTTCCACCAGGGCAAGTCCTCATCCCGCCGCTATGTACTGGGGAGACGAGCTGGTGGCCATTTACAATGAAGCTTATATCGGTGAGTTGCTGCTGCTATCATCCTTTTCACTCCCTACTTACCAGTCGTAGGACTTGCTGGCCAAAAGCACCCCTCACTCATGGGCCAAAGTTACAAAGTAGCTTGGGCCGAGATATGGGATGAGGTCAAGGACGTATTTACCAACGCCAGAATCACCGGCCAAGCTACCATGAAGGATGACGACTGCCTGTTTATGAAACGGAGCGGCTTCCTCGAGGAAACGTACTTTTCCTGGTCCATTATTCCCATGGTGGGCGAAGACGGCACTGTTATGGGCCTTTACAATCCAGCATTCGAAAAAACGAGACGAAAGATCGCCGAACGACGCATGTTGACCCTCCGAGAAGTTGGCGAACGTACAGCAACCGCCCGCGACGTCAAAGGCTTCTGGGAACAGGTCCTCGTTGCCTTGACCGAAAACGAATGCGATACTCCTTTCACCCTGCTGTATTCTGTGTCAGAAGACAACGATAGCGACTCCTCCTCTTTACACTCCAGCAGCCTTTTTGGGACGCAACAATGCTACTTGGAGGGCTCGTTAGGAGTACCTAGGCAACATAAGGCAGCACCCGATCAGATCGATCTAAAAGAAGGCACCGAAGGCTTCGGTCCCGTATTTCGAGAAGTCATGAAGACTGACAAGCCTGTTGTATTAAGCATCGGCACTGGAGACCTCCCGTCCGAAATGTTGGACGGCCTCGAATGGCGCGGCTTTGGAGATGCCTGCCGTGACGTGGTCATTTGCCCCATCCACCCTACTACTGGCGAATCAATTTTGGGCTTCCTCGTCCTTGGCATCAACCCGCGCCGACCCTATGACGATGATTACAACCTTTTTATCCAACTCCTGAGCCGTCAACTTGCGACCTCTTTAGCATCGGTGGTGCTGTTTGAAGAAGAGATTCGACGTGGTCAAAAGGCAGCGCGACTAGCGGCGGAAGATCGTTTCCACCTGTCGGAGCAACTTGCTGCTCGCACGCAGGAGGCTTTGGACAGCGAGACCAGGTTTACGCGAATGGCAGAATATTCCCCCGCTGGCTTGTTCATCGCGGACCACGCCGGGCGTATAACCTACTGTAACGACACGTGGTACGAAATCTCGCGGGTACCAAAAGAGCCGGAAAAGACCGACAGGTGGATGGACTACGTTATAGAGGAAGACCAGGCCCTCATACAGCAGCAGTGGAAACGTCTCGTCGATAACGCAGCCGCCATCAACATTGAGTTCAGATTCAGGACACCCTGGGAAGATCGCAACGGGAACAGAGGCGACACGTGGGTTCTCTTCTGTGCCTTTCCAGAGAAATACGAAGACGGGATGCTGAAAAGTGCGTTCGGAAGCATTACCAATATCAGCCCTCAGAAATGGGCCGAGGGTTTCCAGAAGAGAAAGATGGAGGAAGCGGTCGAGCTCAAGCGGCAGCAGGAAAACTTCATCGATATAACTTCGCACGAGATGCGCAATCCGTTGAGTGCCATTTTGCAATGCGCTGACGAGATATGCACCATTCTGGGTGACTTTCGAATCTCTGGCGCAGCTGAGATACCGACTCGTATTGTCACGGACAGCATCGATGCTGCGCAGACGATCGCACTTTGCGCGCAACAGTGAGCAAACCCTAGCCCGAATACCGTTTCTGAGACGCCTGCTAATTCTCACCCCTCATCTAGTCAAAAGAGAATTGTCGACGATGTTCTCACTCTATCTAAGCTAGATAGCGCCATGCTAATGGTGACTCCCGTCGACGCTCAGCCGCTCCAAGTTGTGCAGCGTGCCCTTAAGATGTTCGAAGGTGAGGTGCAGACAGCAGGTATCCAGATGGAGTTCGTCGTCAGCGACTCTTACAAGGACCTTGATATCAATTGGGTCAAACTAGATCCCTCCCGGGTTCTCCAGGTCAGTTCCCTTTCCATCACTTAGTGGTTTGCTAACTCTTCGACAAGGTGTTGATCAATCTCACAACGAACGCCATCAAGTTCACCACAACGGAAACCAGCCGGACCATCAAAGTCATTCTGTCCGCTTCCAAAGACCGCCCTTCCGTCAGCAAAACACCACGTGTCAGCTTCTTCCCCTCGAGATCCAAGCGAATCGATCAAACCCTTGGTCCGGATTGGGGCGACGGTCAAGAGATGTACCTTGAGTTTGCAGTGCAAGATACCGGGCGTGGCCTCAATGCTGCAGAGATGAAACTACTGTTCCAGCGCTTCTCTCAAGCAAGTCCTCGCACCCATGTGCAGTATGGGGGCTCGGGTCTAGGTCTATTCATCTCACGCGAACTCACCGAGCTACAAGGTGGAGAGATTGGCGTCTCGTCTGAGGCTGGCAAAGGAAGCACGTTTGCCTTCTACATCAAGTGTCGTTTGACGACAGAACCCGCGGATGCTACCGAGCACCTGCCAATAGCCACAATAGCACGACAGCTGTCGAACGCGGGGGCACGAACCCGGCAAGCAGAGCCTCCCAAAGTCAAAGATTTTGCAGCCGTACCCAAGGAGGGCGCCATGGCGGCCAATGAGAAGAAGAAGGCGAACCTACGCGTCCTCATCGTCGAGGACAATTTAGGTATGTATTCTTTGCGTTCAAGAGTCCTATTCCTGACATACGACAGTCAACCAGAAGGTGCTCCAGCGCCAGCTAGAAAACCGCGGCATCACTACATACGTTGCCAACCACGGCGGGGAAGCATTGGACAAGCTCCGGCAGTCCACCTACTGGAAACACAGTGGCGCCGACGCGCTCGATATCGGCATTGTCCTTATGGACAAGGAGATGCCCGTCATGGACGGGCTACAATGTACCAGCCAAATCCGGAAATTCGAAGCACAGGGCCTTCTCAAGAGGCACGTACCCATTATTGCGGTAACGGCCAACGCGAGGAGCGAGCAGATTGCCACGCTTCTCGCTGCCGGCATGGACGATGTCGTGTCCAAGCCGTTCCGGATTGCGGAGCTCATACCCAAGATCGAAGAGCTTACCCTCAGATATCCGGACTCGAACTCTTTGAGTGATCCTATGGGACTACTTGTTCCGAGTGCACCTAGCATAACACCCTACACGATGTAGAGCAACGTTCGATCTTACATTTTGTTTTCGCTTCGCACATCAGCTCTGACTTGGAATAGACGGCGCCGGGGTAGACAGCATAGCATTGGCAGGGGAGCATGGGTTTGGCGTTTTCTGTTGAAGATATATACGTTTCGCTTCGGCGATGGACAGGGCGTCTGAGCTGCGCGTTTGGCTTTATTTATGTGCAGGAGGATTCGGTCTGGATTGGTTGGGAAAAGGCCTGGCGACAAGGGGGTGTATATGCACATCGGTGCTACTTGGCTGCCTGGCTCATTAGAACAGGGCGCCTTGTTTGCTTGTTTTGTCCAAACGTCTATATAACCGTACATACCCCCACCTCTTCGATAGAGCCATGTATATTGCCTGGGGAGTGGCTCTGAGGAGTTTCCGCAATGCGTTTGGAGATCCTTCTTGCACTCCATTCTCTACGATCCTCTACGAATCGTTCAAGCGCTGTCTTGTGGTGTGGTGGTTCCTTCGTCGCTATCCCGTCTTGACTTTTACAGGTCTGTTTCCAACCGCAGGTCCGCACATGATGGTTTCGCACGATTCGACTACAGGGATTACTCAACGTCAGCCTGGCGCTCACTGTAAGAACCTCGGTGGTTGGTGGGTGAGACTCAAGACGCGAGCTCGGCCGAGGTATCAGTAATCGCGTTCAGACACGTGTATATCACAGCATTCCTTCCGACCTGCAAAAAGGGCACAGCATCGCAATGGCACAAAAGGTAACGTTGAATATTCCATTCCTGGTACTCGTTTCGGGTATATACTCTCAAGGCTATTCACGCTTGGTCGTTGATAGGACGGCAGGAGTAGTACCAGTCCATATCCACAGCACCAAGCTCAAAACGGCACCCACGCTAATCTCGGTCCAGCTACGTTGCCGATTTCCGAGTCGTCAAAGTGAAGCACGTCCAGCGCACAGGCTGAAGAATTAAATGGTGTACTTGAAGCCCCTCTGGTGGTCCTCCTGTGCACTCGTTAGTTCACCGTCCACAATCCCATCAATTCGCGAAGGAATACTCACATCGCTGTCCTCGAGCTCGATCTCGCCCCTCTCCGCCTTCCGGTTCTGCATGATAAGCACCGGCGTGAGAATGGACAGAATGACAAGCGTAAACAGGCACGTCGCAATGCAAGCGTACATGCCAGGGGCGTAGCCCGGCGCGTCCTGTGTCCTGAAAACGAGACCACCTGCAATACCGCCGATACCGCCGAAGCCGACCAGCGTCGCGGAGCAGAAGGCGCGCTTCCATTGGCCGCGGATGTTGTTGGCTTGGTAGGCCATGGTCGCGGGGACGTTGGCGTTCGCGCCGGCGGTGGTGAGAAAGACACCAAAGTACCGTACAGCGGCGCTCTTGTGGAAGCCCATGATGGGAAGACCGACGAGGCAGAGGACCATGTTGAAGGCAATGATGGGGCCACGCAAGTGGTACTTGTCGCCGAGCCATCCAGTGGTGTACATGACGATGGCGGCGAAGGCGTAGGGGGGAGCGACAAGACATTGGGCAGCGGCGACGCTGAAACCCATGTTCTTCTGCAGGATGATGGGGAGGAAGTAAGCGATTGCGTACGAGACGGTCGTCGTGTTGAAGAAGATGAGAGCGTAGGCCCAGATCTTGGGGTCCAGACCTGCGCGGAAGAACTTGGCGGCGGAGAAGACTTGGGGAGCGGCATCGCCTCTGTCTCTGTCGACACGGTCGATGATGAATTTCGCCTCACGCTCAGTCAGGAATTTCCAGGATTCGTGCGCCTTGTCCGGGAAGTCGACTAGGAGGAAGTAGCTGGCTAGGCCCAGGACCATGGTGAGTATGCCTTCGATGATGAAGATCCATCGCCAGCCAGTCAGACCTTGGAGACCGTTCATTTGCATCAATCCGTACGCGAGGATACCGGCGCATGCAGAGGCCAAACTTCCGAAGATGTAGAAGACGGAGTATCGCTTTCCGACGTCGTATCGGCTGTACCACGTGCTGAGGAGGTAGACGCAAGACGGGAAGAAACCAGCTTCGAGGATACCGAGAATTACGCGTAGGCCGGCAAGCTCCCGCCAGTTTTTGACGAAACCCATGCCAATCATGACGGCGCCCCATAGTACCACGATGACGGAGAGATGGATACGCGGACCGAGCTTTCGGACGATGATGGTGGAGGGGGGTTGGAAAACGATGTAAGTGGTGAAGAAGACCAGGGTCACAACCGAGTAGCGTGAGACGGTGGATGTGCTTGGCCAGGGGAATTCGAGGGCTAGCTCTTTGGTCATACTGGTGTTGTCAGTCTCACGTGTGCGCGTAGAAACGGCATTGGGATTACTCACCCCGCGACTGCAGCCGCAGACAGATTCGTCCGGTCCATCAAACTGATGCAGTACAGCACACCGACGGTTACGACCAGCCGGCGATCGACGCGGTGGATGATGGCCTTCTGCTCCGCTGGTGTGAATTCGCTTTCAAACTCGCCATCCGACGAGGCGTGTCCATCATGCTTGAGGTGGGAGGCCTCCACGTCCTCGGTCTTGGAGGCCGAATACTTGTCGACGCTAGCCATGGTGAGGAGATTGTCGAGGAGTCAGTCGGAAAGAGATGGGTGGAGGAACGAAGAAAGAGGCTGAAGTGTAGAACGGCGGATCCCACACCAGATATATTTCCCCATTCTGGCCGGGGCGCCCCCTCGTGCGTCTTCCATGCCAAGGGACCAACCGCCAAGAGCGACATCAGCGTGCAAGCTTCTTCGCACGCAAAGTACCGAGGCACCTTTGCGGCCTCTGGGCGGAACGAAAGGCTGGCGGCGGGGACCGTCATGTTTCCACGCCCAGCAGAGACGGCGAAGAGGGCTTCTTGCGGACAAGCGGCGGCATCGGATTCTGGGGCAAACGATGGCGTCGTCTTGGCACGTGGAGACCCCGCAAGTAACCCTGTACCTCCGCCAATGACGGGCGATCATCCATCCCTCGTCCCATCTCCTCGTCCGTCATCGTGAGCGCGTGGTGCCTGCTAGCAGCCGTCACAAAAAAACCCAAAGCCCGCCACAAAGCGCACTACAAAGCTTCACATTGGTGCCGCTCGCCCCTTGGCGTGGTGCTGTGTTCAGAGGCCGCGTGCCCAGGCGCGCTCCGCCATCTCGTGCGGGGAAACGAACGCGCGCGAGTAGTCTGCATCCAACGCTTCGATAGAACTCGTCCAACCCCGAACGAGACATACAGCCGGCACCAGGGGCAAATGAAAGAGATCCTTGCGCCGCGTGCTGCGGAGTCGGGAGAGGGCTGGGCACATCTCCCGAATCCTTCTTCCGATCCGTGAGTACCCCACCGTCTACAGGAAGACGGACGGAACAGTAGCTGTTGTTGTTGCTGCCACGGGCGCGAAGAAGAGCCTGCGAAAACGACAAGTGCAAGGTTGTTTTGGGGCTCTGCATGAATGCTAATGTTATGCTAGAAGAGATTGCACACTGCCAATGCGCCATGCTTTCTGACATCCATATGTGAGGTCCGGAAGCAGACCGCTCTACCCTTGTGGTCGTCAATGTTCGTATTCGCCTAGGGTATTCTACCCTGGACGAATACATCACCGTCTCAAATCGGACTCTCCGTGCTTGCATACAACATGCCGCGGCTCTTTTGTCTACCAGAACTGCTCCCACCTACTCCACACTCAGATAAGTATCTCGGTATCGATTGATTCTCTGAGCAGCTTAGCTTTTCTCGAGTGGAGGTCGAACGAAAGAACAAGCATGTTTCAGCCAGCCACCGCGAAGTGGTCAGGCGATAGCTGCGCTCGAAGTCAGCATCATAGCGGAACGCTCTTATGACTCTGCATTGAACCAGCTCCGTCCCATCCCAGCGTACGAGTCAACAGACGACGCCGTGAAGCCCGAAATCTCCAAATATCTCCTCCACGATCCAGTACCCTGGGCCACCAGATCCCGCCTCCCTATCCAGGTCCACGGAACGTCCCCAAAACAGCAAGTCCCTTGAAGATCATGTGCACCCAAATCACTACGACGCGCCAATCATACAGAGCTTCCGACCTACCCGTACCGAGGCAGGAATCACGTCCTCACAACATCTTCTAGGCAGACGCGGGGTACTTCCGACGATACGGTGTTTGAGGGCCCAGATCGCTGCATGTCATCCCTCAGCGACATGGTGCCTCGGCCCTTGCTGCAGTTCAGTCGATGCTGGAGTACCCCAACCGTGCGCTGCACGATGACTTGGGCCCCACGGACGCAATATTGTCCTTCTCAGCTACTGGGCGTGGCACCCACCTCATACAGCGCTTTGTATCAAAACAAACTTTGCGCACGCAAGATTGGAACACTTGGTCTACAGGTGCTGTCCAATAGGATAGCCTTGCCAGGGTGCGAAAACCGCAAGTGAGTAGATAGGGGCTCGCTACTCCACACCACTTCCGCAAATCACTTGTTCTACAACCGATTGGCAGACCCGTATCAGAATTGATGGATACTCACCCCCTAACTCGATAATAGTTGACATGCTCAATGAATCTTCAGATGATTTCGCTCTAGAAGCGACACTCGACTCCGAACACTTGCTAACACACTAAGTAGCGTCCGATCCGCCTCGAGCTCTCGCACTACCCATGAGCGCCTGAATCTGCCTAGGAAACATAGTACCTCGCGAAGACGCATCAGAAGTCTCCGGTATCGAACCATACCCTCCACGCACTACATTCCATCTTCCCCTATCCCGCAAGAACTCGTGTAAACCTGCGGAGACATAGGGAAACAACAACGTAGAACGACCATACCCACCTCGACTGTCGCGCATGTCCCGACAATAGCGATTCAATATGTTTAGCCCAGGCTCTGAGCCCGGCGAGCGGAATAGTAGAGGCGTAGTGCGGAGAATGCGCAGGCTTTAGGAGCCGAGTCAGCATCGCCGGAGAGGACGTCGGTGCTTGTACGTACAGTGGACCTGTGCCGGAGACGGCGGATACACCGAGCTTCTTGCGACGACTCATGTTCAGTCGTGGGCTTTCCACCACGGGTAGTCCTAGGGTGACGATGTCGCTGGTTAGGTTCACGCTGTCGGAGACGAGTCCTGCGGCCTTGCCGTGGCATTTTCCGGGATGAAAAGCATCCAGAGCTGGGTGGGCATATTGGCAGCAACCCAATCATATAAATGCTGTTCTCACGGAAAAGGAGAGTGTTCATACCTTGCAAACCGAATGACGCGGGAAAGACACGACAAGCACCGTCGCCGTATACGCGACCGTACCGGGAACGATGATCAGCCAGGTAATTCGAGTAAACTGATTTGTCGTCTCCTCCGTCCCCGACGATGTGCGTAATCTGCAAGAAGATGCCGATCCTAGCTAGGTACATTGCTACGCAGTAGATAACTCGGGCTGCTATCGTACTATTCGAACACCGTTAGCAAACCACTCACCAGCAGAACTAGAAGGGGGGTTGCTGAGATCTGGTGTGAACAAGCAACCCACGTACATTCAGTATCCCCGCCAAACTTTTCATCCCAATATTCCACTGATGCCTCCCCACCCCTATAACGGGAACGTGATTGCGTTGTCACTCTCCTCTCGCTTTCACATTAGCCCGCTTCGCTGTCCAAGCGCTCAAGCTTGGAGACATGTGTACAAGTTGATGGTGTTTAAATTGCCTTGAATAGCGAGGGAAATTGAAAACGTGGTGGCTACGCGAAAGATACCAGGCCTTAGAGACTGGGATGCCCATCAAGCGGGCCGATCGCTCTTTGCTCTCTACTATACTGGACTTCGACAGTCTCAATATAGGACGAACGGTAAGTCTGGGGCTTTGGCCTCATCAGTGCTCACGAGCCTGACTTGTGTTAGCGAACGCCTATATTCCGGAGCTCACATATTGAGTATCGCCTGTCTACGCGCTCTGCCGTGAAGCTCTCAAGCTCCGTCCATTGCAGCAACATGAATTTCCGCACCACAATGGATCTTTAGAATTGTGGTTAACGCGCTCGTCTTGCGTATTCGTCTTGCCATCCCTCTGCTACATTGGAAATTCTCGCTTTGTCATATGAACTTGTCGGCTTCGCTGCTGATATTGACACCATCATTGTCCTAGAGGTACATGTGCAGTCCACTATATTTGACACACACTATTGCCCCATTCGCGTTCAGTTCTGCACAAGCAATCTTCAAGCTCACATTGTGGAAGTCAGAGATCTACTATAAACCTAAATCACCAACGTGCACATCATCCTCAATGATCGAATTCACCCTCCGCTCCCAATCGGTTTTTTCTCTCGAACCACACTCCAGTAACAACTGGTCACCACGACCGAACCATCCACCAACACGCACCAACCCAGCTTACGGATTATTTCACGAGGACTAGGATGTCATGCAGTCCCGTCATTGGTCCACTCGGGATAAATAGGCGGACAACCATCGCCATCGATTGCCATCCCGGGTAATACAAAACTCTACGCGAACCCCAGCAACCAGGGTTCCACCGGTGGACTAATTCTCCACCACTACGGCATTCCGGGGTAAACATGCATTTGCCGAAATCTGCGATCGGACGTGCCGTGTTGCCCATTGCAGGAACAAGTCGTGCGGTGAAATATGGATAAGGTAGGCTTGGTAGTTCTACTGCATCCTGTTCTAGCCTTGTTCTAGCTTGCTAGATCAGACGAATTGGGGGTATAGATGAGATCTGGGGATGTAGCGGCCTTGCATGTACGCGATGCGTAAGTATAAATTGCGCTGGGGGTGATAGCGAACGTTTGGTGGAGTTTTCGTGAGCTTGGCCTCCACATTCCGACGACGGAAGCAGTGTCCCCAATAATATGGAAGTTTTCTTTCACTGCAACTCAACTTCTACGCAGTACCTACTGATTTGTGCATATTCCCCTAAACTAGATCAAAACTACGCAGCGAAGTGTAAAACATGTATGAACAAAAGTGTCCTTTCGCGCCTGGTCTTGTCAAGTCGAAGACGTCTGGCTCTATACAAGTGTCCCTAACGTTCGCTTCTACACATATTACACTTCCCAGGATGATGGAAATGTATCCAGCGCTTGTTCCGCGGAGCCAGATCTTACTAGGGTCCCGTCGTCCCGTGACTTCCACTACTCACAAGACGTCTTCACTGCGTTGTCTATGCATGCTTACTCTTGCCGCTCTTTTAACCTCTTCATCCCTGGAAGACCATATTGCAATCCAGATGCACACCGAAGAAAAAGCCCACAAAATCCCCCGCGATCACGGACTCCTCCCAATGCCCCTTCCATCGCCAAGAAAGCATGCCTACGCGATCGGGTAAAGAAGCATTCTCTGGAGTCGTAGGTTGTCTTACTTCCCAACGCCAATCTATGTCCTTGTACCACTTATTCTTCCGTCGATATAGTGATGCTCCAACATCAATACAATGATCCTCTCTCAATACCCCATCAAACAGTATAAAGACCCAGTCCATTGCCACCGTTTTCAATCCCAATCGGAAAGCAAGTGCACCAACTTCCTCAATCGCACCCCAACCTCGAGCCACCAACCAACCAACATCATGAAAAACCTCGCCTTCGTGGCCTTTTCCGCGATCCTCCCCGCCCTCTCCTCCGCCCACTACCTCTTCCCACACCTCTACCTCAACGGCGTCAAAACCCGCGAATACGTCTACACCCGCGAGCACGACAACGGGTTCCAGCCATCCTGGGACGACGGCCGCTTCCTATCCAGCAACGACATCCGGTGCAACAAAGGGTCTGAGAACCATCGTACGAAGACCCAGGCCGCGAAGGTTGTCGCAGGTAAAGATGTAATCGGGTTTGGGACGAATTTGGATGCGCGGATTGAGCATCCGGGGCCGCTTACTGTGAGTGATATGCTGCCTCGGGATGTCGCAAGCCCATGGGCATGTGACTGTGTAGCATGTTGAAGTGGTTTCCTGACTATTGTGGCGGGATATAGGTCTACATGTCCAAAGCCCCCGGCGACGTCTCCCAATACGACGGCTCGGGCGCCTGGTTCAAAGTCTTCCAGCTCGGCACCATTTCCCCTTGGAACGGCACTGACCCTGGCTACCTCGTCTGGAAGAAGAACAAATTCACCTTCCCGCTTCCCGCCGAGATCCCCGCGGGCCAATACCTCATGCGCATTGAGCACATTGCCGTGCACCCTCCCTACAAGGCCAAGCAGTTCTTCTTGCAGGTACGCATTACAGCCATACTCACAATCCGAAAATCCACGATACTAACAATGATTCCGATAGTGCGCTCATCTCGATGTGCAGAGCAGTTACACCGGAAACGCGCCGTCTGCAACGATCAAGTTCCCCGGTGGATATACTATCAAAGATGCCGCTATGCAGTTTGATAGCTGGGCAAAACCGCAGCCGACTGTTGCTGCATTGCCGGGTCCTGCGATGTGGCCCAATAACAAGCTGCTCAATGCCATGGGCGGAGTGGCTTGAAGAGCTAGCAATCCCTCGATTTGAGCGTCCGTGTCGGAGATCGGGATGTAGTTCTCTAACTCTTGTGATGCTTGCTTTCGGTTGTGTTCATATGGTGTCCGTAGACTAGCTTCGTAGAGACTTGAATTCGGAATGGTACTAGTGAGTGTTTATGTGCAGCCTCTACTTAGATCGTTGTCGGCGTAGTGCCGTGCTCTGTGTAGCGAGTAGAAAGCGCTTGACTGTGGTACGGCAGCGTTGCCTCAATGAGACGTCCCCATCGGCCACGTGCGGAATGCCGCAGCATAGTGACGTACTTTCCGAAGTTGAGGAGATGATCCAGATCAACTCTTACAGCTGATCCGGCGAGTTATCGATCGAAAGTCCGACCTTGTATGTGCCGTGGTAGTCGTCGCTCGTCAACCTGCATTGAGCTGGCACGCGCGACTGTCCTCATAGAAGACCACACCCAACGGCCCGTCCTTCCCGAGCTCCATTTTGCTGGAAAAAGGCTTAGCCAAAGCTCGAACTGTGGTCATAAGAGCGTCGGGTAGCAGTCGATATATCTAGTACCCTTTTGGTGTTACGAAGCTATGTCAAGAGCAGCACACATGAGAATAGTTCCAAGACGCCAAAGTGCAGCAGCCTGCAAAACCTAGATGATTACGTCTGGATGTCGAAACGGTTCTCGCAGGTCGACGCGAATCAGCATGAAGCTTGTGTTGCGCCTGATACAAGATGCGACCAAAGTGATAAGCTATATCGCTCGAAAATGCAAAGAGTGAATGTTGTGTTGCTCCAGAATACGAAGATTCAGAATACGAAGATCAAGAGTTCGTCTTCCTGAAACGCAGAGATTGAAAGTTTGTGTCGCTCTGGAACGCGAAGAATGCAAAGTTGGTGAAAGTAGTAGTTGACGCGAGGTTTGATGCTAGAATGACGTAGCCACAAGCCACAGCCTCACCAGCCTCAACCCATGTCATCACGAGACCTCGTGTTACCCTCGTATTTAACATCCAGCTGGCACAAACCGATAACTTTACCACTTTGAAGGGATTGAACATTTCAACTCGCACAATGCCACCGAAGCGCGCGACAGGGACCAAAATCAAGGACGGGGCGGGGATGATTGCTTCAACAGATGGTAGCGACTCCAACGAAGCGCCATCAACGCCATCCTTCAAAGGCCAACTATCAAAGTTCCACTACTCTCCCAGCACATCCCTCGCCGAGAATGCCCAACCTTCATCTGTCACATCGACGCGCTCCACGAAGCGCAAGCATACAGCCGTGAACACAACTACCGCAGATGAGCGTCCCACCTCATCGCCCAGCACCAAGAAAAGACGTCAACCGAGCGGCTACGCCGACCCCTCCAAATATGCGCACCTCTCTCCTCTGGTCGATATCCTTGAACCAAACCTGATATGCGCCTTTGTCGGCACGAATCCCGGTGTGCAAACCGCAACGGCCGGCCATGCATACGCGCACCCATCGAATCATTTCTGGAAGCTGCTACATGCCTCCGGCCTTACCGATCGTCGCTTGAAGCCCGAGGAAGACAGAAGTCTACCCGCGCTCTACTGCATGGGCAACACAAACATAGTCGACCGCCCAAGCAAAGACGCAGCTGAGCTGTCCAAAGCAGAGATGGCAGCCGGCACCGCAAACCTCGATGCCAAGTTCCTGCAGTACAAGCCGGAAGCTGTTTGTATAGTGGGCAAAGGGATATGGGAGGCCATCTGGCGGTATCGATATGGAAAGAATCCTACAAAGGCGCAATTCAAGTATGGGTGGCAGGACGAGGAGCATAACATGGGGAAGGGGGAAGGCGAGGTCGGACTGGATGGAAAGCCTTGGTCGGGAAGCAGGGTGTTTGTTACTACGAGCACAAGTGGACTCGCAGCGAACTTGAAGCCGGCGGAGAAGGAAGAGATATGGAGACCGTTCGGGGAGTGGGTACAGAAGAGGAGGGTGGAAAGGGAATTTGTACCCAAGACGGGAGATGCAGTGCATACCTAGTAACCTGTAATCTACGCACAAGCATGTTGAGCAACTCATGCCACTTCAACGGACGTCCGTCGGAGAATATGATGAGTCAGCAACATCTTGGCACTCCGGTGGGCTAATTCTCGCTTTGTTCAGATACCACTTGCGCACTTCGGTGCCAATCTTCAACATGGTGTACAACTGGGATGGCAAGGAAGCCGAATGCTACCGGCTGTATGTCCAAGAGAAGAGAAGCTTGGACGAGGTGCTCGCGTACTGGGAGCAGCGGGGGTTCACGCCGAGGTACGTATCTGCGCGAACGGATGAACAGGCCGCCGTAATATTTGGTGCCATGGAACACTGATAATCGGCACTACCACCGCGCAATAATGCTAAACTATCATGCAGCAAACGCGCCTTCCAGACCCAATTCAAGGTACGATGCAACTCCACACCCGCCTCGTGTGCCCCAGCTAACAATTGCACAGCGATGGGACTTCCCCGGCAAGCAGAACCCCGCGCACAAGAACCCCGCCCTCACCGCCCGCGTAAAGGAACTATGGGAGAAGAACTACACCCAAAAGGACATGCTCGATGCCCTCCAAGCTGAAGGCTTCGAGATCAATGACCGCGAGCTCATGCGCGTGCGATTGCGCTTCAAATGGTTCCTGAGGGAGAGCAGAAGCAAGGGCCCGACGAAAAGGAAGGCTAAGAAGAAGAAGACGGTCGTGGTGGCTGGGAATACCCTGATCGACCAGCTTGCGGCTGCGTTGCTGCAGCGCGAGGACTCTTCGAGCGAGGACGAGTCTGAAGACGAGGAGGATGCGCAGCAGGAGGTCGTGTCTCGCGAATTGGCGGCCCAGATACCTGAGCCTCCTGCACAACCGTTGGATGAAGAGGAAGCGCTTCGGAGACACCTAAGACAGCAGCAGCTCCAGGCCGAGAGCGACGAAAAATGGCGAACCAAGAAGCGAAGGCGACGCACAAGAGGCTGGGCCGGTCTCCCTGCAGACGCACCCGGCGAACCTCCTCGATTCCCCTCCGAAACCACAATCGACGAAAGCAAAGCCTACCTCAGCCTGGACAATAGGCTATACAAGCAGATGAGGGAGCATTTCCAGGCTATTTGTACAGAACAAGGCGTGACCAAGAAGACGGTCGCTGGGCCCGAGAAGTGGAACCAGCTATTGCAACGACTGGTCCGCGAAAACACGCATTTGGCGAATGTCTTCCAGCAAGAGGCTGAGACACTACAGCAGAGCGATGCCACCTGGCGACCGAAGAACTACAAGGTGCTGTCGTTGGATGTAATTTGTCAAGATGTGACGAAACGCATGCGGACCCAGGAGAGTCGAATGGGCATGCCGGAAGCAAAGAATGCCCTCGGCCTCAACCCCGAGCAGACGCGACAAGTCAGGAGCGCATTCTTGACCATACTGAAAGCCGACAACATCACCAACAAGCTCGAATTAGGCGACGAACGCTGGACGCAGCTTAAGCACCAGTGGGTGCAGGAGTCTGAGCTGTTGAGTCGCCTTGTGGTTCCGGAGGAGGTACCCATAGGCAGCGAGGCCGGTTCCAAGCACTCGCAGAAAGTAAAAGCAATCGAGATACTGGCGCGCGATGTAATGAAACGTCTCCAAGCGGAGCTTGCTCAGCATGGTGCTTCTAAGAAGAAGCAGTCGCATCAAGGACCGGGACCGGGACCCGCTCCTCCATCTATAGCTTCACAAGCCGATACATTACCTACCAAGGGTAGGGGGCGACGTACCGCTGCTAACATTGGTCCGCTCCTTCAATCCCCGGGTATCGCAGCGTTACCGGCCAATACCGACTTTCAGATCGATCCTTCGCTGCTACTTGCGGCGAGCGATGCCGCTTTTCTATCTCCCGACCCTACAGCATCTCAGCAATTTCCACAAGCGGACTATCAACACCAGTCCCGCATTCCCCAATCCAGACAACACGCCGCCCCCACTCAGATACAGTCTTCAAGCTTCATGCATACAACCCCCGCTCCGCTCCCCGTCTACTTCCGTCTCCACCCACACTCAACCACCTCTTTCCCCAGCAAGACGGTCTGGCTGAGCGTCATGCAGTCCGGCACGGTGACTGAGCTCAAAAACTTGGCCATGCGCGAGCATCCGGGGACAATGGTGCTCCGGCTTGAGGGCTTGGTGGTGCACAGGGCTGAGGGAGTGGACAGGGAGGTTGTGGTCGCGGTTGACGATGACGCCGAACTGGGTGCGTTCCTGGGACATGTCCAGGGTGGGAAGGCGACTTTTGTGGTGTTGCTGGCGATGAATGGCGACGCTGGCTCATATGGCTGATAGCTTTGAGTGTATTGATATACGGCACATGTACAGCACCACCCTTCCCTGTTGCACAAACAACTGATATGTAGGCGTGAGCTAGGCAAGGAAAGTCGGATCTGGGGATGGCTAACTTATATTTCTGGCCAACTTTGCCTTCGAGCGATTCCCACTTAAAAGTCGTATCAGAGCTAAACATGTGCCTGATATCTTCTGATTTTGCAGCCTAATGTCAAATCCATCTTCGAGTCGTCTTTCCCTTCAGCTTACTAGTCCATGCAACAATCCGCTGTCAAGCTACAAAAGGCCCGCATGCAACGGTTATCTCCACCCCTCACAACTCCCCCAACCCATAAGCCCTCGCACCCCCCCTCCACCACACCCCCTCCCTAATCTCCTCCCCAAACCCCCTCTCCTCCATCCAAGCCTCAACCACCCCCCTCCAAACCCCCCAATTACTCTCCCTCCCTTCCTCATCAACCTCCCCCCTCGGCCCACCAACATTGCACACCGGCCAGTCACTTCCAAACATGATGCGCTCTGGCCCGAAGACGTCGTAGATGTGGTCGAAGTAGGGCTTTAGCGCAGAGAGGAGAGTGGGGATGGTTGTCGGGGTGGCCGCGGGTTCGAATTCGTTGAAGGCGCCTGAGAGCTTCATGGCGACGTTGGGGTGCGTGGCGAGGGGGGCCAGGAGTTCGGACCAGGTCGCGAGTGTGGAGGGGGATGAGAGGTTGGGCTTGCAGAGGTGGTCTGGGTACGGGTTAGTTTGCTAGTTGGCGTGTTGGACGACGAGACCGGAAGTCACGAGGAGGGGGCGGATGGATATAGATGGACGTACTTAGTACAAACCGCGGTTGCACACCCCCCTCAGCCCGTTCAACTCTCTGAACCAATTCTACAACACACTCCAGAACCTCCAACCCATCTCTATGACAGTCCACACCCACGTCGAAAACCTTGCCCTCAATGCTCCGCAGATTGCTCACAAAATCATCACTCCGGACTAATCGTCTCACACTTTCCACTCCCCGGCCCTGCAGCAGATATCTGAATCCCACGACCTTGCTCCACGCCTTTTCTCCCAGTCCTTCCCGAGCGAGACGGAGATACACAGCGAAGAGGGACGCAGAGAGGTGGAAAGGAGCGTATATAACCATGCCCTTCAAGAGACTGCTGTCGGCGTGCGTGAAGCCATCCGCCCCACCCTCCACAGGCGTGCCTTCCACAATACGTCTCAAGAACGCCAGCTCTGAAAGCGGCTCCTGCGCCCAAACTCTCAACTTTCCTTCAACATCCTTTCCCTCTCCATCTTCTCCCGACCCCACTTCCGGCACCGCATCAGCCAAACGCCGATCCGTCTCCACATACACAAAGCCAAAACGCGAACCGTCCGGCCTTCCCCTACCCCCCGCCGTAGCAGCTTTGTACTCCGCTATGCCATGGCGCGTGGCGAGGAAGTGCCCTGGTGTCATCCAGCTGTGCGCCGCCGAAGACGCTGCGGTCGCGGGCCAGAGGTGGATGTGTGTGTCCAGGAGTTTTGTTGGGGCCATTGTGGCGGGATGGTTTGAGAGGCTTTTGAATTGTGTGATTGGGGGGTAGAGTGGTGGTGAATTGGCTTGGCTGGTAGTTGGGAAGTGTGGCTGGTACAGATGATAGCCGTAGTGTTGAGGTTGGCTCTTGTGACACAGTGGCCGTGTGAGGCGAGGTCACTTCGGGATCGCGGGGTAACTGCTGCCGAGAGCATAGTTTAACATCTTGGGGAGGTATCACAACTTCGACCCGCAGCATCGTATGCTGTGCAGCGCTGCAGTCGAGGATGCTCTAGCGTCTCAATCATTTGTGTTGTGCATGGACATGCGTGGTGTGTAGCATAGTGGGTTAGGGGTTGTGGACGAACGCATGGAGTGCGTAAGGTGACACGACCTGATGGAAAGGGAAAAGAGTGCATGCATATGCTGTGGTGAGGACCACAGGCTGCATGTGTGTGCAAAAAGAGATAAGGGATGCGCCGTAGGGTCTGGAACGCCTGCAGCACGTCTTCTTCCTTGTGATCGTGGGATTGCAGAATGCCACTAATCTCCGATGACGACTTCGGTATTGAACGTGGAACGGGGCTTCCAAGCTACTTTAGTCTCACCCGCAGAACTCTAAGCATTTTCTATATCCAGATTGTCTGACCCATCCCCGTGAACCTATAAAAAGCAAGTGTACAGTACAAGACGGCAGTGTCGTACTATCATGCTCACTCTTAGCAGACACCGCTATAGGCCGGATGACGAAGCCGTGCTCCCTGTGTAATCTTCACACCACACCACACCACACATCTCGCACCGCTTACCACACAGCATACTCTACCTTCACCCCAGAGGACGGCTAAATCTTCAATACGAGCCAACAGCGCTACCACCATGACCCTTCAAACTTAATCTCTCGGATGTCAAAACCTTCCCTAAAGAGCATCCACGGTTGTGAAAAGGTGGGGTAGCTTCGCAAGGGACCCTGGCCCCCCCTCCAACGCCCCTCAGCGGAGGATACATGACCGAGCGCCATTATGCCTGGTCGGTCGTCGCCGGCGTCTGACGCGCGTTGGGAAGTGGATGATAGAAGCTTGCCGTCAGTCTCAACAGTTACACGGCTTCCAGTGGCGCCTCGTATTCATCGGTACCGTAGGCCGTCGAGCTTGGGAACCGGTTTTATCGATCGGAGGACCCATCTTCTTTGCCTCGCTACTAGACAAGTACGCACGCAGTTGCTAGGCAGTGGCAGCTGTCAAGCGCGCTCAACGCGAATGCGAACGGAACACAGCGCGCCTGACAGAAGTCGACCAAAGTCCGCCGTGGGTCCATGACTAAGGAAGCAGGATTGCGCGAGCTAACGCGAGAGTTGCCGGGTTCGATCTATGGTTCGACGAGACCCGCTGGGATCGCAGCCAAGCTGCAAGCCTGGAGTGTGAGTGGCACGGACGGCAGACCGAGTGGAGCGCAATGTCTGTCATCCTGACTCGCGTCCTGGTTGCTGATCTGCCGCACTCTAACCGTTAGCTCACGATGGATCTCGTCAACGACATGGGGAATGGGGGAAGGTGTAGAGTGGAAAGGTCTGTTGAGGGTGTGCGAGCCTTATTTGAGAGGAGACCACTGTGCTGCTGCAAGTCATTTTAGGTCTGCATGGTGGAGAAGCCTTGTGCATCGTGTGAGAACGTTCGCTGCGACTAGCGATGGGTGCTCGGAGCTAATTGCTGTAGCGGCGCTGGTTGTGGTTGGACCGCAGCAGTTACCGAGGAGAGACGCATTGTCATACCAGGGTCTTGCTCGAGCTCTCTCATCGCGTGTTCGTGTTCGGTTTCTCGATCCCGTTGGTGTACAGGTGTACTTAAGAAGAAAGCACGTGGCTTCGGCGTGGAATCACGTTATCACCGGCGTTGGAAAGGACCGCAGACGAGAGTCGAGTACCGGGAATAGTCGGTCCGCGCGGGTAGGCCGGTGGTGATGATCTCACATCGATCGACAAGTTATAGTGTATCTGATGTCTAGTGCTAACCGGCTTTAGACCTTGGTAGGCAGTTGCAACACATTGGCGACATTTGAGTTCCGGAAGTATTTATGTCGGCGAGTAAATGTGGAATCGCAAAGGTACGGCTCTAACGGTAATGGCCTGCGTTAGAATTCCGATGTTCGTGTTTCAGGCAAATACATACATGGCCCAAGTACTATACGTACTCGTCCGAAGTAGTAACCTCGGATGGGTATCCCGCGACTCTCTTGTGAAACTCCACGGGATAAAAGCGTTCTCGATTCCGCGAGTTAAATTGACCCAGTCGATCGGCTTGCGGAAAATTTTGGCTGCAAGCATTGTGAGAGTATTCGTGGCCTCAGCTGCCCACAGCGATAAAACTACGAGCGTGCTTGTACATCTGTGTTCAGTGGACGATATCATCGGGGTCGTTGGGACGACCGTTTCGCCAGCTGCACAGTCAAAAGTACTAGACTGTTCGCATCCGGATGATCGGGCGATTGTCGTGCGATCGGACTCCACGACAACAAACGGACCCGCAAACGTGTCTAGACGTAGTAGTTTGCATAGAGGTTCATGCTATGATTATAGTTTCGAGGATTTTCTGCTCGGGGCCTTGGCAGAAACGGGCTCACCATACCGGCGTACGTTGCTCTATCCGAGGGCCCGCGGTCGGATCGTCATACTAACGTAAAAGTATAGGTGATTAAGGGCAACACCTATTGACGCCGAAGGCGTGTGAGAAGAGCCTGACAACTCAGCCTCGATAGGCAAATCAATCTCTATTTAATGGCTCAGTAGGGTTAGCGAAAACAAAATGTGTCGACGGGCAAGGGTGGAGATACAGGATACGGGGGCTGGAGGTCGATTCAACGCCGGCGGGATTTCCGGCCTTTCATAACGTGAATAGGCGCACATATTGCATGCTCCAACTTACATGAAGCAGATGGTCTATCGGAGCATCCACATGTGGAACGGAGAGGGATACAACCATGCTGAGCCATGACAGAACGGTGTGAAATGCGCTCCGATGAACGCACAATTTCGCGGATGCTTTTTCGGTGTCAACCGAGTGTGCAGCTGACGAATGGCGATAGAAGGAAATTTTCTGCGTGGACCCGGGGCTCTGGAACTCAAGTGGACAGCGGGAAAAGCGAAAATTAAACGGCGCTGATTGACGAGAGCAGGCGAGGGTCAAATCCGTTTACGGGAGGTGCGAGGTCATCGAACATGGCGGGCTGCTTCGAGGTACATAGGAGTACATCTAGCTGCGTCGGCTGCAATGCGCTGATCCATCGAGGGCCACGGAATCCTGGCGTCAGTTGTTCCTTGAGAGGTTCGCTTGTGCACTTGTGCGTGGCGGCTGCATCTGGCTGCCGGAAAGGGCGTTTAGGATTGAAACCCCAGGTACCAGAGGCAATGAGGCTCGTTTGATTGGCGACGGGCGTGTACACACGGCACGCGAGTGGTTCGGAATGGTACTTTGGCGTTGATACGGCCTGCATTCGAGTGCATCGGGGAGACGGGTGAATCGAGACATGCATGCAGTTACGGCCATTAATTTCGCGAATTGGCTGCCATGTGGCCGTTTATGGCCACCTTGTGCGGCGAGCGTGTTGCGACTCTGCGTTGCGCGGGTTCCGCCAGGTTACGATGGGACACGGTCATGGGCTGGCGCCACGCCATCTTCGGTCTCAATGCGGCGGCACGATCAGCAAGTAGTCGCACTGGCCTGCGGGAGACGGGAGATGACGGGCATAAAGTTTGCGCAAAGGGTCGCGTAGGGCGCCTTGCGTCCGCAATCGCAATGCCGCATCCGAGGCAGTGCAGTACAGGACATGCTGTCGAGCTCTCGACACGCCCACGGAGGCTGCTGCGTTCGGAGTCACACCCACGAAGGCTGCTGCGTTTGGAGTCACACCCATGCGTGAGTTGAGGCAAAGCTGGACCCGCACTGGTTGCGCCGCGCGGTGCACTGGACGTGAGTGTTGGTGGAGTAGCTTCGACCCCTCCGCGCCATGTACATCCGCTAGGACGCGAAGGTACCAAGCGTCTCCGAGGGCTTTGCCCACAGGTGGAAAACAATGCAGAGGCCGGGGGGCGGGCGGTTTGTCACGCAGCTGCTGCGACTACCGCTCTCTGTTCCGTAATCCACCGAGGTGAGCAGCCGCCGAGGTGGAGACAGGCTGGGAGGGGTGCTTGTTGTTCTTGTTGTTGCATTGTGGCCCTAGCCGAAGCGGACGCCGAAGTACCTGGGAGAAGCGACGAAGCACCTGCCCGTCTTGGAACACTGGCTCATCGGCCACATCTCTTCCTGGCATCGCTCATGGCGGCACAGGCAACGCGGGCAGCACAGTAGTGGTGACGTCCCGCGCTCTGGTCGAGCATCAGTCAAACGCCGAACACGATGCGGGAGATGGCTGGATAGTTCGCGCTACAGCCGGTCCGTGCTCGCTGAGGTGAACGCTAGGGACATTGTGGAGAACCGCTGTCGCGTTAGCAGACAGGCCTCGACTACCTACCGATTGCGATGGGGTGAGGTTTGAGTTTGTGCAGGACCAGATGTTGTGCGACTCGACGCCAGACATGCAGCAGCTGCACTCGTCATGCCCCAATCAGCAGAGCAGTTGGGAAGCGGACCAGAGGCCATTGCGTGCGAAATCGGGCTTTGCATAAACTACATGGGCGCCTCTCTGGAAATGCCAGAGATCAAACGCTTCGATTTTGGGAACGAGGCCCTCGGGATCCTGAACGCCGTACCCAAACCCTGAACCGACCTTTTAGTGCCCTCGGGCAACTCCCATCGCTCGCTGAAAGACAATCGTGGAGAAAACATGGTGGAAATCGTTTCTATCGATCACGTCCGGGGAGCCGTGGCGTGGATCGTCGTGCGTCTAAATTACAGCTTCCTAGCCGCCAAGCGGCGCCTCGACTACAACTAGCGGGGGCCTGCTGACCGGAGCAGCAGGCCCAGCCTAGTCGACTTAGCTCATTGCGCCCGGCATCATCAGCGTCCCTCGCTCTCGGAGCATCGAGCGGTGTTGAGGCGGCGGCGTCAAGGGTGGAGTTATGGCCGCCATGGGCGGGATGGGAATCATTCGGATGTTGTCGTCGGCATCAGCACCTTCGCGTGTGCCCCAGGTCGTCTGGCCCATGTCAGTAAGCGGGCAGCGACAAGACGGTGCGGGGCTAACAAACCTCTGTGACGGTAATGAATCCATATAGCTTGATGAGATTGTGGAAATACCCAAAGAGGACCGACATAGGCACGAATCGCACGTCGCCCGGGTTTCGTAACAGATGCGGAACTAGCTTAATCGTCTTGGAGAACAGCCAGTATCCGAGGAAGAGGGCCCAGAGTAGATTAAGCTCCCGCTTCTCCGCATGGGACGTCTCGTCGGACGCGCCGTGGTAGCCAGCTTCCGATAGCGCGCAGTAGAAGCTGGCGGCGAGCAGACCGTCGTAGAGAAAGGCCCATTGCGTGATTGTCGTCTGGAAGACGGCGTACAGAGACCACGGGTATTTCCTGCAATGATAGGGTAAGCCATGGCTCCGACCAAGCGAAAGCATGTGGGGAGGGGCAGCTCTTGGCGGGGATGCACCGCAACAAAAAGCCTCAAATCATCGTGCCAGGACTCGGGACGGCGACTTACGACCACATATGCAGCTCGCTCAGGCTGGTCAAATTGCTCCTCCAGTTGCTCCGCACCCAGCGCAGGCACTGGCGCAGGTACTTGGTGTCGTTCTCCAGCGTCGTCTCCACCTCGCACTCGCGGTGGTTCTGCAGCTGGATCTTCCAATCGTGCGAAAACAGCCAGCGTGTAATAAAGTTGTCGTCATCTGCGTTGAGGAAGTGGTCGCTGCCCCACTTCTCATGCGTCAAGCCGTAGGTGAATTTAGGGTCTTGCAGGATTTCAGACCGGTAGGCCACTGCCCGTCCAGACAGGCATGGCAGCCCGCCATCTATCCAGTTGCATGCCGTGCAGTCGAAATTTCTTCGGACTAGGTAGATTGAACCCAGAAACTCCCAGATATTCGACCGGTTATTTCGACGCAATTGTTGGTTTGTGCCCACGCCACCCACGCGACGGTCCTCGAACGGCGCCAGTATCCATTTGGTGAACTTCGCCGGCAGCCAAACATCGTCGTCCAACAGCAGCGTAATCTTCGTCTTCACCTCTGGAATGGCCCGAGATAGTTGGCGGCGCTTGTTGGCCTGGCTCACAGACAACACCTGGACCCGCTTGGGGCAGCCCAGCTCCTCGACCATGTGATACACACGCTTCACTCGCGAGTCAGGCGTCACGAGGAGCACCTCAGATGGCTCGAGGCCATAAGCTGTCTGGACCGTCTCCTTCAATTGCTGGATATCCTCGGCTACGGTTGGAATGATGACCGTCATGTCTTGTGAGGTGACAGTCGGCTCGTCGACGGGATAGATGGGCGTGTACATCCAATTCGCTGCAAGATTGACCCATAGTCTCACGTTCCGGAACAAACTGTATCCAATCGTTAGCAGGCAGCGGACAGTAGCAGCGAGCAGATGATGCTCGTGGCAGCAACAATAGAGCACCAACGTACAAGAGCGCTAGAAATATACAGAACCAACTCCAATTAGGAACCATCCAGGACGAAAAGGGAAACATGGCAACGACCAACGAACGTGACAAGGAAGAGGAACTGCGGATGCGAGCGAGGACGACGATCACATTGATGGAAGGAGGAATCCGATAGTTCCCCGGTGGGAGCACGACGGACTAAATATTTAGGCCACATGTCTACGGGCCCGGGCGGCGAGCGATGGTTCGCGTCCCGGCGCTTTTAAGCTGCAGGAGATTTCTCTTAGCAGCATTTGGGGTAGTGTCAACATGGCTTGGAGCATGAGGTAGTTGCAAAATTCCAGAGGAGGACCAGGGTGGGCGCCGGTTCGGGGCTAGCAGCTGCATGTACTAAAGCTCGAGCGTCATGCTTGGATCCCGCCAGCCGTTGGAAATTCCTCGCATATTTCGGGCCACCCTGGCGCTCAGGGATCAGCTGCATCGCGCTCGAGTTGTCGACCAGCCTGTGCTGCTTGCCGCCCCGCCTTCGCCGACCTGGCCTTGTTGCGTGCACGAGACAGCCGCCAGCCCCTCCATCACGAGCTCATGGCGCCATGTCCAAGACGCCTGCAGCAGTGTGCATTACGTGCCATTCGCCGCCTGGAAGACGATGCCGCGCGAGTGCTTGTCGCTCGACGATGCGGCTGATGAGCGCACACCAATATATCGTGCCTCGACGGCGCGCCAATCCACATCTGAGATCAGAGCTCTAGGCCCCATTGCGCACTGCTGCTAGAGTGCCATGCACTAGCCGCTGCAAGCGTATCCAGGAGCATCCTGACGGCAGGCGGACCCGTGGCGTAATGACCGATAGGCGCAGCTCTGCTCGCGACAGGGCTCACAGTTCGTGGTGCTATCGTCAGGCGCAGTGCCGTGCCGTCGGCTAATCACAAAACATTATGGGTCCAGCAGTATGTCTCCAATAAACTATAGCCTCACGCGAAGCGAATGGAGACCGCGGTTTAATTGTCGTCGAAATTCTGGCCAACGGGAAATTTTGCAACCCGTCTCCCCAACTGGGAGTGCCCGGTTGACATGTAGCCGAACATTCGTACCCGTGGCAGGCAGTCCCGTCAAACCGCCAAATGCGGACGCGGGAGTCAAAACCATGTAGAAGGTGGCATCGTGAAGCGAATGAATGATAGCGACATCAGAAGTGCGTCCGCAATCGGCTGCCTACCGCGTCTTGTCGGACAAGCTGCCAGATACAGCAGCATCCTGCCCTCCGAACACCTCGACGGAAGCATACTGCTGCCGATGTACCTCAAGATTGACGGCAATCAATATGGCTGATCCAACTATGACCAACAGTAGGGGCTGGCGAGGTACCTGGTGTCGGCTGAAGCGCAAGGTCCACATACATTCGCAAAACTAAATAAGACTGCTGTATGCTGCACAGTCTGGGGTGATATACCTTGCGCATGCAGATCGCAGGCATCGGTCCGCGGGTGGTGTCCCGCAGCCAAACAGAATCGTGTCGAGGCCTGTCGTTGGTCTGCGCGTGCATGGCGTGCAGATATTATGTTGTGGGAGGGTGTGCAGAAATCCCACTATGCGGGACATCGAGCGAAGTGGCTTGTCCAAGCACGCAGTAACAAATCTTCCTCGATTGCCTTTGGCGATGGGCCGCACGCTGCAACCTCAACCAGCGAAGAGATTTTGATGGTTGTGCTGCAGGATTCCCAAACATGTCTGCATCGTTGTGAGGCCCAAGAACGGGTTACTTGTAACTCCTGCGTCCCACAACTTGGCGATATTGACTAGACATGTCGTTCGAAAAAGGTTGCGTCATTAACCAAGAAGTAGATGGTGGGATTGGTGTCTTGCATCGGCGGAGATGATGCCGCTTCCACGCGAAAAACGGACCCGTAAGTAGAAGAGCCAGAAATCCGCGGCTGTACTGCATAAGAACTGCTGCAGATTGGGCGCGCGCTCCTTCGGTTCTGCGCATTAGCCACCCGTGACCCGGACCGGCATAGGCCCCGTGAGGGCCATGCGTTTGCGGCCGATCTCACAGTACTCTTTACCGCCACTTGCTGCTCCTCCTCCACCACCTCCGAGCAACAGTGACTGGCGGTGGGTGGAGATAGCATAGGATACACTCGCTTTGGTGCTCGGTGAGTAACAGTGCGAATCTATTCTTGATTCGGAGACAAGTTGGCCCTTGTTGCATCGGCTCAACCCGCAAGATTGTGATCTCCTTCTGACATGAGTGACAGGTGTCTCGTATCCCTAATATGGGACGGCTTTCAGTGACATGCTACCCGACTAGTTCCTGCTCTTCATGTTAGATCCTGGGATCTAAGTGGAATTTTCAAAGAACGGCGGGCAGTCCACTGCAGTCGATCAGCGATGACAATATATCGATTAGCCGATAAATCAATGTGGGTACGACCCATCAACGAGTGAGTAGTCTATCAAGAAACCGTGAAGAGTAAGAAGTAGGATCTGGTCAACGGATCTCCCAGTAGTGGTGTGTGCCCACGCCCTGCAGGCAGTGTCGACGATTTCAAAGAGCAAGCAAGCATAGCGCATGGACAGAGGTTGCGTTTCCGAAAAATTCTTGCGTGACGACTTGCAAACATCCACCGAGTGGGGTGAGTGATGGACTCCCCCGCATCCCGTCAGCAGAACATAATGTCTGTAGACAGAACGAAGCGTTCGTCCAATGATCACGACCGCCATTGCGCAGTGTATGTTGTGCGTTCGGAGTCCGAATGGACCTTCGCCGCGAGCTTTGTCCATTGTAGCGATTGTTGTTTTGTTCCAGCGGGGACAACCAAGATGCGCGAGCCCTCATCGCACTCGTATCCTGCATGGGTTGGAGGCACAAAAGTTACGGTCAAAATCGCACGATGTCCACGTGCACGGCATTCGCAAACGAAATGGCACGACGTAGTCCACCAGGGACTAGAGGCTTTGAAAACGGTGAAGAACCGTAATGCGCCGACCTCGATCACGTCGTCTTAAGGGGTAGCCTTGTGACACATCGCTCTAGGACGAGCCAAGGACGTCGCGGCTGGTTTCGACTGCACCGCTTGAGGGTCGAGTGCGATTGACGACGCCGGCAAACGGTGGGCGAGCGGGTTGAGTGCTTCGACACTGCGAGGTGAACCACATGGCGACGCGTGTGCGGCCATGTGTCTGTTGGGGACGGTTAGTCGGAATGAGTCTCGTCTAATCGCCACACGCCGCGGTCGGTGAGCAGCCCTGTCTGGCAGGTCAATAGCAACTGGAGTCGAACGGGCAGACACGGTGTCAACAGTGCAGTCGTATCTTCGTGGCCGCGTCCACGGCTCCTTTTGTTGGGTGAAAGGCGCGTCGACGCGGGCTCTACGCGTTCCTGCCCATGAACGCACCGCCGTGTCGCACAGAGAGGCGCCACTGGCCGACATAGCACCCCATGCGACCCGACCAGGCTGATGAAGCGGCGCAACACGGCGAAGGGGTGGTGGTGGCGGCGGCGGCAGGGCAGGCGGATGCATCGTGGCAAAGGGATGGGAGGTGTCGTCGAGGTTCTTGGAGCGAGGAGAGGGACCGGACGCCAGCCATTAGCGTACCAGACAGCCAGGTTGACAGGAACACGTTACCCCCGGAAGCGGCAGGCTTAAGAGACGGCGTAACTTTACATGTATGGGCCCATTAGTCAGGTGCCCTGCGAAGGGCTCCCGCGCTTGCCTCCTGCCGCTGGTGCGCCAGGCCTGAGTCCTGACCCTCGCGTTCGCCTGCATGTCGAGGCCGACGCCCCCAGCAGCACTCAGCAGTGGCGAGCGCGCGTCCGATGCTGATGCATTCCTACTCGCCTCCAACAAGACCAGGGGCCGGGGTCTGCTTCGTTCCCGAATGCCACGCCTGATTGCCCCCCTCCCCCCCCGGCCCTCGTTCCTCCTTCTGGGCCTTTGCTCTGGCCACCTAACCCTTCTCCACACCAGACCCCGGGCCACTGACGACAACTCGCGGGATGCGAGCTCGGCCACCCGCCGGACAGGAGCAGGGTTCCGGGCCCCGGGTGACTCCAGAGTCTGGCACCATCACGGGAGCATGGCCTTCGTGCAATAGTGGGCGGGGTCACTCTGGGGCCGACACTCCGTAAGACCCTGCCGTCCCGTCCTGACCATCTCAGGCTTCGGCAAGGCCATCCTGCGCCAGCTGCATACGCGAGCCGCCGACATCGACACGAATGCAGCAATGTGTCCTGCGGCTCACTTCCTGTTGGCTACTGCGTCTCACGTCCCACCAGCTGAACGGTGAAGGCCTTGAGCTTGATATGCCTTTCTGATCCCGGAAGGTGGTCCGGTCTGGTCTCTCTATCGCTTTTCTTGCACACTGATTCCGGGCACTCTGGCTCAACAACGCTGACATACGCCGGGCCTGCCCACATGCATGAAAGCGACTTCGTAACAGCAGTGCTTACGGTTAGACCATGACAAGATCGGAGACTTCAGCAAGGAACCCAATCCCAGTCCACAACACTAGCCGTCACCTGCATATTACGACAGATGGGACGCTGCGTCTTGGTTTTTGCACAGCCCAGATACGCGCTAGGTCTGGCATCGACACCAAAGGGCGATCCAGATGACGTGCATCGCACGGTACGGCGCTCCAGTTCACGCTCACTTGCACACCACATTTTTTGGAGCCGGCGAACTGACCAACGGCCATCCCTGCAGGCTACTCGAGTCAGTGGAGCTTAGGTGCTTCGAACGTTACAACTCCAATAGTCACCAAGATGCGGTATCTTCTACAGGTCCACATTTGTTGCTTCATCCACACCTATGCCACAAGGCGTCGCAAGGCCGGCTCAGGGCGGCTGGAAACGAATGACGTGTTACCCGCTGAAGGTATGGGCACGTGACGCTGACGAAATAAGATTTCACACTGGTCCGGACAGGTCGATATTGAACCATGACATTGCAATGAATCGGGGATAGTGTTGCTTAAGTCGCCAGGATCACGACAACCCTTTCTGGTGCCATTACTCCCCAACCTCTATTACGCCCTTTGGTACGACCACCAGTGCCAACAAGGCCTATCCTTGATAGCCAAGTACGGTTTGCTCAAAGAGTGTTGGGCATATGACTTACACACGGGTAGTCCATGCTTTACGCGTCCCGATTTGTTGAGGATGATCGGGCAGCTCTCGCAGCGAAAGAGAAAAGACCGAGCAGGATGCGTTACATGCTGCATCATCTAAATGGCTGTGAGTCGAGAAGGCTGTAGCACACTGCGATTTTATCCGCTTCAGACGCGAGTAAGATGAGGCTTTACGGCGTACAAGATGAGGGCGCTCGTCGAGGTCTAGAATGGAGCAGCGTGTAATAACAACGTCAGCTCCGCAGAGGGATGCCGTCAATACATCAAGCCACAGAGTCGGCGGCCTCCACACGTCGGAAAGTGTCCGCCGAGCAACACCACCATCATGCGAGGCCAGGATTGGGCGTCTAAGGTGCTACGACCGACACGGTATTCCAGCGCATGTCCACGAATCTTGGCCTTGAGGTCGTTCTTCGATTCAGCGATGCCACAGGCAACTTTGGTTGCAACCCCGTTGAACGCTCGGCGGACTACCCGTCCTTCTATGAAGACCAGACTTCAAGCTTTGAGTACCATGCGAAACCGGAGCTGTAGGAGTAGCATCGACACTCAATGCACGAAGCTGCGCGTTCCTGGGTCGCTTGCCAGTGCCGTTATCGCCAGAAGTCAATTGGGTCGGATGGATGACGGCAGTAGTCGACTGCGTGCTGCGGGGTGGTCAACGGCAGATTAATGTGGAAGTCCGAATCGTCGAAAAAGGAAGCACAATACGCAGGGTCCCTGTCGTGGGTGCCGGAAACGGAGCGCTAGTGCGGACTTACTGAAGGTCTTAAAGCTGATTCATCTCGACGCTACAGGCCTCACATTTCGAGCGGAAATATGGTATATCACCCTGATTCTATCGTGCGATGTTGAGTCCCGACGCTGTGGGCCCTAGAGTAGTTCCCTCTTGGTTGCTCGGCTCCATCCTACCACGTTGCGCATGGCCCGGCTATACCGCCACTTATCCAACCGAATGGCGCCTATAGCGAACTCCTACGAATACAACGTGATTGGACTAGGGTCTGGCGGGTTCGCCGCTGCTCGTTGAGCAGCAGGGTGGTACGCCACCAGCACTCTCATGGTGGAGAACGGCAAGTCTGAGGGCACATATGTCTACGTGGGGCAAGCACGTCCACCATTTTGTCAAGTCTGTATGTACTGACGTGTCCCTGCAGCTGTATACCCAAGATAACTACCTAGGTGTGTCCACCAGCGAGCAGTTTTGGGACGGAGCACGGCCGACATCCAATCTAGTATTTTGCCTCTGTAACGAGACCTTGCAACGCACCCACAACCATTTTCTCGAAGTTCCGAAGAATAATTCAAGCGATGGCGCGATGAGTAGATCGTCAGGCTGAATGGAGCCCACGAGCGCAACTGGGCACGAACGAGAGAGCATCGATATAGTGCACAAGGCCCTAGCATCCACTGGGCAGAAGGAACCTAAGATGAGTTTGCAAGACAGCTCGGACACAGTAGATTGCACTGTGGAACACATCCTAGTCGCTACTGTGACGTCAACGGCGCAAAGCATGCCATCACGAGCCATGACTTCTTCGACATTGTGCAACTACCCTGATAGATCGCGATCATCCGAGCTGGTAACACCGCATTCGAGCTGGAGAGCGTCTTGAAAACCATGGGCGTAGAGATTCAAGTGCTCATCTACAGTGCTTCATTCTTACGATCATTCGATCCTGTGGCTAAGAAAACCATGACCAGAGTGTATCAAGATACTAGAGCCACCATCTAGAAGGCAGCCAAAGGGTTCAAGAAGGTCGGGTGATTACACCGATCACCTGTCTCCCTCACTGACGGTGAGGTGCATGAGAAATGCACAGATGATCCCACCCCAGACAAGCAGCTTCGCATCACCGACAACGAAAGCCAACCGCATAACAATGACGAGCTGCTTTCGGCCATAGGTGGTGTACCCGAGATTCTGGATCTGCGCATCGACGTACCCGGCGTTCGACCGACCGAATCAGGCCATGTGGCCGTGGAGAAGTACCAGGATACCAATGGTCCCGGGCATATATGCGTCGGGCGAGGTGACCGGCCGGGCCGAGCTGACACCCGGTAAGTAGAGCCCAACCGACAGTGCTCTTGGCTTATCCCCGGCAGTGGCAACTGCGGCGGGACGGTAATTGGGGAACCGGCTGTTCGGGTACTCCCGAGATGAAGTAAGCGCGGCTCGAATACGAAAATGGGCCGACTATGGTCTTTAGTCATCCCGAGGCTGGTACTACTGGGTTGACCGAGCCGAAGGCTGGGGATGTAGGGCAAGGAGAATCTTCAAGTGAGAGGGCTGATGAGAGTGTCTCCATCTTCGATCGACTTCCGACCTGTATGGGGCTGCAGAAGGGCATAAGGCTGATGTATGGGCAGGTGTACGGGACGAAGTTCTAAGCCATGTACTGTGATCGTTTTTCGACTATAGAGAAGGCAAAGCATTTTACGTAGTACGTTTCTATAAGGGCAAAGCCATTACCGAATTCATCTTATTCCGGAAGCTATGGACCATACTCGCACGTGCTGCGACACTCGAGTGCGGTACTGGGTACTCTGCTCTCGAATCTATCATTTTTTCCATCCACGTCTCTGTTTTTACCTTTTGTCTCAACCCCCTTTTGTCTTACATACTCACACCCTTCCGATTTTCCATCAACACCTTCCTGCTAGAGAGATCTCCTCGTCCCATCAACGAACGCATGCTGCTCTCCTAGATCCAATTTCATTGCACCGGCCGTCCGGAAAAGGTAGTCGGTCTTCACATCTTGGGCGAGGGCTCCACCGAGATACTACGCGGCTTTGAGATGGCTATCAAGATGGGAGCCACGAAATGAGATCTGATCGCTGCGTTTATGTGATCGTCTTTCTTACCTTTGCGCGTAGTGGTACTGGCCGTACACTGCTTTGTAGAGCTATCCATCCGACGTCAGCGGAGGACGTTTTGAAGATTGCGGTAGTCGGGGCGCGTCATTAACACTGCTGTCATGTAACATATGTCGGAAGCTGCTCAAAGGCATGATCAATCCGACATCGTACTCTGGTGGAGTCATTCTATCGTCCCTTGCGAAAACATAATTCAACACTGTCTAGTTTAAGCTTGTTATGACATAAATGAGCGTCATGTTATTGCATACCCACCTAAAATCGAGTGCCACAATAACGTTAGAAGTCTCGACTGCTGGTAAAAGTTTGACTTGAAACAAATAGTCACGAGTATAGCTCGTCTCGGTACCAATTGTCCCGAATCCCAGAAGCTCCCCACCAACCAAGCAGTCAAACGACGCCAGCGATCTTTCCCGCACCAAATTTACACCCAAACACATATACACAAATCATGGCATCTACACTCTCTTCCACGCTTTCAATTACACACTCGCATTCTTCTCCTGCCTTGCCAATTTCCTCCTACCACCCGCCCTGAGCCCCGCACCTCAACCCCGCAATCTACACCTTTCCATCTCACCACCCCCATATTCACAAACCCGCGCCAATGGCTACCCCACAGCTCCTCCAGGGCAAGACCATGGCAATTACCGGCGGCGCAACGGGTATTGGGCGCGCCATTGCCCTCGGGTACCTCTCGCACGGCGCAAACGTGGTAGTAAATCACCTCGGCGATGCGACCTCGACGGCGCAATTTGAGAGCATGCTCGACGAAGCTGCGGAAACACTAGGGGGTAAAGAAGAGGCTCAGAAGAGACTTGTACAGGTCCCCGGCGATGTGGGCGATCCGGAGACGGGGAAGAGGGTTGTAGAGGAGGTGGTGAAGAGGTGGGGGAGTTTGGATGTGTTTGTCAGTAATGCGGGGGTTTGTGAGTTTAAGGAGTTTTTGGAGTGAGTTTTCCATGCGTATGGGTTGGTTGAGATGGGCTGGGTGGCAGGACTCATGGCTTATTGTCGTTCTTGCGCCGTTGCTACTGTCCGTCTCCACCGATACTGAACCTACCCGTCAAATGCAAAGAATAATAGCTAACCACCCACCAGCATCACCCCAGCCCTCTGGACCCATACCATCAACACAAACCTAACCGGCGCCTTCCACACCATCCAAGCCGCCGCCTCCCAAATGTCCACCCAATCTCCCCCCGGCGGTTCCATAATCGGCATCTCCTCGATCAGCGCGCTCGTCGGCGGCGCGCAGCAAGCGCACTACACGCCCACCAAAGCGGGTGTGCTCTCCCTCATGCAATCGTGCGCCTGCGCCCTTGGCAAGTACAACATACGGTGTAATGCGTTGTTACCCGGGACGGTGAAGACGCAGCTCAATGAGAAGGATTTGGAGGATGAGGAGAAGAGGAAGTACATGGAGGGGAGGATTCCGTTGGGGAGGACAGGGATGCCGGAGGATCTTGTGGGGCCGGCGGTGTTTTTGGGGAGTGCGTTGAGTGGGTATGTTACTGGTGCGCAGTTGTTGGTGGATGGGGGGTTGTTTGTGAATTTGCAGTAGATGGGGTGGGTTTTGGGTGATGTTTTGGGGAATCTAGAGATTTGATTCCTTCCACATAGCCTAGATGTCTCCGAAATGTTGCCTTTGAAGTGCTTCACCATGTGCAAGGGTATACTGATCAAAGTCGGCCTGAGGAGAGTTTCAAACCCGAACGATTGCTTTGGCGTTAGTTCTTATATCCTGGGCCGCATGTCTTGAACCGTACTATTGCAATTTTCTTCGCATATATAGCGGTTTAATATTTTGAGTTGTAATTGAACTGTGGCTTACCGAAAGTTGGGTTGTGAACGTGTAGTCGAGCATGGAGGATTAGCAAAAGAGCCCCGCTATTCCACAACAAGTCTAGCGCAACCTATCTTGGCGGGGACTAACTTCTCCATCTCGAAATTTTTGGAGAACTACCACTTTGTTGCCGACAAAACCTCGTCTCCACAGCCGCCACAATGTCTTCCATGCGCAATGCCGTCCAGCGGCGGAACCACAAGGAGCGAGCGCAGCCCGAAGAGCGCGCAAAATGGGGCCTGCTCGAAAAGCGAAAAGTCAGTGTACCCAAAAACATCTTGAATCCGATATTAACGACTACTCGCAGGACTACAAACTCCGCGCCGCAGACCACCGCGAGAAGAAGAAGCGCCTCAAGACCCTCAAGGAGATAGCACAAGACCGCAATCCCGATGAGTTCTCTTTCGGCATGATGAGCAGCAAGGTGGATAAGCATGGTCGAAAGATTGGAGATCGGGGGAACAAGGCGCTGAGTGTAGATGTGGTCAAGCTGTTGAAGACGCAGGATGTCGGGTACATCCGTACTATGCTGCAGATGATCCGGAAGGAGCGCGAGGAGCTGGAGCAGAAGATGGTGCTTGAGGACGAGGAAGTCAGGGTGCTCCGTGACGGCGACAAGGGGAAGAAGTCCAGCCACACAGTGTATGTGGGAGACGTGGAAGAGCAGGAGGAATTTGACGAGGATAGTTGGTTTGGTAAGGGCGGAGAGTGGCCACGGAAAGCTAGAACACCAACAGAACAGCCGGCAGATCCGGAGGCGGATGCTCCACCGAAGAAGCTATCGAAGAAACAGCAAGAAGCAAAAGACTTGGCGGAGAAAGAGAAGAAATTGCTCATGAAAAAGAGGGCGCGAACTCAGGAAAGGGCAGCAGCACATTTGGGAGCACTCAAGGCCCGTGAGCGTGACTTGATGACCGCAGAGGAGGAACTAGAGGCACAGCGGGCTAAGATGGACAACACCGTGGGCGGGACTAACAAAGACGGCGTCAAGTTCAAGATTCGAGAAAGAAAGCGATGATCAATGAGCGGTCCTTCCATTATACCCTGAACAGTGTTGCTCCGAATATCCTACAACCTGGACGGCATCCTCATAGCACCATCTAGCCGGATAACGGTACCGTTCAGCATGCTATTCTCCACAGAGTCCCGTACCGTCCTCGCAAACTCTTCTGGCTGACCCGCTCGTTTCGGAAATTCCATGGCATTGGTCAAGCTCTGCTTCACCTTGGGGCTCATGAGTTTGGTCATATTCGAATCGAACAACGCCGGTGCAATCGTCACGGCTCGGATGCCGTATCTTGACAGATCCCTGGCGAGCGGTAGTGTCAAGCTGGCGACAGCGCCCTTGCTTGCCGCGTACGCAACCTGCCCCATCTGCCCATCGAACGCGGCCGAACTCGCAATCATGATGATCACACCCCGCTCGCCGTCTGGCCCGTCTGGGGTGGCGGTCGTCATATACGGTAGCGCTTGTCGGATAAGATCCAAGGTACCCCTCAGGTTGATGTTGAGCACGAAGTCGATGCTCGATATCGAGAGCGGCTCATTCTTCTTGTCAATGATCAGTCCTGGCATTCCAACACCCGCACCTGCGATTACACCTCCGACCTGCTTTCCTGTCTCCTTTATCCAGGCCGCTGTGCCTTCGATCGCTTGTGTGATGGCATCGGTCTCGGACACATCGACTTCGAAGAACTTGGCGCGGGAGCCGAGCTCGGAGACGATCTTGGAGCCGGCGTCGCTATTGAGATCGAGTAGGGAGACGTAGGCGCCGTGTGCGTGGAGATCACGGGCTGTTGCTAAGCCTAGGCCGGACGCGCCGCCTGAGATGATGAAAGTGCGGTTTGCGATCTTCATGGTGGACGAGTAAGCTCGAGCTTGGTATGACGGAAATGGATAGTCGCTTTGAGCAGAGTAATCGTAGTCTATGAATAGTTCTCTGGCCTAAAACCTTTGGTGAGGTGAGGGAGCGACGTGAGGACAGAGTTTGCAGACGTGAAGTGAGATGTCGAAAGGCAGCGCGCATGTGCAAATGACATGGCGGCGTGTCGGCGCGGGAAAGCCATTTCCAGAGAACCTCGGCACCTGCACCCTGCTCCCAAGCGCTCTGTCAAGCATCGCCCGCTCCTTATCTAAAGCGCCAAGATTTCGAAGTAGACCCCACAAATTTTTCGTGAACACCCGCATTTCTCTTAACCCTCCAACTTCTCTTTTACATGGATGCAAACGCCTACTTGCGAAAGCAAGGCTGGAAAGGGTCAGGCCACTCCCTCGACGGATACGGCCGCGGCATCAAGAAACCGCTCTTGATCACCCACAAGCAGGACCAGCTCGGTTTGGGCAAGAAGAAGGCGGCGTATGTCACGGATGATCACTGGTGGATGCGCGCGTTCGATGAGAGCCTGCAGAATATTGGGACTGGGCAACAGGTATGGCATTGGAGCTGAGAATGAGAGACAAACGAAGCAGGGCTAATTTACTTTTCTGCAGAGCACACTCACCCAGGTCCGCACGAAGGGTGTCAATCGCGGGGGTCTGTACGGTTTCTTTGTAAAGGGTGAAGGGTTGACGGGGACTATTACGAGCAGTGAGGAAAGTTCTGCGGCTGAGGGAGAGACTACTTCTACACCACCCTCCGGCGCGAGCACTCCACCCACGTCTGTGTCCGATAAAGAGAATGCTGCGAAACCGACCGAACTCGAATCCGCGACCCTGAAGAGAACGAAGAACAATAAACGGAAGCGGAGCAACGAGCAGGAAGCTGTGGCTAGCAAGAAGTCGAAGAAGGAGCGGGCAGATGCTGGAACCCGAGTTGCAGAGCCAGAAGCTGCGCCGACCACGAAAAAGACACCACTGGGCACGTTCGACGCAGATCAAATAATCAAGATCAACTCGCTCATGGACGACATCGGGAAGCAGGCTTCCAGAACTGTCGAGAAGAACGCGAAGAAAGGCGCATATGGAATTCAAATTCCTGCCAACGCAGAGAAAGGTCGAAAGAAGGGCGAACCACACATGCTATTCGATGATCCCAGCACGGGCAAGAAAACCACTCTCAAGGCGGCCAAGACGGAGCGCGAGAAGGCGATGCGCGATGCTAAAAGGGGCCTTATCAAGAAACTCGTGGTCGCTGCGGTGATGAGTGGCGATTTTCCGAACCCCGAGCGCTGGACCCAGGACGAGGTGGTAGCAAACTACAGTAGGATTTCCAAGACAATAGATGAGGTCGAAAAGGTGGGGAAGAAACTGGCAAAGACTCTCAAGGTGCAGCAGAAGCAGGAGAGGCAGCAGGCCGCGAAAGAAGAGAAGCGTCTAGATCGAGAGCGCCGCACGGCAGAGAAGCAGGTGGCAACCGGTGCCGGCCTCGCCAAACGGAACGAAGCCGTGGTCACGTCCAAGCTTGCGAAATTGAGCCCTGACGAGAAGGCCGAGTACGGAAAGCGTGCTGTGGAGAAGAATCAGACCCTCGAGGAATACATCCTACGCCGGATAGAGAAGAAAGCCGCAAAGCGAGCAGCTAAAACTGCGTCTGAACCTGCTGACCTCTTCATCGTTGATCTCGAAGGCGACACCAACCTCGCAAACGATCTTGCAAAAGGCTCCATACTAGCCACTTACGACCCTCTCCCAGACGGCACATGCCCCCTCGACCCCACCATCTGGGCCGACCACTCCATCAAATCGCTCCCTAAGCCAGTCCGCGAAGCGCGCCGAAAGTACATGGAGGAGCAGCGCAAGGAGCGCAAGCTACGCGCTGGGAAGAGCCTCGTAAAAGGACCTTCGTGCGGAGAGAAGAAAGTGCAAGCTGCAGACCATATGATAGAGAAGGAGTTGAAGGAGCAGGGAATCAAGGGTGGGGCGACGAAAGAGCAGAAGAAAGATGATAGGAAGTCGGCGAGGAAGACGTCGAGGGAGTCGAAAAAGAGAGAAAAGGATCAGGAGAGGGGGAAGAAGGATGGTGGGAGGGCGACGAGGAAGAGTGCGAAGGAGGTGTCGACGGCTGCTGCTTGAGGTATGGGGGGTGCGAATTTGGGGGAAAGTGTGGTGTCTGTGCATTCTAGCGATTTATGCGATTGCATCTCCGCGGTGGGATCGGCTGCATTCTCGAAATATCGTTCCATTAGACTGCTCGAATGAGCTGAAGACATGAACATTTTATCATCTAAATTTTGGCAATGTCCTTCCAGCGCAAGATCAATAGGTGGTAGGACTTAATAGGGAAGCCGTTCCGGTGAAGAGACAACTGTAAATACGAAACCATGTCTGGAGTATACTAGATGCACATGCAAACAATGTACAGCAGAGAACAAAAAGACAGAGCATAGAGCGACATAGTAGATCAACGAGCGACATCCATCCCAACCCAGCTAGCCCCAACCCATCTCACGTACCCGCCCGCTCCGAATCCCACCCCACTCCAAACAAACCCATCAACCTCAACTCACCACCGAACCTCCGCAAAGCTCCTCCAGCACCCCAATTGAGCCCCCCGAGCTCGCACCGCCCATCCCCACCGCCCAATCCCGTAGCGCCATGGCCATGGCGACTCCCTCGGACCCCACCGCGACCGAGCCTCCGCTGCCAAAATCCCCCTCAAACCCCACTCCCCTCTCCGCGCCGCAGGAACAGCAAGTCCGCGACCTCTACTACAGAAACGTCCGGGAGGCATGCGCTCCCGAAATAGCCGGTATGTAACCCCCCACATCCCTCCTGTCCCCGTCCACCAGCAACCCCCAGCTAACGAACCCAGCCTTCGCCGCCTGCGCAACCGGCCGCACACTGACCATGGTCTGGGCGTGCCGCGCCCAGAAACTCACTATGAACAGCTGCATGTTGAAGCTGCAGGGCCCCGACGAGATGGATAAGGCGCGGGCAGAGTGGTTCGCGCTAGCCGGGGAGCGGCGCCGCGCGCGCAAGGAGTTGGAGCAGCAGATTGTGGAGGGGAGGAGGAAACATAAGGAGTGGTGGAATTTGGACGAGGAGGGGAAGCTGCAGGGGAAGAAGTTGGAGGTGGTGGGGGACGAGGCGGTTAAGAGGTAGTTGTTGGTGGCTGTGGTGGTGCGAGGCCACACGTTGGAATCATTTGGAGACGGCTTGAAGGGATTTTGCGGTCCAGGTCTTTCGAGGGATGATGAGGTCGGTTTGTTGGGCTTATGGCATTGCACGGCGTTCCGGGCGGTCTGTTTCGCTGTTTATATCGCTTGTCTGCGATGTGGCGGTCACGCCCTGTAAAATACATGTAACATCACACGGGCAAGGGGAACTTATGATGTGTTGTACGATACAGCATCGTTCCAGCATCTGCTGCTCAGATGCTAGGTTGGTAAAATATAAAGATATTCAGCTCTGGTATACCCTCCAAGAAGCCGACCCAACGCCGTGAAATGCTATGATCCATACGCCAAAGGACACCGAATTTCGTCTCACTGCCTTTCCACACATACAGCGACGTTGCTGCGACTCAAGCCCGCACCGTCTAAACGCTCATTCATCCGCCATACTCCGATCCCCACCCAACCCCATAGCATCCTCAAACTCGTCATTGTCAACCTCCTCCTCCTCCTCCAAACCCCCCACAAGCGTATCCTCCTCAGCCCCCGCGACACCCCCAACCGGGCCACCCTCCCCAATCCCAGCGGCGCCGCCCGCACCAAGCTCCCCAGCCACCTCCATGCCCTCATCGACATCGACCTCCTCCTCCCAGCTCTCCTTGAGCCCCCACCCCCCCCC
>Ga0247733_1000219_pt1 | contig 60629 bp, 48 predicted proteins | sample UWRJL043104R2_FD_180932 | JGI IMG/M metagenome (GOLD analysis project Ga0247733, IMG submission 180932) | Plant litter microbial communities from Arlington Agricultural Research Station in Wisconsin, United States - UWRJ-L043-104R-2 | ecosystem: Environmental > Terrestrial > Plant litter >...
ACCACTTCTCTAAAACGGACGCATGTCGATGTCGGGCACGGTCACCGACGGGATATTGCGGAGGGAGGTTTCCGCCTGCTAAAGGCACCGCACGCTGCGCCGCCCGCCATTGAGTCCGCCCGCTGCTGGGCACCATGGCCGACGTGCTGCCCGCCATGAGCCATGTCTCCGTGTCGCATACCCCGCTTCGACCCTCGGCCTCGCACACGTCCTTCTTCGACCGCCGCCCGGGATACCCCCCACCGCGCAAGAACAATTACTCCTTCAACGACCTGCGCGAGCCCTCGGTCAGCTCGTCGCAGAGTTCCTCCAACCAGTCCACCTCCGCCAGCAGCCTCTCGCTCGAGACCTCCTTTGACGACTTCAGCAGCGACGACGATGCCCTCGCATTCCCTTCGTACGGAAACGGCGCCGACTGCGAGAGCGTCGACGCCGAAGCACCGCCCTCGAGCCCTGTAGTGTCCAACAGTGCGCCCTCGCCATCGGACCTGTCCACCCTCGTCTCCACGCCAGAGGCACTCCCCATATCAGAAGACGACACGGCTGTGCGTCCCGAGCCGTCCCAGCATGTCGACTATCTCTCGCACGAATGGAAGGAGGAGGACATATGGTCGTCCTGGCGGCACATTGTGGACCATCGCCGCCTCTATGGCGAGCGGTCGCGGTTAGAGAACGCTTCGTGGCGCACCTGGGCCAAACAGCAGTTCAAGTTAAAAACCACCTCTCCAGAATCGCTCAATTGGTACGTTCTACACGCTTCACAGTCACAGGTGCCGCACCTCGTCGACTCGTTTGCCTGCTGTCCCCATCCATCATAACCGTGTACTAATTCGCCACAGGCTAAAAGACGTGGATGTCACCTGGCTATATGGCCCGCTCCAGCCAGCCGCCAATCGGGCGGCCTGCCAACCCACGTCCGAACCTGCCAGCCGCCTCTCGAAAACCAACTCTTTCCTCCACAAGAAGCCGATTTTGAAAAAGCGCACCATGTCGGAAGTCATGCTGCAAAAGTCCATCTCGGCATCATCACTAGTCAAGCAAGCCGCTGCGGCTGTACAAGCACAACAAGCCAATGGCGCCACTCTCGAAAGACCGAGACGACCCGTCCTCGGCCGTGCCTCCTCTGATTATTCTGCTACAATACCCTTCCGGACAATAAGTCGAGATACCACCGATTACTTTTCATCCTCGCGCTCGACATCAGGGCTGCAAACTCCCGACCCTTCCGAAAGGAAGCACATACGTTTCGACGAAAAAGTCGAGCAGTGCATCGCTGTGGAGTGCAAGGGTGTAGACGAGGACGACGAGGACGAGTCTAACCACAATCCGTGGGCCAAGTACCGGGAAGATTCTTCGTCGTCAGATGAAGGTGTGGTAATGATGAAGAAATCCCGGAAGAAGCGGTCCCTATCACGGACGAGCTCCAAGGCGAGCATCAGCGGAGAGAGTAAGACGATTGCTAAACTACCATCTACGACACTCAAATATAGGACCGAGGAGACGCCCAATGCTTCAGAGCAGCATCACTCGCTAGGCTTATGGCGCTCGAGTCGACTGTCGCCATCACCATCACAAGAGACACTCAGACCCTCCAACCCCTCGACCAACTTTCTTCTTCCTGACGACGACGACGATGACGACGACGACAACTACGACGACGACGACAACAACGGCGAGAGCCCTTTCACATTTGGCGTGAGGCGGAGTAGTACACCCGCAGGCGAATCTTTGGATGCCGGAGGTCTGCGCCGGACCGCATCAGGCATGTTCATGCCGTTTGAAGACGAAGACGAGAACCCGCCCCCTCCCGGGATAATAGGGAGGGTGGTGGACACGGTGAATACGGCGCGAGATATAGCCCACGTAATCTGGAATGTTGGGTGGAGAAATTGACTATTAGCATTGTGAGCTCTGGCGTTGGTTGGCTGTTTTAATAGCATCACTACGGTTCGATAGGCTCATCGATCCATGTCTCGCGATACGAGACTAACGGCGGCATTCTTCTGGGTTGTGCTCCGGTGCGAGCTTTGTGTATATACTTTTCACGGTAGACCATGGCGATGGCTTCGCTCCAGCAACTGAAGATACCAGCCATAGACGTGTGCCGGTGTTGGAACTGAATGTGTGTGAAGCGTGTCCGCCTCACCGTCGTTGCAATCGTCGATGCATCCATCATTCGACAGACGTTGCCGGATTCCCATTCGTCGATAGATATCAAAACTGGGTCAAAGACAGCTGCGAACGACGCGGAGATGCACCCCTTGGCATTCATTCACTGGAACGAAGACTGGGGTCGGTGCCGCCGATGTGGGGTCGTAGTACCGGTGGTAGCAGCGAAACCATCTGCCCGCTACATTCGCTACAGAGTGACGGTTCGATCTGGCGGCTGGGTGCTATTGTGGTCACTGTGGCTGCGCGAGAACGACGTGCTCAGAAGAGGAAGGAAGCTCGTGCCTGCCCGAACGGAATCGCCACGTGCGAGAGAATCCGGAAAGTGGTTCCGGGTGAGCCAGATGTTCACATATTGCTACAAGTATGCTCAGAACTGCCACTCCACTCACCCGTGTCTCGGCCAGGGGAAAGTGACGCAGAGCCTGAAGTCGTATCATGCCATACCACCTACTACCCAGGGTCTCAGCTAGCAAGCCGGGGGTGGTGGGCCTTGGCTACCTCTCCATGGAGCAGCAGGAAATGGGAAAGAGCGGCGAGCGTACGGCGAGCAGACGTGCAACGATGCAGGCGAACAGCAGCCCAATTGCGGACTCGACGGAACACATGCATCGTCCACGAAAGCACCGGGCAGTAAATGCCAGCTGTCAGTTGGCGACTTGTTCTCGAAGTATCCATAGGTAGTTCTTAGTGCTCGGCCCGGCAGTGAAGCCTTGCAGCGCTTGGCCAATAGGCGCCCCCGCCGCACGTCAAAGGGCCACATTGCAACAGCAAGAGCTCTCCGTTATATAATCCATAACCTCCGCTTGCCTATCCGCATCCACCACTTCCCCCTCTCCGCATCCAAGTCGAAGACCTCTGCCCTCCCACAGTCAGCAGGCCAGCGCAATGCGTTTCGCAATTGGTGCCACCGCTCTGCTCGCTGCCGCCTTTGTGCGCGCAGACGAGGAATCGAGCTCCAGCTCCGAAGTCGAGTCCTCCACAGCCTCGCCCATCTCGAAGCCGACCTTTGCGGTAAGTGTCTCCTCGCACGCCCATGGAGCTCTACTGATGTCAGTCGCCGCAGGCATCCAAGCTCAAGGCACCCTTCCTCGAGCAGTTCACCGACGACTGGGACAAGCGGTGGAAGGAGTCGCACGCCAAGAAGGACGACAAGTCCACCGACGAGGAGTGGGCGTACGTCGGCAAGTGGTCCGTCGAGGAGCCCTCTGTGCTCAAGGGCATCGAGGGCGACAAGGGCCTGGTCATCAAGGACCCCGCCGCCCACCACGCCATCTCGGCCAAGTTCCCCAAGGCCATCGACAACAAGGGCAAGCAGCTGGTTGTCCAGTATGAGGTCAAGCTTCAGAGTGAGTGCTTACAGAAGCTGCCATTGAGCTTCGGCAGAGTGCTGACAGGTCCACAGATGGTCTCGAGTGCGGTGGAGCCTACATGAAGCTCCTGCAGGACAACAAGGCCCTCCACGCCGAGGAGTTCTCCAACAGCTCCCCATACATCATCATGTTTGGTCCCGACAAATGCGGTGCCACCAACAAGGTAAGGCTCGGGTTTCCTGAACTTGCTGAATCGCGCCTAACTTGAGCAGGTTCACTTCATCTTCCGCCACAAAAACCCCAAGACCGGCGAGTATGAGGAGAAGCACCTCAAGAACCCTCCGATGGCCCGTATCGTCAAGACCACCACTCTCTACACCCTGATCGTTGAGCCCGACAATAGCTTCGAGATCAAGATCGACGGCGAGTCTATTCGCAACGGCACACTGCTCGAGGACTTCAGCCCCTCGGTCAACCCTGAGCAGGAGATCGACGACTCCGAGGACAAGAAGCCCGAGGACTGGGTTGATGAGTCCCGCATCGCTGACCCGGAGGCCAAGAAGCCCGAGGACTGGGACGAAGAGGCGCCTTTTGAGATTGTTGACGAGGAAGCTACAAAGCCTGAGGATTGGCTTGAGGACGAGCCTACCACGATTCCCGACCCGGAGGCTGAGAAGCCCGAAGACTGGGACGACGAGGAGGACGGTGACTGGATCCCGCCCACGGTCCCCAACCCCAAATGCGATGAAGTTTCTGGCTGCGGCAAGTGGGAGCCTCCGATGAAGAAGAACCCCGCCTACAAGGGCAAGTGGACCGCTCCTTTCATCGACAACCCGGCTTACAAGGGTGTCTGGGCTCCTCGCAAGATCAAGAACCCCAACTACTTTGAGGACAAAACCCCGGCCAACTTTGAGCCCATTGGCGCTGTAAGTGCACCATGGCATTTGCTCCAAAAGACAGGCACTAACAGTAACGGTAGATTGGCTTCGAGATCTGGACCATGCAGAACGACATCCTCTTCGATAACATTTACATTGGTCACTCCGCCGCCGACGCCGAGGCGCTCAAGAAGGAGACGTACGATGTCAAGATTGAGACCGAGAAGGCCGAGGAGGAGGCCACCAAGCCCAAGGCCCCCGAGACGCCCAAGTCTCCCTCTGATCTCGTCTTCAAGGATGACCCCGTTCTCTACGTCAAGGAGAAGTTCAACCTCTTCGTCGAGATCGCCAAGCGCGACCCGGTCGAGGCCGTTAAGTTCGTTCCCGAGGTTGCGGGTGGTCTTGGTGTTATCGCCGTGACCCTCATTGCCATCATCATCTCCGCCCTCGTTGGCAGTGGTGCCGCACCCTCCAAGGAGCAGGTCAAGGCCCAGGCGAAGAAGGCCAAGGACGCTGCGGTTGACGCAAAGGACAAGGCCGCGGAGGCGGTCGCCACTGGCGCGGAGAAGGCACAGGCTGAGGTTAACAAGCGCACTACGCGCTCATCTGCCTCGTAAATACGCATTCGTAGAAAGGATGAAGTCGAGCAAGCAACGGTGCGGGTGCGCAAGGCGTAGAGCGATCAACGATCCTAAAAAGAGTTCCTATCGGGTTACTGTTCTGGGGATGCCCATGGTTCGACATTGTTTGAATTTCAGGTTAGCCACATATTTCTAGGGGTACACGGCGCTTTGAGTGTATTATAGCCTTGGTCTCGGAATGAAATCATGAACCCTGCCGGTCTGTCTCTTGATGAAGTGTATAAGCCAACGCCAGCTTGCCAGCTCGACGGCGGTGTGAACAAACCTGCAGAGTTGGGTTGCCGACACGCAAGCAGTTCAGCGTCAGAGCAATGAGACTGCGAAGTTGGCTTTTGGAGCATATTTATTACTTGGGTCACGAGAGTACACGCGGTAAACGCTGGAGCGCGGATATCCGCTCGGCTGACTAAAGACCAGTTCCCCACTCCCGAGGTGCCGCAGTCGGCAATAGCATCCACGAGGGAGCATGTTATCCGGGCTTAAAGCTCCATAGCTCGCACAACTCCTGCGGCTCTGGCAGCTCTCTCTCTTCCGACCCTCAAGTTCTGCTGCGGTGTCCGTGTCCTGCTCGTGATTCTTTGATTGCTGCTCATTGCCCCCACACGCCGGCAATTGTACCTTCCCCACACCCAGAATGGCCGCCCGCCATGCTCTGCGTAGCATTGCCACATTAGCCACTCGCTCCTCCGTTCCTCGCGCCGCTCCTCTTCTCAGGATGTCGAACCCATACAGTGCTAGCAAGACGGCGATACGGCGGCTGCATGCCACCCAGCAGCAGCTCAAGCCCGCCGTCGCTGCTGCCCAGTCGTACCCTACGAGCCACGAGCGCATCCAGTCGCCCGAAGACACGCCCAACTTCTTGGACAACCAGTTTGTGGCCTCCAAGGCGACAACATGGCTAGATCTGAAGGACCCCGCGACCAACAACCTGGTCACTCGGGTGCCGCAGAGCACCGATGCGGAGCTTACCGCCGCTGTGGACAGTGCGGAGAAGGCGTTCAAATCGTGGAAGAATACCAGTCTGCTTGCCAGGCAACAGATCATGTTCAAATACACGCATTTGATCCGCGAGAACTGGGACAGATTGGCGGCTAGCATCACGCTGGAGCAGGGCAAGACGTTTGCCGATGCAAAGGGTGATGTGCTGCGTGGTCTACAGGTTGCCGAGACGGCCTGCGGTATTACGACGCAAATGACGGGCGAGGTGCTTGAGGTGGCCAAGGACATGGAGACTCGAAGCTACAGGGAGCCATTGGGTGTCGTGGCTGCCATCTGCCCCTTCAGTGAGTACAGCTTCGTAGATGGGCGGGACTAGCTAACGCAAATTCTAGACTTCCCTGCCATGATTCCTCTCTGGTGTATTCCCATTGCTACCGTGACCGGCAACACGATCGTCCTCAAGCCCTCGGAGCGTGACCCCGGCGCGTGCATGATCCTCGCCGAGCTCGCTGAGAAGGCTGGCTTCCCAGCCGGTGTCATCAACATCATTCACGGGTCCGCGAGGACGGTCGACTTCATCCTTGACGAGCCCCGCATCAGGGCCATCAGCTTCGTCGGAAGCAACAAGGCCGGAGAGTACATCTACACTCGTGGCTCGGCCAACGGCAAGCGTGTCCAGGCCAACCTGGGCGCAAAGAACCACGCCGCCGTTCTGCCCGACTGTAACAAGAACCATGCTCTGAACTCCATTACAGGTGCTGCTTTTGGCGCCGCTGGACAGAGATGCATGGCCCTAAGCACCCTCGTCATGGTCGGCGAAACCAAGGACTGGGTCCCGGAGATCGCCGAGCGCGCCAAAGAAATCAAGATGGACGGTGGGTTCGAAGAGGGTGCTGATCTCGGCCCAGTCATCAGCCCCGAGTCGAAGAAGAGAATCGAGGACCTCATTGCCAGCGCTGAAGCCGAGGGCGCGACCATCCTGCTCGACGGCCGTGGCCAGAAGCCGGACAAGTACCCCAACGGCAACTGGGTGAGTTTAACACACAATGGGGTGGTGTCCATTGGCTGACAAGTTCAGATTGGTCCCACCATTATTGCCAACGTCAAGCCTCACATGAAGTGCTACACCGAAGAGATCTTCGGTCCTGTCCTCGTTTGCCTGAACGTTGAGACTATCGACGAGGCCATCGACATGATCAATGCCAACGAGTATGGCAACGGTACTGCCATCTTCACCCGCTCTGGCGCCACTGCTACTCGCTTCCAGAAGGAGATTGAGGCCGGTCAGGTTGGCATCAACGTCCCGATTCCCGTCCCAGTAAGTCGTTTTCTTGGGCCCACATGCGGCCTCCACATTAACATTGCGTAGTTGCCCATGTTCTCCTTCACCGGCAACAAGAAGTCGATCGCCGGCGGCGGCGCCAACACCTTCTACGGCAAGCCTGGTATCCAGTTCTACACGCAGCAGAAGACGGTGACGAGTTTGTGGAGGGCCGAGGATGCGGTTGCGACGAAGGCGTCGGTGAATATGCCGACGCACAGCTAGGAGGCGGGTAACCAGGGTAGATTGGACATGTCTGGAGTATTGGGAAGGAAACTTGGATAGTCAGATTGTGTGTTGAGAATTGTAAATACTTGTTGTAAAGCCAAAGCTGGTCTCGATGTCGTGGTGCACGCTGGTATCAATGCATAGAGGGTGAATAACATCTTGGCGTTGAGCAATATCAATGGCCGTCATGACGATAAGCAGAGGGATGCAAGTCAGGTGATTAGCGTGCTCCATGGGCCTGCAACGGGCGTCGGACACACTCTGGGGGATGAGAGGCGCGTCGGCCACACGTCGCGTTTCAGAGGATTGGATCAGTCGCCCCGCCCGTGGACGCTTCCATCAACTCAACGCGGATCGACGGTCAGGGAGGATTGGACGGGATCCACAGGGCTGTGTCGGACTCGGTGTCTGATGTCATGGTTTGCGGTGTGCGTGTGGGGGTTGACGAGGTGCCATGGATGTCTTAGGAATTCCGTCCCCGATTGGGAATATTGATATGCAGCAATGGTGGTAGCGTGTAGATGGCCACAGTGGATGGTGGTGTGGAATGGATTGGCATGGCGCTGGACGGGCAACGGGCAACGGGCAACGACTGCATTCTGGGCGGCTGCATGTGCGGCTAGACGCGATGGGCCTGGACTGATGTATTTGTTGTGGCGGCAACGGGCTGGAAATATTGATGGGGAGGCGAAACTCTGCTGTATAACAGTGGAGTTGCAGGGAGGGCTGGCTGACGACGCGCGCGTCCTGGGTCGATCCTTTTTTCCAAGCCAGCCATCGGCCAAAATCCACCGTTGCAGCGCTGCGCGTTTCGTCCAGGCCTTCGTTGGTGCATTTTCGCTCCCGGCACCTCGTTCGCCCCGAGCAGGCCGCGCCATTGGCCTCGCCCGCGTCGCCCGCGAGCCTGTCGCAAGCCCGCCCGTTGGACGGCCTGGTCAAAGTCGGTGGCCGGCCACGCACGCTCAACAACACATCAGCGACCCGGGCCCTCCATTACCTGGCGCCGTCCCCCAAGCCCACCCCAAACCCTCCATCGCTCCCTTTGCATCGCTCCTTCTTCTTCACCCTCACCTTGCATCCGCCGACTCGCTCCACTCCGCCAACCACCCCGGCTGCGCATACTCCCTCACCCGCACAGTCTTCCGCATCGTTGCCCGGCTCCCTTATCTCTAATTGCAGTACCCACATCCGCATCCGCATAGCAAGCTGCGCGCACGCCAGGACCGCATCGCAGCCAGCGCGAAAATCCGCCAAACCCACCACGATCCGATCTACGCGGACGCTACACCATACCGCGCCTAGCATCAGCTTCACAATTCCCTGAATTCCCATCGTTACCGTCTCGCCTACGCAGACATCGCGCGCCAGAGACCGGCCCCACCCAAAGTCCCACCCCCAGTCATGTCCGTCGCCATGGAGCAGAGGCCTGTGCCCTCGGGCCAGCAGCAGCAGCAGCAGCAGACTTCGCAACGACCCCGGTCCAAATCTACCTTCAGCTTCAAGAGTGACAAGAGCGCCGGCCAGCATTCACACTCCAACTCGCACTCGGCCAAGCACGACAGGACAGCCAGCTGGGAGGATAAGCGCAAGAGCCATCTGCACCCTGCCACCAAGGCGGATCCAAACGCTGCCATGGAGGAACAACAGCCTAGTAGGTCGTCTCTGTGGTGCGTTGACGACTAGTTGCTGACTGAAATGTCTAGTTGCCGCTGCGCTTGAGAAGCCTACGTTGCAGTCTTTGAGGGCGTTTAGCCACACGGATCACAGTGGGAATCCCATAGGTATGTCGTGCTCCTAGATACCCCCGCGCGCACCATTTCTGGGCATGTCGCGATCCCGCGCCTGCAGCATATCTCTCCCTCCGAGCCCTGCTAACAGACCACAGAGGAGCCCGACCTCTCAAACCCCACCCGCTCGCGATGGGAGCGCCCCCTCGATACCATTCGCTCGTTCGAGGCAGCCATTGATGGCGAGTACCGACGGAGATCAGGCGTAGTGCGAGCAGGCGGTGGTGATGGAACCGAGGTGATGAGCAACTACGGTAGCCGTAGGAGCAGTTACTACGGCGGTGGAGGTTAGTTGACATCCAGGATAACGCTGGGGCGACGTCTGGCAACCGCTGCGACCGTTTGACGTCTGGTTGACAGGTGGTTTCTTACCTGCCACCACCGCGTCATTCGTTCCGCAGCTGTCGCTCGAGAACCCTCCAGCTGCTTTTGATCCAGCGCTGACAAAACTTAGGCCACGACCAGAATCGCTACTCTCAAGTCAGTGGCTACTATGGTAACCGACAAGGCGCTCGCGACAGTTATGTCGACCCCGGACACAGTATGGGCGGTCCCGTCGGCGGTCCGCCCCGAACGCGGAACAATCGCATGCAGTCCGACCCCGCATGGAACCGCCACAACCAAGGAAATGGCGTGTACCCTAGCCACGGCTATCAGCAATCGCGAGACACAGTGAATACCAATGGGTCGAATGGCAGCCACAGCGACCCTTACACTGAGCCTGGGAGCGACAACAGCTCCGTTGAGCGCGCGACGCCTGTGGGACGACCGGATGCCGAACAGTACGGATTCCAAGGCTTTGGGGGAGGACCCATACTCGAGGAATATCCGGCACCTCAAAACATGGGGTATCCCGTGCAACCGCCCAACGGCGCGAATGGCTACGGTGCGCCTCCGCCTGTCCCCGCGAAAGCCCAGCCTATCAAGCTGGGTCAATCGAGTGGAGCACCTTCCGCCTCCGAGGGCAGGCCCGATGTGCTGCAACGACAAAACACGGATAAGAGACGTAGTTGGTTCAAGAGGCGCTTTAGCAAAGACTAGATGAAGGGGTTGAAAGAAAACCGAGACGTTTGCCGCTGTTTGATGGCAGCTCCCAGTCTCTTTACCTTTCATCATCTAAATGCTTGCTTACGATATATGAGGTTTCGGCTTTCTGTAGACATCGGTGTCGAGGATGGGGGTCGGTATGCTAAATGGAAAGGGTGCGGTGGCTACACGCATGTCATAATGACGACGGAACAGGGCTGAGGCTCCATGGGTAGGTTATCATCATTTACCCCGGCGTGGTTTAAGCGCGACCGGGGTGTCGCAGGCAGTCTTGAGGGGATTTTGTGCAAAGTGTAGAGCTTGATGGCAGAATGCCTGAAATTTCACTCTTTATACTCGCGCCTACGATGGTTGCAGAGATCTGATGAGGCTATGTAGTAATCTGTAATTCTTGGTTCGGAGACTTTGCATGCGTGAGGCCCACATGAAGGCAGAGTACGAGTTTGGCCTTGCCTAGTCGGACGGGTGTCCGTACGTTTTATTCCCGACTGTGTCCTATGAGAGCTTCGTTGCAAACATGAATTGTGCCCTTTGCATTGGGGGCGATGCGATCTAACGGACTACCCGGATGTCGTTCCTTATACTAAGGGTGAGAATGTGCGCTGGAATAGACTTGGGACTGTACTGTGCATCGAAGATAATCAGGATATCGGTACGCGATCCACAAGACGACTTGCAGTCGGGCAAGTATGTCGGGCGCGCCCACACAGGGCGTCCGGGCGTGCGATAGGAGCAGAGACTTGAGGTAGCCATGTAGTAATCGGTAATTTTCGGATTGATGGCCCTCGGAGTTGCAAGATGATGCGCTACAAGGCCTTCTTCCGCTTTTCTTCTTCCTCTTTTTGCTCGGCCTGGTCGTCCATCATGGCCATAACCACGTAGCCGATGAGGACGACGTTGGCCATGAGGGCAGCCAAGCCTCCTGCGTACGTCGTGTTGCCTGCCTGATATCAGTGAAGGGTCGGTCTTCCATGTTGAGATGCCCTACCCGCGAAGACGTATTTGACCGTGAAAAAGTAGGTGCCAATCGGCAGAGTGAACATGGCAAAGGTAAAACTCAACAGCGTCCAGATGACGGATCTACGTGAATGTGAGCCCAAAACTGGAAAGACTGTGCAAATGGGGAACACACGAGGGCACCGCAGGCGCGATGATGGACGGCTCCGAGGCTCCTTTGCCATCATCGTCGAGGTAGGTCTTCTCATCGCTGACGATCCGGCGGGTTGTCATTTTGGAGCGTTGAGTGGAGGACTGGTAGTCTGCTGACATGTGGATGAATGGATGGCGCAGACCCGACGGCGATGCTTCACCAGAATCGACCATGCAGAGGTGGGCCCGTGCGCCAAGTTAGCACTTTACGCGCGAGGCGCGTCGAAGACTTTGTCCCCGCCACAGTCGCGCTCTCGTCTTTGAAAAGCGACTCACCCCCGACTCCACAATGCCCCGTTCTTTGTCGACGGCCGCTTCCCTTTGTGTGTCGCCCTGACTGGCTTCTGTCGCTTTCTCAGCCCGTCGCATCGCCATTCCAACCGCAAACACATCCCGTTCTCTCCATCTCGTCCCACACAATGTACCGCCCAGATCCAATACTGTCGTCGTCGCCGCCGCCGCCGCCCCGCGATCGCGCTCGCGCCGTGGATGCGGAGGCCGAGGACAGCGGCGATGAGCTCGCGCCCTTTGTCACGCAGCCGACTCAACTCTTGGAGAATGGTCGCTCTCCCTTTTTTGCCGCGCCGACCGGCACACAACCTACCCTCCCGCTCACGCCCAAGAGCAATCGCATGCAAAATCCTTCACAGGTGCAGGTCATTCGCTCATCACCCGCCGTCGACCGACAGGCTTCGCCCGCCATGTCGCAACCGCGCCAGAGCCAGTTCCTAGCCTCCATGGCACCGCCGGGGACGTATAGTCTCCTTCCCCAGCCGGTCGCGCGTCCCAATCCAATCGACCTGACCTCAGACGACCCGCCTGTCGAGCCTGACTCGGACGAGGACGACTACCTGCGGGGCTCCAATATACAGCCGTCCAAGATTGAGAAGGAGCGGAACGCGCGAGTCGAGGAAACGCCGCAGAAGCGCTCCTTCGATATGTCTTCGTTCGCATACAATGCTGCTCTCCCCCGCAAGCGACCAGCAGAATCAGATGGCTTCGGTGCAACTCAAATTGCTAAGAAGGCGCGCCCGTTGCCCCGGCAGACAGGCCCGTCCCGCGCAATTGCCGTCGAAGAGGATGAGGTGCGAACGCACGACGATATACCAGACGTTGGCTTGCGGAACAAGGTGGTGAGGCTTGGTGCTATCTACCCAAACTTCTCGGTCAAGCAGCGCTATGACGCGCTGCTCAAGAAAAAGGGTCACTACGACGATGCCAGTTTCTACCTATCCGAAACGACGCCCGAGGACATGGATGGTGGCTTCCTCAACACTCTACCAGGCGTTCGTCTCGACTCGCCCGACCCAGTCGTGCAGCCGAAGAAGACTGCGCAGCGCACAATCAACGTTCCTGTCAAGAATCTGGCGGATCGCTACATGAAGATAGCGCCGGTAGCACCACCAGACGATACGCCCAGTGCTACCACCAGCTCCGATCAGCCTCGAAAGAAGGGACGACTTGTGCGTGGCCGGCGCAACCGATCCCTGTCTCCCTTACCAACACCTCCCCGCCCGCAACAGAATCCCGTTTTGCTTGATGACGATGAAGCCATTGTCATTCCGTCCGACACGGATTCCGAGGCCGGCGAGCCTGCAGAGGAAGACATCTTCGACTCTGCTAGTTTGCTGGAGTTTTTTAATACCTGCTCTATTGACGCCATGGTCGATCTCTCTGCACACAAGGAGAATGACATCCGCGGAGTCTTTGAGAAGCGCCCGTTCAAATCTTTGGCTGCGATCGAAAAGATCCACGTTGACTCGCGACAACTGGAGAAGGGCAAGAAGGCACGCAAGCCCAAGTACACATTTGGCGAGAGGCTTGTCGAGTCTGCAAAAGATATGTGGAACGCATACGAGACAATCGACCAGGTCGTCAAGCAATGCGAGGTGCGCGGAAGACCAATGGTCACTTCCATGGCTCGCTGGGGTATTGACATCTTTGGTGCGGCTAAAGACGGAGAGGTCGCAATCACGAGCCTGGACGACGGTAGTGACAGCAGCTCAACCCGCGATTCGGGGTACCAAAGCCCACGTACAAGCCATGGTAGCGACTCTGACGGCGAGGACCTGCGGAAAATCGCACACCGGGCTGCTGGTAAACAGAAGCTTTTAAAGAAACCCGCCATTATGAACAAGGATATTGAGTTGAAAGACTACCAAGTTGTCGGTCTCAATTGGCTCCATCTCCTCTGGCAGAACAGCATCTCGGGAATCCTCGCGGATGATATGGGTCTGGGCAAGACGTGCCAGGTTATCTCGTTCATATCCCATCTCAAAGAGACTGGCGCGCAGGGTCCGCATCTCATCATTGTCCCTGGCTCCACGCTCGAAAATTGGGCGCGCGAGTTCCGGCACTTTTCCGAGCAGGTCAACTTCGTGCTCTACTATGGCCTGCAAAACGATCGGGCCGCCATGCAAGATGACATCCACGACGGGGTTTCAAGAGGCCAGATTGATGTGGTCATCACCACATACGATCTTGCCTTCAAGAAAGAGGACAACAAGTTTCTTCGCCGATGTCAGCCACAAACTTGCATCTACGACGAAGGCCATGTTCTACGCAACTCTACCACGCTGCGCTATCAGAGCTTGATGAAAATTCCATCAAGATGTCGCCTTCTTCTCACCGGCACTCCGCTGCAAAACAGCCTGCAGGAGCTTACATCGATCTTGGCTTTCCTCATGCCGGACATCTTCAACAAAGAGGAGGTCAAGGACAGCGTGGCGACCGTATTCAAGCACAAGGCCAAAGTAACTGAAAGCGACACTCACGACACCCTCCTATCCACCCAACGCATCAACCGAGCCCGATCAATGATGACCCCGTTCGTGCTGCGAAGAAAGAAGGCGCAAGTCCTGAAGCATCTGCCGACAAAGACTTGCCGCGTTGAGTATTGCGAACTCACGCCTACCCAGAAGAAGCTCTACAACGAGCAGCTGCAGAGGCAGCGTCAGATCCTTCTAGACCGCGCCGCTGGCCTCAACCCGAAAGAGCAGACAAACGTCATGATGAAGCTTCGGCAGGCTGCCATACACCCGCTTCTCTTCCGCGAGCGTTATAACGACAAACAAATTCGGCTGATATCGAAGGCGTGCTTGAAGGAAGACCAATTTGCCCTCAGTAGTCCCGACATTATCTTCGAAGAGCTACAACTGTACCAAGACTATCAGTGCCACTCCCTGGCAGTCAAATATCCAAAGGCTCTCGGTAAGTTCCAGTTGAAGAACAAGGAATGGATGGACTCTGGAAAAGTCGCCAAGCTTGTAGAGCTGCTCAAGAAGTTCAAGGCGAACGGTGACCGTACGCTAGTCTTCTCACAGTTCACCTCCGTCATGGACATTTTGCAGTGGGTTCTGGACGATCTGGACATTGGCTATTTCCGTCTTGACGGTCAGACGCCCATCAGCGAGCGCCAGATGATGCTCGACCAGTTTTACGAAGATGAGTCGATTCCAGTGTTCATGTTAAGCACCAAATCTGGAGGCGCCGGTATCAATCTCGCATGTGCGAATAAAGTCATCATCTTTGACTCGTCATTCAACCCGCAGGACGACATTCAAGCCGAGAACCGAGCACATCGCGTCGGGCAAACCCGCGAGGTCGAAGTCGTCCGTCTGGTCACTAAAGGCACTGTCGAGGAGCAAATCCACGCTCTCGGTGTCAGCAAGCTCGAGCTGGACAAGATGGTGGCTGGAGAGGAGGGTGCTGAAGGAGCGACGAAGAGGAAGGCCGGGAAAGAAGAAAAGCTCAGTGCCGCCGAAACGGTCGGTATCGAGGCTGTCGAAAAGATGCTCATGGAGCAGCTTGAGGTTGGTGAGGAGAAGGGCGATGTGAAAGAGCAGTTCATGGACGGGTTGAAGAAAGCGGGGCTGAACATTGCGGCTTGAGATTTTTGGCACCGGTGGAGGATGTCGGACCAAAGGTGCGTTAATCCTGTTGTTAACGCATCTCACCGATCCTCAGGCCAGGATCAATTGTGTTTGGCAAAGAGAAGGTATCGGTAGCTGCGTTCAGTTATTCTACAAGGAGGACTGACAGCTGTATCGTTCGACGCTGATACTATCTGTCATTTTCCTCGGCATAGCGTTGGCGTTTGTTTGTTGGAGTAGCGATAGTTTTTGGCTGCATTGAACATAGCACAAGTGTGTTTGGGTATATTGCGGTGCGTGAAAGTGCTGCTGTTGGTTTACAGAGGAAGCTGGTGAGGTATGAGGGGAGACTTGGGTAGTATGAATATACTCGATTGATATTATTGTATGTTTATGGTATGTCCAAAGTGTGGTATTTGACTAGCAGGCCCATCGTGCAGTCTATATAATCAATCAGATGTGACTATGTAGCACACAATGCTATTTACGATGACTGTATTCGACTGCTTCACACCCCCCTCCTCTGTTCTCAAGACCGAGTCTCAACTACACGTGCGACTGCTTCTCGAGTGGGCATCGATACCATGTAGACACAATGGAGACTAGGCCTCCGGACGAGGAAAGTTCGGCGACACCCTTCATCCCATTATGCGCAGCCAAACAACGATGCAGGCATTACCGAGCGCACAATCCGGCATCCAAAGAGATCCGCATTATAACACTACGTCCAGATTCCGGGATGACGAACCTGAGGTGGAGTGCCTTGAAGGCTCCACATTTCTGGTAGAACAAAGTCGTTGCCGGAGAATTGAGACTCGATTCGAGAGCCTAATAACTTGCTTACGAATGCTCGGAGACCACGAGTATGCGAAAGGCGCGTGGTTAACGGGATTCAGGACCCGTTCGGAATACGATGGCATATCAAAGCACTTGTGCGACACGTCTCTTTTCCTTAGTCTCGGGGCTGTATCTGGCATGAACAAACAAGTCCTGAGACGCTTTTGCGTCTGGATGCGGCTTTTCAATAGTCTCTTTTTCATCCAAAAGTCGGAGAACTGAAACACGGTTACCAAATGAGGCAACTAGACCAGATTGCCGCGTTGCAAGCGACCAACTCGCCTCATGTGCTACTGTCTTATTCGGAACAGGATATGGAAAGTAGAATTTTGGGGTTGGGTGTGCTACGATGCGCAACCGATGGATCACAACATACATCGAGCCAACCGGGGAGCGGTCTTGCGACCCTTCGAGATCGTGTAGGGTTTACCGAATCCAGAGATGATGTGTGGGAGCGTGATAGAACACCCAGTATTGGCGCCTATTATCCAGCACACGAACACAGCCTGAAGAGTTAATATCAAAAGGGCGAAGCAGCTGCGAATTTCTTGCGGTTACCAAGCTACTTGACGCCCTCACCCATGCAACCAAGGAACGATCATTATGTGGCTATCGACGGCTCGTATATAACGCCACCTATCGTAACGTCGACCTATCCGTCTTCCTTCGACCAAAACAGGAACTACGGATCCTACTAAGCCCGAGCCTAGGTAAGAACCATTATGCATCCACATATAAACTTATTCATCAGACTATGAGACAGCACCATATCATTATGCGCGGAATGCATAATATCTGATCCCGATCATGTCTCGAACAGGTCTACAACTTGTGGAGGCCGCTGGAAATGGAAGTATGCTTTAAAAAGTGTTTCGATAAAGATCGGCCAAACACATATACATTAAAAGTAATGCGAAGGGGCCATTCGGAAAAAATGACGGTATGGCTTACGAAAACCCGGTATGGCTTACGAAAACCCGATATGGCTTACGGAAACCCGAAGTATGCGTCAGTAGATCATATTTGAGGAACGTATGCATAACTCAAATGTACAAAATGGCGTCGTGGGTCGCAACAGAAATCAGTCGTTGATCCGATGACAAGGAGCTGAACGCGTTTGAGGCGCGTGCTGTGTATTCGACGACTGCTAGAGCGAGAGGAAAGCATGCATGATGTGATTAGACAAAAGTTCCCTCCTCTAATATAAACAACTCCCCTGTACCCCTTTCCTTTCAAACCACACCCACCTCACCTTTACACGAAGCTCAGAAGGTAGCGACTTCAAGATGGTTGTAGAAGCAGGTAGATCAATCACGTGCTCTTCACCGCTTTCCCATCCTAACCTTGTCCAGGCGTTGATACGGTCGAGCGAAACTGGATTTCGCACAGTGCAGGGGTAAAGAAGTGCACAACCTGCGACAGTCAGGAGCCGCTCTCAGCACACCGCTCCTCCAATACGGCAACCGCGAGTCTCGGTTCACCTTCACTGCTCTTGTATCCGTCCAAAGATCAACTGGAAGACGCATGAAACTCACTAGCCGACCCGCCACCAAAATTTGATGGCATTTGAGACGCCGACTGGCTTGTGTAACAACGTCTGCCAGCACCTCGCCCAACAACGACCACTTCAATCTCCACTCCGACAAGGACAAGCACAGGATCCTATCTCTCTGCAGCGAGAACGCATCGTAACGCCTCCTCGTTGACGTGTACCGCGTCTTCGACGTAGACAACCGCGCCCGAGGCGGCACCATGGGAGACCCGCGTCATAGGTACTTTTAGGGTACAAAGTACTGCACAAGCTACAAGTTTAATGGCTAAAAATTGTATTTGGATGATGTGGAGTTGCAAGCATGTACTGGCGTGATGGGAAAAGAATAAGTATGAGCAGTATAACAAAGTTGCGTTGAAGCTCTTTCATTGAAGCTATATCACTGTAGTGAATTAAAAATCGACCAGGCGTGTGGAGGTGGCCGAGTAGCTGTTCATTTAGGTTCTTGGGGTGTGATATTATGGGTGTGAAGCTCGGTTTTCACCACACGGAACTGCCGTGTGAGTAATCCTTCAGCATACTTGGATTTCAGTCCGCCTCTTTTCTTGGTCTTCTCGAAAACGGGGGTATCAGGAACGAAAGTGACTTGGACATGGCACGGAAGTACAATTCTGTCGGCATGTTCAAGAAGCTGTGGCGAGATGATATGTGTCGCCGTGGTAAGACGAAGTGATAGTATGAGATGTTACATACTTAAACGCCGTGATGCGAGAACGACTCTAACTAGAGCTAATACTTCGTTTCCCAATCGCCCACCCCCAAGATCAACACTTACTCGATGCTCCCTCCTCTCCACAGTCCCTCGTCATCCTATATTCGGGCTAGAAGATTGATAATGGGCATCCAAAAACTTTGTCTGCCTCGCGTAGTAATCTACAGCGTTCGAAAAAGATCGGCGTTCTAGATTTCCAAAACGACTAGAGAGCTACAAGCCGAGATGGAAGAAGTTCGATGGCCGGGAAGTAGTAGAATTTGTTGACCTAGAAGACAGGCTCAGTCAAGCTTGTCCTTTTACTCGTCATTGCACGATTGAAGGCCCTACAGTCTCTGGTTGAGGAAATACGAGGCGGCATCGCAAAGTGATTCGTGGACGTCGCTTCTAATTTCCTGTCCGCCACCCATCAGGAAAACAAAGGTGTGATAGACCAATATATCTGATCAGAGCAATGCGAACGTCGCTGGGGCTCTCATATAAACCCCTCTCCATGCTCGGTTCCACCCTTCCTAGATGTCGAGTAGATGAGACATGACATTGTTAGACGCCTGCAGTTTTCAATTTAGTCAGACATAACGCGGGAGGTTGCGGCTATATTTTGCGAGAAGACACATTTTGAAGGAGGCGCATGTACCGCTAACAATGCATGCGACAGGGGAAGAGTCGTGGACCAGTAATACGGATCTGAGCGCGTAGATTGGACTTGTGGTGGCTATTCAAGGTAGATAATACCTTCGGTGAATAACATGCACTTAAACACCCGCGAGCGGTACCAACCGTCTCCCATTTCCAAAGTGCATACTAATTTGCCAGATATCGACGCTTCTCTTCTCAAATGTTACGTGTCAACTATTCTTAGGATGACTCAACATTTACAGCTTCAGATACTTAGCGATGATTACATTCGTCTTCCAACTTATCTCGTCCTAGAATGCCTGCCCAACCACTCAAAGTCCCGATAGGTCGGTCCCGATCTTCCACCTGTTACCTCGGCGGCCCATTAGCTTCCCAATGCCAGTCCACCAGCAAGTTGCTCCCTCACCCTCTTGAATCTTTTCCTCAATTCTCTACTTGCAGTCCCCTGCAGTTTCACTAAGAAACCGTCCCAAATACGGCACCAACATATCCACACCCAACCTCTTCAAGCCACTAGAAGTCTTCTGGAACCCATCGCGACATGCATGGATTTACAATCTCATGTACTCCGTTGGCATATAGATAGAAGTAATACTGAAGGCGACCTCACTTCACTGCATCGTCTCTGCTCGTTGCTTGTGGATGAGTAAGAGTTGACGATAACAAGAGACAGTGTAGGTGAATAGATCCCTCAGTAGCTTTGCCACAGATTCGGACTAAAGAGGGGTGTAACGGAACCCACAAATGCACGGTCAAGAATTGAATAGTTTTGGTAGTTCAGTGCCTGGCGCTTCATACACTTTCGGTATGCTGATGATCTGCTATGGAGGGAGGGTAAATTTACCCCACCGCTTATGCTATAACGCCCCTTTACCATGCATGCAAGCCTGAAAATGTCGCAAATTATGTTCCTTCACGATAACCCACACTCATACGCTTAATGATGCAGTAGCTGGAAGTTCCTGAGGAACAACAGGCATCTCGGCGGGCATTTTCGGTAACTTTATCCGCTTACCGTCCTGCTGCACGTCAGCCTCAGGCTTCCGCTTCTCTTTCTTGTTAGCTATCACCTGCCCTTCAACCTCCTGCTTGAACTCTTTCGCCCTGGCCTTCTTCGAAGCTCGCGACTCCTGTGGCGGTATTCCCAAACGCCCATCCACCGCTGTAGCTAGCTCCAAGAGATCGTCCACATGCTGCAAGTCAAGAGCATGAACAACTTCCCGGTAGCACTTGGATCGAGTCATGCTCTTGTGATAGTTATCCTTGCCCGGGATCATTTGGTTGAGCAGGTACTTAGTGTTGCCCCAGCGGTTCTCCACTCGCAATGCAAATCGCAGATATTCGGTCACGACGGTCTTCCACTGCGAGCGCCATTCGTGTGGTCCGCCTTGCGCGTCTGGTCGGAAACAGCTAGGGTTCTTTTCCGCTTCGGTGGCGATCATTGCGCCATCGGCGCCGAACTCCTCCATGAGCTTGATTGCCTCGGTCCGGGATGTGACGTCCCCGTTCATCAAACAAGCTACGCCGGCCTCTTTGCATATGTTTGCGATCATCGTCAGCTGGTGTCGGATCGCCCTCTCCCTTGGTCGCATAGGTGTCGTCCGACAATGCACCGTCAAGCCCGTGATACCCGTCTGCACCAGCCTCCTCACCAGTGCTTCAGTCTCTTCTGGTGTGTCCAGAATCCGTATCTTCACACTAATCCCAATTTCATACACGTTGCCCACCTCTTCGACGAGCTTTGTCAGGATACTGCAGAGCAGGTCCGGTGTTTTGAGCAGCGCTGCGCCCATACCGCCTCCCGTAGAGAAAGGCTTGGGACAACCAGAATTCAGATCGATCCCAGCCACGTCCGGCGCCACTATCTTCGCCGCCTGTACCGCTAAATCCGGGTTTGCGCTTCCGATCTGGTAGATGAGCTTTCCCTTCTCAAATTCAGGGTGTATTCGGTAGAGCACGCTTTCGCGATTTTCGGGGTCAAGCGTAGGATTCTGTTTCTTGGACGTGGGGAGGCGAGAGAACTCGATCGTGGACGTGTGGGGATTGATGCGGCGAGTTGTGCCTATCATTGCGCGATCGATGGTCTCGGGGCCTGTACAAGCAATTAGCATCTACTCTGACGTTTGACAAGACTGTGCGACGCACCCCATACCAAATCGGCGCCGTACTTTAACGCCAGCAACCGCGATGGCAATTCGCCGGAGCGCACCATGGGGGCAAGGACGATTTTTCCTCGGTAGTCGACGCCATTCCTTGGGATAGGCACCCGCTTGGGCTCCGGAGAAGCCATTGCTCTTGCTATCGGGCGTGCGAGGTTTCGTAGCATACCATGCCTTGTAAAGGAAAATAACCAGAGAGATGCTGTGCGAGTCAAAGAGGGTCGTTGCAAGTCGTGAGGTTCTGCCCATCGTCACCGCCTTCTTAACCTACCATGATGACCACGTGACTTTCACTACTGTGTACAATTGAGGGGATTTGAATTGACAGTATGCCTCTCTCTCAATGTCAAACACGTAAACAGCTGTGGGGAATGGAGTGCGCTTAATCGTTCATGTATGGCGGCGTAACAAACAGCTTCAACTCGGAAGCCTTCTCAGCAACTCATTCAATCACCGGCACAATCCATAACAGAGACCAGCTCGGCTTAACATCATTTGTAGTTCTACTATTTCTTCACCCAGGCCTAGGCAAGACCATCGAGACAAGAGATGAGTTGTAAAGCGAGCTGTTCTTCGAATGGGCCAACTCAAAGTATCATACTCACACATCCCCACTCCGTACTCAAGTTCCTCACCGAAGATTCCATGAGCTCTAGCTCTCAAGTGCGGAACTGCAAAGGGTCGAGAGTACGAGCAGGAACTTCCCCCAACTCAAAGCTACATCCTTCCTTACCGCAAATGCGCACCATCCCACCTTGTTAGCTCACCCCAAAGACCACTAAGCACACGACTCATTTACCGAACCCAAACTTCTTCATGCGTTGAACGTCTTTGTGACCACTAGAACGCTGAAGAACACATTTCCTCTCATCTCTCTGGTTAAATATAGCGTCACGCGCTGCTCTAGAAACCCTTCATCTCAAGTCGTGGAACTCCCCATTTCCAGCGCATGATATCACGTCCAGTACGCGCGCTTACTGTATACGAACCCCTCCACATCCCGACACCAACGTGCAAAGGAGATAATGCGCAAGGAAGATGCGGCGCACCCGGCTGTGAGGAACAAGCCGCCGCGCGCTCAAACATGTCAATTTCGCGACCAAGCTCTACCTATTCTAACCTTTTCTCGGCATTAATACACCGAAGACGAAGAAACAACTGCCACGAGTTCTGGTAGCAACTTGTGCACCCATGAACTCGGTCCGACTGTTCGGCCTGGCGTGTATCATGTGAGGGGTGAGGCGTGTGTTGTACCTGAGGCAATTTTATAGAATGGTGCGGCCTGGTCGAAACACGAGCGCAACTTGGGCCTGGCATCGTAAGGCTGACCATCGAAGGCTTGCAAAGTCGGCGGTCGCGGGACCCGAACGACTCGTCGATAATAGAACGATGGGACAAGGCAAACAGTCGCCATTCGTTACACCTTCTATTGTAGGCGCGACAATCGAATTGCTAAAAGGTTTCTTGGAAGAGAGAAAATGCGACATCCTGACCCCTGCCGCCACTCCACAATATCAGCAGAGATCCGTGCCTCGCACCATGTGTGAGCCGGGTGTCTGCTTAGTCTAGCGCGGAGCGCGCCGGCTCGTTCACATGTCAAACCTTAGCTGACGTCTTCCTCGGCACGACGAGCGCAAGATAGATTTCCCGATTGCCGAAGTTGCCTTGGCCCGTGGTGATTAAGCCCGTGCCCTGTTGTTCATCCCGCCTTTTATGCGGCCCATATCAAACCTGCAGGACCTCTGCAGGTACTTTGCGCAAAAACCTGGTTGTGATGGTGGTCAGAAACCCAGGTTCGCTTATTGCTTTTGCTTCTAGTGTGTAAATACCGCTCGTGGCCTGAAGGGCTAAGGGTGATTAATCGTTCATTAATCGTTCAGTCTTGCATGCTTGACAGCCATGGGAGACAGAGGGTTCTTTCAAGCATAGCGACGGAGATGATCGTCACGTCCGTAGCTGAACTGCGACAACGCAACGTCCACTGGAATGAGGACACTCTCGCCCATACCTACCACTAGGCAGCAAAACTGTATCCAGGCGAAGAGATACATCTCCACTGCGGAGTATATTTGCCTAAAGTGGGACGGAGCATTGATGAGCGGACTGCATGCGGGTCACGTCGTTAAGGCACGAGGTGCGCGTGCAATCGCTGATGATTGATCGAGGGATATTGGTCCTTGCCAGGGTGCCGCTGGTTGGGCGTGGGGTATGGCGCGCTTGCAGAACTTAGTGGTGTCGTCGGACTGTAAGGAGGTATCGCTCGAGGACTTCTAGAAGCAAGGGTGGATGCTGTTAAATGTCATGGTGTGCGCCATCGTCCGAATTGTCCGCTGCGCCGAGGATGCGAGCAAAAGGTATGTGGACGAATACGGAAGGTGAATATTATCGCTCAATGTTGGGGGAAGGCTATCGTTGATCGAATGTCAATGATCCCCCCTCCCGGTAATATCTTTAATCAAGGACACTTTCCCTGATCGTCTCATGCTGATGATAATACAATTACGTAATACAGTGCCGAATGTCGGATGTGATGTGTGATGCTTTCGGCTCTTCGACGAGAGCAAATGTTTCCCTCCACTTCGCATGCTGCCCCGAGTTGTTTTCACTCGTGCAAGGAAATATCATCCGTAGAATCTCCATAGACTGCCAAAGTGCTGATCTGCGTCGTCGCAGCACTGCGTTTCGGTCGCTCATATCGGCTCCAGCTATTCCACCCACGCACGCCCGAAAGTTGCATTCCCAGCAATGCTCGTATTTCAAGCTCATTAGGAGTCTCCGTGCCTGACCGTGTGCGGCGTTTGCGGTATATATGGTCCAGTGGACATGCTCTTGTATTGCGGCTCCCATCCAGTTAGCGGTAGTGTCTAAGTAATCGTAGAGTGCTGTGGAAGGTGTTATGGTCGAGAAGTAAGACTTCGTTCATCATCGTGCCCTTTTGTACATGGACTGATCGACCATGCCGGTATTTCCGTGGTCCCATCGACGCTTTAGGCCGTCAGGAAATGAACTGGCGACGACTTCCTGCCACATTGTAGGAGTGACATATGTAGTGTTGGGTGCCGCATAGCTGGAAGAGGGCGGAAGTTGCGATTGTGTACCTTGGAGACCGTTCGAAGGTGGAGAGACGTTCGGCATCTGATAGTTGGGCTGACTGGATTCCTGTGTGGACCCCATGTAACCGGTGCCTGTGGGTGGTGGTCTTAGTGGCGGTGAGGACTGTGACGCTGTGCTGGAGGGAGGCGTACCAAAAGCGACGTTCCATTGACTGTTCGACATGTTAGCTAAATACACGTCATGTGGCAAGGTAGATGCTTACTCGAATATTCGCTGAGGATTCCATTGCACGGGTTCTTGCATCCGCGAACCTGCGGGCTGGGGGGCACGCTGACCAGATGCCATCATGACCAGAGACTGAGCTACGGGAGAGTCAGCCTTGGTGGAGTGGTCGGAAGCCGAGATCGGTGGAGTGATGGGGTGGGCATGGTAGTTGACCTGACCTGGTTGATTCAAAGGTGAATTTTGGCTTGGTAGACGAGACCGGTAGGAACCGTGGTTGCTCGTTGGACTGGACTGCGGAGGTACCTGTGGACTTCCGAATGGAAACGTTACTTTCAGATCAAACGGTTTCGTGACGTCGGCGGAAAACGCCTGGCGAAGATTGGCGATTTGTTCTTGCATTTCGGGCATCGGCCATGAAGGTGCGACCGTCTCCAAGATGCGCATGTGGCGAACGAAGAATTCTCGAGCATCGTTGTTCAATTCAGGGTCGGGGCAGGTAATGGCAACCTAAAGAATCAGACAACGAGTGGTGTCAACAGAACTCTGAAACTCACCAGATGAAGCATGGTGCAGGTTAGGACAGAGTACACCGTAAAGCTGAGGCCTCTAACCATACACAATAGACCGGGCAATCCGTATGTCTTCAAGACGGCTTCCTGGAGTCTGCACAAGTTTTTGGCGGCCGAGTAACAAGCAATCATGTGCTGTTTCCATATGCCATCGAATGAATCCGAGACAGCATGAAGCTGTGGGCGTAGGTGCATGATCACTCCTAGGTAGTGATAGCAGTGCATGTTTGCAATGTAATGCGAAGGGATCCATGGTGTCGAACCATCTGGGGGATACGCGATCTGCATACTGTCTGGAAGCTCGCGTAGCCATACCGGAAAGTCCGCGTTGTGTCCTACGAAATTAGGGTCCAAAGCCCAGTCGTTCGTCTTCTTCCTCAGCTTTCCATGCATCACAGTTGTTTGCTGGACATTCTTGACGATTCGGACGTACTGAGTGAACTGGCAGGAAACCTGGTATTCGGAGGGGTCCATCCCAGCGGATGATCTTGGCATGTCAAAGTCAATGGTGTCGAGGTTGACTCCAAAATCGGACCGTCCTGCGGTGTGTAAGCAGGCAAGCTCGTACTGAGGCAACGTTGCTTACCTTGAGGGCCCCCGACCATGATCTCCAACATGAACAGCGTCTGCCACACACGGGTTTTTGTTATGCACTCATGCTGAGTAGATCCACACGACTTCCCCATTTGATGATTTTCGTAGTGATCGTCTAGCTCCAAGTCTTTGCCCATGGCGACCAAGCCTACGACAGTCATCCACGAGCGCCAGAAGTAGCCTCGCTTCGGCGAAGCTTCCCTCGCCTTCAATAGCAAAACCATGGCTTGCATGGTACTCAAACGGGGGACGTCTTTGAAGCTCTCTTCATGTTCTAGGAGAAGCGTCAGCGAAAGATTGCAGGGTCAAGGTAGTGGTGCACTGACTGGATGCGAGGGCCAACCACTTGTGTCCTTCGGCTTCATCGCCTAGCATCAGCGATGCACAAGCGAATATCGCGTCTAGCAACAGCGGGGAAATCGAATCCCGTGCGCTCTGCCACTGCTGATAGAAATAGGTCTTGCTGACCACAGGAAAGTAAGGATGAATGTTAGCGAAGTAATATTCGAAGTAGTGCAGGGCTTGGTCTTCGGCTGGCATCATTTCCGATGGAATGCGGACTGTCTGGTCAAGACTGACGGATGGTGGCAGCTGAACCTCAAACTCCTCCTGCGCGGGGGTTTCTGCGAGCGCCTTTCGTTGATTTGCGATGTAGGGAGCTACGTCAGTCAGTATTGGAACGGGGATACGCTTGCCGTATCTTACCAATCGCATCGTGATCGATCTTGAGTTCACCTAGCGCATCTGTCAAATTTGAAGCCGACTCATGCTTCCACGAGCCTTCGGTAGCCGGGGGAGTCATAGTCATTGCGGGCGCAGAGGGTGGAGGTTCGGAATACATCTGTTGCGGGGTGTAGTTGATGTTCTGCTGGACGACTTGCGGTGGGGCCATGGGCGCATACTGCATGTGCTCTTGCGGTTGCTGGTCCACGTAGGATGCGGTTTGATACATGCGCATCCCGTCAGCATATGTGCCAGTGACTGGCGTCGGCGGCAACGAGGGTGGCATCTGCTGGAGATGGCCATGCTGTGCAGACATGACGGAGGCGCGGCGGTACTCGTGCTCCGGGTCGGGCGCGGCATACTCCAAGGGCTTCTCCTCGAGCTCGAAGGTCTGCGTGGTGGCGTTCCAATCTTTGTCGTAGCTGACGGTCGGCGGCACGCAATTGAGCTTCAGACGGATGCAAGCGGCGCACGGCCAAGCGTTCGTGGTCGCTGCATCGCACTTGATCTTGCGCCGGCGGCAGCCTTCGCATGCTCTCATCACTGTGCAAGTTAGCGCCTTGATGTCAACTTGGGGTCCCCGTGAGGATGCTGTGGCGCACCTTTCAATCGCTTGTGCCGGTTGTGTTCGTCCACAAAGACATAGTCTACACATGGTCGTCAGCCTTGCATTCCCCGGCGCATTGCGGCTCGCAGACTCACTGCGCTGGTTCTCCCGCGGCGCCAGCGTGGGCGGCGCAAAGGTGAAGCTCTGCATCTGGGCGGTTTGCGGCAGCAGCGGTCGTCCGGCTGTTTCTCCGGGCATGTCTGGTATTAGAACAGCTGCGTCTGGCGACAAGCGGTGGTGGTGTAGTGGTCGCCGAATGGCAGCGGGGTCGTCAAGCGCCTTCCGGGTTTGGGTGGTTGGTGTCCGGTGGTCGCGTCTAGCCAATCGTTGGCCGTCTCGCAGGCGTCTGGACCACCGTCGGCAGAAGCGTCGGTGAAGAGAGCAACACACAGCGTCGGGGTGCGTGCTAACGTAGAACTAGAGTGTACGGCGGGCGGGAAATATCCGTGACGACGGGTGATGTTGGGTTATACGGTAGATCCGGATGCATAGAGGATAGTGCAGACGGTATGGCAGGCCGGGGGGTTCGAAAAGGCGGGTTCGCAGCGTGGCTCTCGCGTGTAGATGGTGGCGCGAGGGTTACGAGTCTCCTGAGAAGGGCCTTGGGACGGTCCTGCGGCGGCGTGAGGCGCTTGTCGAGTGCTAGACCCGTCGCGAAGAAGCGTTGCGATGCAGAGTCAGGCGGCGCAGGAATGGCAGACGACAAATACCAGTGCTTCCCTCGTAAGCGCGCCCAGACGAGCGCACGCTCGCTGCTGCAGCGGGCGATGGGAACCGCCGTTGGAGCTCCGTACTGTGGGGGTGTCAGGGAAGAAAAAAAAGTAGGGGTGCAGGGGTGCAGGGGTTTGCCGTCGCGCCAGGGAATGTCGATGCAGGTGAGAGTTGGCGGGTGCTACGTTCCCAGCTTACGGTTAGTAGGTAGGCCATGGCCTGCGAGCTCGAGGGCGACCTAGGTTAAACAGGATATTGGGCCAGATAGTTGGCGGTCCCGTCACACGGGAGCCGCCTCTTTCTATGTCCTTGTCGCTCGTCGCATCTCGTGCAACACGTCCAAAGCCGCCATGTTGCAGGCAAAAGCTACTTGTGCCACCACTGCCGCGCCCGTTGGGTCGCAAGCACGCTGCCGCCGTGAGCCGCGACTCTGCTGCTCTATGCCGTATCATGTGTCCCCTTGGAGCCTCCTGAGGCATTGACACGACGAACCGTGGAACTGCAAGACCATGGCCGAGTTGGTCGAGATTGGAGACGCGGCGATGACGAAAACTTAATGCGCTCCCCTGGCATATAGCAGCCGTGGCGCTCAAACATGGACGAAAGGGGTCGAAACACTTGTCGCCGTCTATCAGGTTCGCTGCGGCATGAAGTGGGCGACGCCTTGCACCTGCGCGACGGACCAGCTGAAGATGGAAGGAGCACAGAACATTCTCCCTCATGCATGGCTCGCGTGCTTGCCTTGCAAGGCGAAGCGACCTCATCTCCCCGGCGGCGGGGGTTCTTCCGTCTATCGCGCTGCAATAAAAGAATCCCCCCTTGGGTGGTGAAGATAGGCAGTCCGTGGGACGAGGACCGCATGAAGACATGACGAACATCATCTACTTTTAGCTTTTGACAGGGCATTGACCGCGGCAGCCCCAATATACTACCCAGGGATGATTGTGTATTGTACATGTTCGCAGCCTTGCACAGTCTTGCCGCGGGCCGCTAGAATCTGGACGTTGTCCATTCCGGCATGGTGAGACGATGTCGATGGGATCCTGAATCGGATCTCCAGGGCAGCTGGGATGGCGAGTTTCAGCAGAACAGCTGTCCATGCAGGAGCATGTTCGCTCGTGTAGAGTCGTCCTACGTGCGCTCGGATGCTCCCGTGCTGCGGTACAGCACACCAGCCAGAGGGGGAGGATTCATTCCTCCGGCTTGTGTGCAGCCAACCACGACGTCACTCGCCAAAGTAGTCCCAAGTCCCCGGTTTTTCGAAGGGTGGGCCGGCGTCACTTCGGCGATGCCGCGTGCCTGAGCGCAGGGGGGGGCTGGCACATATTGTACACAGTACAGTCATGTATCATCAGCACACTGTACACGACGTCTGCCACATGTCCCCTCGACGACGCCCGCGGCCCGTCTGTCGGCTGTCGAGCGCGCGGCAACTTCCATCCTGGCGCAGGCCCAAGAAGCACTTGGCGGGCAGCGTCCTGTCATGACCCGGCCATGCAATGTCTGGCCGTTGCTACTATCCATTAGCTAGCGACGATGCAGCTAACGACATCCAACGGCGTGTTTGCTCGCCTGTCAGATGCGTTAGCTCGGGTCACGCTTCACCGCCGGGGGGAATGGACGTGGCCGTGGCCTTGTTCCATCATGCACCGCGCCGCCGGCACTGGAGATTCTCGGCCAGATGGTGTCGTGCAATCCCTCGGGCAAGCGTTGGGCCGCCAGCTAACCCAGAGCAGCGACCCCACAAACTCCCTGCTGGCCAGTACAGTACAGTACTGTGGCTCGTAGCTCGTAGCGGCGCAGGGGCCCGTCGGCAGATGGGGAATATTTGCAATCGTTGTGTAAGCTGCATCCCTTGACCTTCCACATGCCGCGAGAATGACGATGGTGGGGGGGGAGAGGGGGGAGAGGGGGGAGGGGCGCATGGCTTGGCGGCGCGCAAAAAATCAGTCTTCGTTCCATGTGGTGTTGCAAAAGCAGTATCCAAACAGGTCTAGCGTCCTTTTTCATGTCGTCCCAGTCCACCGCACTGCACCACATTGTGATGGCGCCTGCCGCACCAACAACGTCCTGACACCCATCCGCTCAAGACCTGCTTGATCCGTCGTTGCCGCCATGGATCCCGATAAGGACAACGCCAACCCGACCATCCTGAACGCCTCTGACCTGCCCTCCCGCCGCAGGGAGGCTCCGGTTAGGCGGCGCGACGATGGCGGCACAGGCCTCTTCGACGACCTCATTCCGCCCTACAACTATCTCAACGATCCCTTCCATCACGCCGTCTCGCCAAGCGACTCGGACGGCGACAGCGACGACGCCCTGGAGCACATTGACGAGCAGGAGGTGTATGGTGAGTCCCGCACCTGCGGCCACGGCAGCCACTGCAGCCCACCCCAGCCCCATCTTCATGCGATCCATTGTTTCGAGGCTAGCCGGGCCAACTTGTTTGCATTGCACGGCTGACTTGTTTGCATGGCAGACCTCATCTCCTCCATCTCCGACCCCGAGCACCCTCTCTCCCTTGGCTCCCTCGCCGTAGTGAACCTGCCTGACATACACATACACCCCCCAACCTCTCCTTATTCGCGCATTAGCACCGTCCTGGTGGAGATCACGCCCACCATCACGCACTGCTCGTTGGCCACCGTCATTGGCCTAGGCGTACGCACCAGGCTGGAGCAAGCCCTGCCCCCTCGTTTCCGCGTCGACGTCCGCATAAAGAAGGGCACCCATAGCACGGACGAGGCCGTAAACAAGCAGCTCGGGGACAAGGAGAGGGTCGCCGCGGCTCTGGAAAACGGAACCCTGATGGGCGTCCTAAGGAAGATGCTATCCACTTGCGAATAAGGCAAGAAACCGACCATTTGCCCGGTTGCATACGATCGACGACATGCGCATGAAGAAACATTGGGCGGCGTTAAAACTAAGGAATAGGGCATGATCTTCTTAACGTGGAACCACAACATCTAAAAACATCTACAATAAACGGAGACGGGCACATGGTCGGCATGACTATGGGGACGCACTAAGCCTTGGACTATTGGCTTTTCGTAATCGCGTTGCTCACTCGTCTCGTTTGTCCCTTTTCTCCGACTATCTACCCGTTGCTTGTCCGGCACACCCCCTGCGACGTTCCTGATCGACCATGTTTCCATGTCGTCTTCGCACTATTGCTTCCAAGCACACATGCGAGCTACCCTTTTCAGCAAGTTTTCCGATCCGACGTTTTTTGCGGTTAGTTGCTCCGCAATATCGATACAATGCAGCGTGCATCTTGCCCTGGTCCCCCTGCGTCGATCGTCGCTATAAGACGCAGAGATATAGGGTTGTGCCTTTCCGCTTTGAGTGTTGGGCTTCCTACTCTTACGTTGGCGACATACTGTGGGTAATCGCTTCAACCGGATATGAATGGATGATACTATCATGGTTGGAACAAAGTTTCATGTTTAGCCGCGATGATGCCGATGGACTATGAAAACGTACCTCGGCTTGAAGGTCTGGTGTTGCGCGTCTTAGGACGTGAAAGAGGCGTACATGCTCCAGGCTTTGGAAGGTTGTCGTGTGTGTGCGCGTGCCTGTGTATTATAGTTGTACTCAATTGTCACTCTTGATTTCAAGTTTTCTAATGCCTTGGAGGAGCGAGACTACGTATGTTTCAGACGCCTGGTCGCCATAAGGACGTAAGTGGCATCATCGGGCGTATGCATATGACGAGTAATTGACAACTTCAGAGAGCTGCCGCTTGACTCAAGTTGATGGTGGTAGATTCTTCCGCTTTTTGGGTGTCTTCGAAGTAATTACTCTTGAATGCAGTGGAACTTCGAGTCTTGAGGGATCGATTTTGCACTGTGAAACTAGTATTGATAGATGGGGTGAGTGGTACCGTGACATGGAGTGCGGTCACGCCTTTGTCCAGTGAGAGGATTCGTGCAGCGCACCAACGCAAGCTTCGACGATGATCTCGTTACCAAGCTCATCACCGCCCTCTGATTACTTTCAAGCACACCCACACCACTGGTCGAGGAGATGAATGCGATACTGAAGACGATTTCATCGCACCCTCTTACTCCGTCGCGTCGTCCAGCCCACACCAGCCATGGCTGCGAAGAAGCACGATGTCTCGTGCGCCACGAGACACCGTAACACGCTCACTACAGCGTCTGACACGATGCCGGGACACGCGAGCCCGGGCTCCAACCTTGAAGGTAACGTGCTAATAAGTCACTGTCGGCTGCACATGTACTTTCAATGTGTCACATGGATTTACACTCCATCTACAGTCTCTAGATGATAGCTCTGGATTCATCATGTAATGTGGCGGTGTAAATAACTTGTATAAGTTGTAATAATAAAATCTAATTTAGAGGGATAGCTTAACTCTGAGCTTGTGATAGCACGATTCGTCTGCAATATAAGAGCAATGATGTATAACATCAACGTTGTCGCTACTAACTGCACTATAACATACCTAGACGAAAGAATCATGTCACATACTGTGCACTTCATCCTCGCATACGGGCTAATACCCTCAACGACAGGTCGGAAACGACGAAAGGCTTCTTCTTCGCGGAAAAGGCCCGCTTGATGCTCTCGCGCATCTTCGCTACGCTCTACCGAACCGGAGGGCTGAAACAGGGCCAGCACCACTCCCGGGTGGGAGGCGATCAAGGCTCAAGATGCGCATGCAGATTGAGTATGTTCTGCGGAGGCGCATTCTGACACTACGAGAGCTTGTTGGTAGATATGATGATGAATTTGAGCTTTGAGAGGTATTGTAAAATACGATTTGGGCGCCGGCGGCCGGAAAAGGGAACGAAGGTTGAGGAGGTAGGGAGTATGGTGCGAAACGCGCAAGAAGAGCCTTTTGGACCTGCCTATCTCAGCATCTCTCACGCCCGCAGTGAAGCTGAAAGGAAACCAAAGCGGTCGCGATCGCGGAACATGGTCGGTCAGTCCAACGCTCACAGGCGAATCGGACAAACACACGAGTTTTCTTCCACTCGTCACTATCCCCAAAGAGCAATTCAGCCAGACCACACCGCCAAATCATACACAGATACTCTCAACGGTTTTGATTATCAATCCTGATTATCTCGTTGACGGCCGATGAAGTAGACCGACCTTCGTAGCTCACTGTTCGAAGCAAGGATCGAGTAATCTCGATGGCCAGTTTTCAAGCACCCTGTAAGAAAGCATCTGATTCCACCTGACCCACATGGAACACTGAACGATCAATCACCTCGCAACCTGCGAATCGACTAGAGATCCTACTCGGATGAAATGCACCTGGAGGTTTGCTCGAATTTATAACGGGGTCAGCTAGATGCTCCTTTCTGGCGTAAATGCCGAGCTTTCCTTTTTGGACACGACGTTTTGAAATCCGCAATCCACGAATATGGCAGACTGCTGCGACTAAGAAGATGACAGACTGCTGCGACTAAGAAGATGGCAGACTGCTGCGACTAGATAGATGTATACTGGGAGAACTCAACATCGTCAAAATCGAACGCGACTTCGAGTATGCCCTGTGCTTCCCATGCGGTCCCGTACACTATGACGGGGTGGAAAGTAAGAATCTGCATTCCTTCCACAGGGGCCCGAATGGCGAGGATCTGGATTGTCATTGTACCGCTACTCTCGGTGAGGCTGTAGGCCGGGCGTGTGTCCACAAGAGGATGACCATGCATGTGCATGGCAGCAGTGGAAACATTGATGAGGTACTTTGAGCGCGCCTCGTTAGCTATTGTATGCAATATTACGGGAGGAAACGAATTCCAGCCCTACCTTCATCTTGGCAACCACTTCGGAACGCTATTTATGGAAGCGCGCGAATTGGAGGGACCTATTGACGTTGACTTCGAACATGGTCCACACCTCTGCCGTGTCCAACTCAACAATAGCCTGCAGCAGTGTGTTCTTAGCGGAGTTAAGGACGAGAACTTCAACGTGTACGACTTCCTTGCTGAGGCCATACCATTGACGCTTCAGTTCCTCGTCATCCGTAACGCCGCAGCCCTTGGTAATGCTACTAATCTTCTTCTCGGCCTACTTCAGCTTCAAGCTCACCTGCGGCCTTTGGTGCTTGGACGCACGGCGCCCAAGGATGATGGGGGTCGTGGCGGAGGCGAGGACGAAGTTGTGGGCGATGGGCTTTGCCGGTGCCAGTGCCACCACTGGTGATGAGGACTGTTTTTCCCGCCTGGCTCAGAGCTGGTTTGGCAGGAGAGATGGCCAGGTAGGGTATGGTGGGGATATTGGACGTAAGGTTAGTGGAGGTGCCGTCATCTTTGTTTGTAAGTGGCCATGGCGATGCGATCTAAGCGTATAGAGTAGAGGGTTAGAAGTGATATTACGTAGGGGTATAGAGTGTTGCGAGATGCGAGGTAGAGTACTAAAGTATAAACAGAAGGACGATTACAAGAAGGACATGAAGGAGGGCAGGCTTCAAAATATGACAATCTCAAGGAGGGGGGTTCAAGGGCGCATAACAAGGCACGCACGCAACTATGCCAGTGCTTAAGTGCGGATGGGTAACATATCGTAAGGCGTTACGGGGGAGAGCTGATTTTAGACTGTTAGACGTAGAATATACAATTCTTAGACCCTCTATAATCGCATATTTATTGAGCCACACTAGTTTCCCATCACGCACAGCAATACGGCCATCCACGAGCACGGTATCCACATCAGTGCCCGAGGAGTGAACTACAACGGTGGCGAGGAGTGAACTACAACGGTGGCGAGGTCGAGACCCTATCGCACACCTGACTGAGAAGAGGAAATACTCCGTAAGCAATACTGTCGCAAGTTAATTAGAGTGGATACCATCTGTCAGGTCCTAAAAGAAGTGGGAAATAAGGCCCTAAGCATGGCGCTGCAGAACGCAATGAAGCCACCTAGCTCCCTCCATACCTAATTTTTATTATAGAAACTACGTTTCCTAGCGCAAAGGAGCTATTATAAGCTCCTAAGACATATGTTTTATAGAGAGTAGCATCGCAGAGGCGGCGTTCTTGTCGCTATTTCCCAGATTTTTAGAACCTGCGAGACCATGTGAGGAAACCTTTTGTCCAAGACTAACATTACAAATTCCTAAACTTCTAAGACGGACTGTACCAATCGTACAAGTCCGGCTCTTTCTTATCTGGCAGCTTATTATTTACTATGTCCCACATTTCATCCTTCGTGTGCAAATCAATCTTGAAGGGCCACTTTTGCCGCCGAGAAAGAAGATCCTCCGGCTTCCATGTCAGGTGAACGGTAAAACGAGCCACATCCACGGTCCTAAACAGATCAAAAAGCTTGTTATGTCGCTGCTCGAGCTCCTCATTTCCCTGGTGTTCTCTCCATGGGCGTTGCTCCAACTCGGGCGGTTGAGTGTTACCATGCCCGAGCCAGACGTGTAGCTCTTGTAAGCCTCCCATTCTTTTAAGCCCATGAAGGGCATTCTCCCACTCTTCCAGCGAACCATTAGGATGACTTCCGCCTTGAGAGAAGAAAGGACCAATGCCAGGCCAGTTGATTGCCCCAAGGGAATGATGAGGCTCCTAACGTTCGAGAGACCTTCTAGAGATGCGCATAATTGGAAACCATAGAGGTCGAGCGGCATCTCGAACACGAAGGTCGTTGAGTAGAGTATCGGCAGTCCTTCAAGATACCTATATTGAGCATTAACATCAGCGTAAGAGACTTTTGGCGTGCGCTTCAAGGTGAACGTACAACTGACGACAGCATAGCAGTAGATTCAGCGGCTTTTCTATTTTGTCCACCCCAGCCGTTGCTAACCGGTAAGGAAAGCAGTCAGCGTCGCTCTCTTCCCCGGATACCGATTGGCCCTTATCGGGCCATCGCCAGCGCTCTATTCTCGTCTGCGACGGCTGGAGGACGTGTTCCCAAATGAGTAGCCGACAGACTAAAGGTAACACTCGGAGCAACAGGCTTTGCTGCTGAGGCAGCGGATCCGCGTGAGGTAACATGCGGCGGTTTGACCTATCCACAGCTTGGCGTGGCTGCTCTTTAGCGGCAATAGCCTTGACTTTCTCGAGGTGGTCCAGGTCGCGTTGATACATGTTCAGGAGTGATAGGAAGATAGATTATTGTTTGGACTAGAGAGGAGGCAGAGATAATACCATAAGGCCACCTATCACCTGCGCCACCTCCTTGCAGCTTATTTGCCCCAAAATCATCAATAAGCGCCTCGTCTTTACTCCGCTATATAGTCTCAATCCTTCTAACACGATTCTTACCAAGGCGGTCCATCTTTAGCGCCTGCGCTGTCTGCTCCTCTTACTCTCACCTACTTGCTCCAAATAGTACCGCGTCTCCTAGCCGGCGCCCTATAACCGCGACTTATTGTATATATTAATATAGAAACCGTTAATAGCCTACGAATTATAGTCGTTCTTACTCTTATCTCGGTTAGCGAGCGTCTTAGTTAGAAAACCGCCCGCGAGGGGTAAGTATGTGTGCGATTATCTCACTAGTTAGACGCCTAGGCTAGTGTTAACGGGGTTACACTTACCTAAGCCTAAACCGGGTAAGGGGAGGACAGTGTATAGTAGTATTCGCCGTTAATAGTATTTAGGAGTTTAAGCACAGGAGTTAACTGCCTAAGTATAGGGGGTTCTAATCTTAACTAATTTAAATAACTTAAACAACTATCCGTGTCTATTAATTTAGTAAAGTAAATCTAAAAGTATAAACTAAATAGGTAAGTTAACTACGAAGAGTTAATATATAAATAAGATCCTCTAGATCTATATAGTCCGAATCTTCTAGTTTTAATATCCTGGCCTAACTTCGTTATCCCGGATGTCTCGTTATATCCCGGATACCCTAGAGTATCCCGGATATTCTATACTTAGCGGGATATTCTAGTTACGTACTTACTAACCTAACTTTTCCCCGCGGTCTAACGTATTCGGGGAAGCTCCTTTATACTCGTAACCGCCGCCGACTTCCTTGCCTACCTATGGCTGGTCTTTATTCGTAATAAATAGCCTATTCTAGCTTATATTAGACTTTAGTAATCTACCCGAGGCTAGTTAGCCCTAAGAAGAGAGATATTATTAGGATAAAGGCGCCTCTAGCGGGTATAGGTAGAATTAGAGAGAATAAAGATCTCTCTAATAGACTTAAGGATTAAAAGGTTATATAAGGATCTAGTATATCTATCTTCTAAATCGCTCGTTAGTTACGTAGCGATTCGTCTTACTTATAAAGATAATATATACTATAAGGCTTATTATTATCTCTCTCTACTATTAATTATACTCTATATCTTATCTACTATATACTTCTAATAATAAAAGGTATATATAGTTACGTGGCGCTATCCCTACGAGATAGTAATTCGTCTTATCTTTAATAATACCCTACCTATAACTACGAATTCGATCCCTACGTTACCTATGTATAATAATCTATAATAGTGTCTAATATAAACTAGAAAGGAACTTTTAACGCAGTACTATATACATATACTATATATATATATTTCTATATTGAAATCCTATCAATAGAGAATTCAAGGAAGAACTACCGATCGTAGGTAAGGGATAAAGAAACAGTTATAAAAAAGAAACTTGACCTCTAGACGATAGATGGAAGAATGAACCGTTATAGAATGGATAGAAAACCATCACGACCCACTGATTCCCGTCACTATTTTCCGTCACTACTCTTAAGGACAGGATCGATATCCTGACATACACATCTCGGCTGGAGGCAACATGGTTGCGGTTTCTGAGAAAAGGTGCTTCTGGAATTGACTTTTTCAATCTCAGAATTTGCGGAGCCATGCCCGATTCGCGTTGTACTCTCTGTCTCCGCATTGCTTTTATATCCCCATTGCCTGAAGCCGCGTTCAGCGTCGGGTACGCTTTCCTTTGTTGACCTTCGAAAACTTAGGAGGGAAGGCATCAGTGTAATGCTATGAGGCACACTGGGCCTATATCTAGAGAAGAACTGCTTCACTGCTGGCATGCATGAAGCAGTGACACCAGCCCACATCTCGACCTGTCTGTAGGTGGAATATCAGCCGAGATAGCCAAGTATAGCTACATTCTGCGAGGCGACTCACGTCCAAAGCAAAGTGTACCCGACCTTCCAATTCGTATCGGTAGGGTCGTTCTGAAGCAGGACGCGGTAGTATAGGCTTGCCATAGATCCTCCGACAGCACTATATGCCTTTTTAGTAGTTATTTACGAAAAGACCCATGTTTTTTATTTCAGAACTCACAGTGCACCTGTCGCAAAGACCAACAAGATACCAAGCTTCTTGCGGCCATCGACGTGTAAACTCCATATTGCCGGCATCGGAAGGATGAACAGAATCCAATCCACCAACATTCCAATCACTCCGCCAGGAATGGACACTTTCGCCCACTTGAGGTAGTGCCACGAAAGTATGAGCTCCAGAAGAGACTCGCCTGGCCATGGAGAGCACATGACGAACCCCGTTATCGATACAGAGATGTAGAAGGCGGCCGTAAGAGTACCGACAGTGTATCTGGTCAAAGAAGGCTAGGTCAACATATACACACCAGACTTTTGGATTTATGGGCACTCACACGCTATAGCGGACATAGCTCATTACACCGAAGAGGTTATAGTATTGGATGAGAATGCTCATCTTGATAAGTCCCAGCGCCGGACTGGCCATTATGGTGCAGACGAAGCTTTGCTACACAAATTTGAGCCGCGGAAGCTATGTCGCGCAAGAATGGAGTGCTTACAATGAGGCTTCCCCGACTCATGACCGTGTCCGGGTGGAGTTCCCATCCATGTCGGCCAACTGCGCCACCCCGACATCCTGAAGACTGTCAGCAAGGTTTCGAGGGCTCGGAAGATCTGCACTATACCTATAACGACGCTGGAGAAATATGCAATGCTGAAAGCCTGAATACCAGCGTCAGGGGGGTCACTGGTGGCAGGAGTCATAGTGTCTTACAAAGCCTGACACCAACAGTGCTGGATTTGAGAAATTAGCCTACACCATACAAAGCGATGGAAGTTGGAGCTTGTCTTACTATCATCCCATCTCCACTTCTTCGCGATGGCAAATTTCGTGTGGATACGAATGCCCAGGCAGAGTGTTGCGATGACAAGGAAAGTGATGGATACACCCAAGATGACGGGCACTCTGGAGGCGGGATGCTCGAAATTCGGCACTACGCCAGGCGGGGGTGCTGCGAACGGTATTACCTTCAAAGCTTCGGGTGGTATGCTGTTCAGAGTCTCGATACTGGGTCCTGAGTATGTGTCTTGCGGCATGGTGAAGCCACTTGGGGTTGCTTAGCTGCTAGATATTAGAGGAGCAGAATCGAGATCGGTTGGCACGATCTGTGTGTTCATCGTGAAGGTGATGGAGAAGTCTCTGATCCTTATGGCTACGCGGCTGCGTGGGTCGGAGCTGAGTATCTCCGTAAGCTGATCTGCATCGAGAGGTACTGCGGCACAGCAGCCCTCGGCTGGCCCGATAGGTAAGTAAGGCAGTTCGGTGTTCACATATTCAAAATAGACAACCAACTAACGTACATGCTTCCATCGTAGTTAGCAGTCCTCGCACTGTCATGTCACGGTACACCTTGCCTGATGGATGCATAGTGCCGACGGGTAACTGGATTGCGGTGCCCCAACTTCCGCTTATGCGCGACGAACACATATGGGCGCGGGCAAAGACCTTGGAAGGTTTTCGGTTTGTAGACGAGGAAAGCGGTAGTTCTGTGTCGCGATTGACCCACGCAAGTCATCAATTTCCGCTTTGGGGTTCTATCCGACATTCATGGTCAGTCCTGATCCAGCCTCTTTATTGATTGGACCTTTGCTGACCCTATTTAAGCCCTGCCCGTTTCTATGTCTCCATTGTCATGAAGATGGTACTATCACACCTCTTTTTAGAGTACGAATTCCAGCTAGTCAACTCAGAGTCCAGAGCGCATATGAGCCTAGGCAAGGTCAGGCTTCCAAACCCATTTCTTGAGGTCCTTGTACGCAGGAGACAGGCATAAAACTTCAAGAAAAACACTGTGATTTGGGGATTCCGCGATATGTTTTGCTTCTTCCGGGTGGTTGGCTGCTTGACGGGAAATCACCTATAGTAAATTTATCCCGTCCATCCAGATCCTGAGTTCATCTCCTGCTCATGCGCCTCGAGGTGCACCTCGCAGATCAATCGTAGCAGTCGAAAGTGAGGTGCCTCAGGTGAGAACGCGTAATCAGGATGTACTGCGGCCAAAGGGTGTGACAGCCACTAACCGGCCGCACCTGGGCAGTGAAGGCTTGCATACTCGCGCCATGGGTTCTTGCGCGCACGCAGTTGACTCAATTCATCGTAGCGACACCAAGGGCGTCTGTGACACAGTCTTCAGGATGACGCCTCCATGTTTGACACATATGCTCACCTGCCCAAGTTGACCACACACGAACACCGCATGCATTGAGATAAGCTCTGAAACCTGCCTGAGTCTCACTTCAATAATTGGGCATTAAACCCGAGTAATCGACACGGCCAGATGTGGGGCATCAATGGTAATTTATCGAGCTGTATAAATTACAGGAACCAAACGCAAACCATGTATTGCAGGCGGCAAGGCAGACACACGCCGCACAACCAACTATCAGGGCAGCGTCCACAACAATTCTCAACTGGCAGCGCCCAGCTGGCAGCACCCGGTTCAACGAATTTCACGCGTTGGCGACGACGACGTCGTACTTTAGCATGATGGACAGCTATTGGCATGCTCACCCAACGCTTTCGTTCGGTCTCGTTGCGATTGTAGTAGCCTCGCTGGGCCACTATGCTATCACCTCAGCTCTATTCAAGAGCGCAGATCGAAAGGAGGGTGACAAGAAAACGCCGCCTGTCATTCCTCACCTCCTCCCGTTCTTCGGCAGTATTCCATGGCAGTATTTCTGGAGCCCTATCCAAATGTTCACATCCAGGTAAGAAGACCACTCCTTCTGCACAAGATCACTCCGATGACATTCCAATGCTGATCGAATATAGTTATTACGCTACGTTGACACATCCCTTCCGCATCAAGCTGTTCAGTAAAGAGTTCTATATCATACAGGGACAAGAGCATGTGGCGGCGCACCTTGCTCAGACGTCGACTTCAAACACTGTTTTCAACGCCGCGTTCCTTCGCCAGGCCTGCGACATGTCCGAGCATGCCGTGCAACGGTTCGGCAGCGAGGATGAAGAGACGCCCAAATACTTTGAGCGCAAGTACCTCGCGGCCGCACCACTCTATTCGTGGAGCTCGTCTGTTATCCATCGCTACTTAGCTGGTCGAACTGCTTTCCAGCTAGCACGACGATTCGAGACCAATCTTGCGAGTCGTATCGGAGCACACAAGTCTTTATCTTCGCCTGAAGGAGTCATATTGGAGGAATTCATGGATTTCTTCGTGTACGATGTCACCGCAGCCTTGATTGATGCCATGTGCGGTAAAGGTCTCATCCAGCGCAACCCTACCTTCCCTACGGCTTTTGGCATCTTCTGTGACAACCTCCCAACTTTCATGAAACGCACGCCCCGATTTCTTGCATCCCGAATATATAAAGCGCGAGATGAGGTCATTGAAGCGGTATTAGACTGGCAAACTTGGGCCAGCGAGAACTTCGATCCAATTTCCACTCCTCTCGACGAGGATGGGGATGATCCATTGTGGGGTTCCACGTTCTTCCGAGAACGATTCACAACGTTTGTCCATGACATGGGATTCAACGCCCGAGATATTGCTGCTATGGAGCTAGGTTTTCTGTTCGGGTAAGTAAGCAAATGCTCGACATACGACCGACCCATCATATAAGGAACCCAACTAACTTAGCTTATTCAGTGCTAGCGCCAATGTCACGGCAAATACTTATTGCTGCGCTCTCGAAGTCTTCAAGGATAAAGCTCTCCTCGAGGAAATCCGGAAAGAAGTACAGTCGTGCAAAAGTGACGATCATAGCGACCTCCGACTTGATGCCCAGAAACTGATCCAGCAACCACTCTTGCAGGCTGCGTTCGCTGAGAGTCTCAGGTTGCGATGTCACAATATGTTCATCCGGAAGACGACGGAGGCGATCAATATCCTGGACTGGGTGATACCGAAGGACCATTTCGTCATTGCATGGTCAACGCCAGGTCTGTTACCTTTGCATGTCTATTGTTTTTGATATGCTGACCGAATTTTCCGGTCAGGGCAAATGAACTCCAAGGTGTGGGACGCAAATGGCACGCATCCCGTGGACACCTTCTGGCCCGGACGTTTCTTGAAATACCCCAGCAATGATGGAAAAGTAGAGTTCTCCATGGCTGGTAAGGAAAGCTCGTGGTTGCCATTTGGGAGCGGGGCAAACCTCTGTCCAGGAAGGCAGTTTGCGAAGATACATTGCATTGTAACTCTGGCAATGATGGCAGACAGCTTTGACTGTGATATTCTCGCCGAGCCGAAGGATCTCAAGATGGATCTGACAAAGTTCGGGATGGGCGTCCTTACACCTAGTGGCAAGGTAGGGGCCCGGCTTCAGCGGCGGCAAGAAAAGATTTAATGACCGGACCGACGCACTATCGGGCTCCTGTATTCTACCAGGGAGTGATAGCTCGCTTCTCCATCACCTTTTAGTGGAGATTTTCATAGTACTGTAGCGTATGAATTTGACGGCGTTAGAGGTGGACTGTTCTCTACGAAAGCCTACCTGAATTCCATCATTTTGCCGTTAAGTCTGCGCCAAGATCTGTTCAATGAAGAGAGTATGTGCTTCCGTTGGCGAATATATGTGACAGTAACAATGTAACCAACCAAATTAGGGTCGCAGGCCGGCAAATATCACGGTCCGATTTGGCACATGCATAACTTGACAGGCCTGCAGATGCATACGAGCTATACCAGGCTGCTAATAATGGCTGCTTCTAATACATGACGCGCCCCTGAAATAATACAGGATGTTTCGACATAAAAAGGCTAGGGTAGATCGAGAAACAGCGTCCCACCAATTGACTCCTCGATTCACGTGAGATCATGCCCGATAACAGGTACTCCGCTCGGTGGCAACTCGCGGAAAACCACGCGACGAGCGACGAGGGAGAGGCGCGTGCTTTACGCAAGTCGCAATATGCTGAGCATGTGAACGCGTAAGGAAATAGCACTTTGCGATAAGCTGAGCATGGCTTACTTGGTGACACAGTTTTTACGACGCCACCACGGACATATACCTCCAGGGATGGGGTCACTCGTGGCATTTTTGTCGGTATCCACGAGGCCCAGAGAGAAATGCTATGGCGCTTGCTCGTCATGAACATTGCCTTGCAAAGGCACTTGATATATGCTCTACAATGCGTGTTCCGGATGTCGGTTGTGGCGTTGGAGGTCCGGCTCGGGAGATCGCTGCTTTCACGGGATGTCACGTCACCGGGCTCAACTTCAACGAGCATCAGATGAAAAAGGCGGAAAAACTGATCAAGACTGAAGGCATGCAGAGCCAAGTCGATCTCGTACAGGGTGACTTTATGGTAAGTCTATCAGGCATTAACATCAAGGGGTGAGGAAGTCTGATAATGTGAACAGCATATGCCCTTCGAAGAGAGCCAGTTCGATGCTGTATATGCAATAGAGGCAACACTACATGCCCCATCGCTTGAAGATGTATATGCGCAATGCTTTCGAGTACTCAAACCAGGAGGAAAGTTTGGTGTGTTCGAGTGGGTATTGACCGACAAGTTTGAGGAAAGCGACCATTTTTATAACTAAGAAATTCTATATATATAGTATACTATTTATACTTACTAAGCTTAATATAAAGCTTAGCTTCGTATAATCTTTATAGTATCTTCTTAATATATATTTTATACTTCTCCTTAGTATCTAAGAAGATTAGGATATTATTAAGATATATAATATAAGATATATTAATTAGACCTATTAACGCCTAGTTAATATAGGCCTAGAACTAAGCCGGTACGTTAGTTAAACTAAATAGTATTACTATATACTTATAATAACTATATCTTATCTAAAAGGCCGTCTTCTACTTATTATTTTTAAAGATATAGATTCTATAATAAGTATCTTTTATATCTAGTTTAGTATATACTCTAGTACGGGAAAGCCGATCTAGCAACTCTATTATTAGTAATAGTAGATATCTATTCTTTATTATAATCTTATTAAGATCTTAATAATCTATATATAATCTTATACTACTATTCTTCTTTTTTATAAAAAGAATTAGGGCCCTAGTAAGTAACTTCGATCTCTTAATCTAGTCTCTAGCTAAGTAATTATCTAGATACTTATATAAAATCTCTAACTCTATCTATAATAGATTATAGAGCGGTAGGTATAAAGAACTAGTATCTAGTATTAACTTAATAGCTAAATTCTAGAGGCCGTAGTCTAGTAAGACTATAGAGTCCTTTTCTAATTATATATTAATAAACTTAGTATATTATAGTAGTAGCTAGGCTAATATAGTCTCTTTAGGCCTACTTTAGTCTACTCTATTTATAAGATAGGTATATACGTCCGTTAAGGGATTATATATAATCTTCTTAAACTATTTAGTATCTTTAATACTAATCTTTTAAAAGATAGTTTAATCTTTATCTTTTTAATTTTTAAATAATATACGTCTATTTATATAGTTAATCTTAAAGTTATATTAATTAATTTAAGATAGACTAAGATATATTCTATATCTCTTTAGGTCTAAAACTATAATTAAGATCTATTATTCTTAAATATAGCCCCTTAAGTTTATAATAGTTACTACTATTTTAATAATATTATATATAGTGAGTTTCTCGCTATTAACCTCTTTCACTAATATATAAGAAAGTAGATCTACTTATAAGTCTTACTCTTTAGCTAATATTATAGATATTAGATTTAACTATAAACCTTTATTAATTATAGCCTCTAGCGTTCTAGAGAATTAGATTAATACCTTAGCTATAAGTAGCTATACTAGTCTTATATTTAGCGCCTCTCTAAGAGTATTAATATCTTAATCTTCCTTTAAGAGTATAATATAGGTAGAGAGATAGGCTTATATTATCTTATCTCTTTATCTTTTCCTAATAAAGAATTTAGTACGGGCCTATTAGTTTTATCTTTATTTAAATAGTTTAATAAGATATATCTAGATTTCTTATACTTAAAATACTTTCCTTTAAAGATATTTAGTATTAGAATTTCTATTCGCGGCTACTTTAGCCTATTATAGGGTACTCTAGTATATTTAATAACTTTTAGGGGTCTTTATAGTACCTATACCCTTTTAACTTCTTTCTAAGACTAGGTTTTATTATTCTATACTAGGGAAGTCTTTCTTTCTATAAAATAAGCTTTTTATTAGAAGATAAGAGTTATATACTCTTTAATCTAAAGAAGAGTAACTCTTTAGTTTATAAAGAGTAAAAGGAGACTTTTTTTAATATCTTCTTATAAAGCTATTATATATTCTAGAATCTATATATCTAGAGTTTTTAATAATTCTAACTCTTTCTAAAGTAGTCTTATATAGTCTAGTAGATCTATTAGTAATTAACTTAGTTATTAATATATCTACTTTAAATACTTATACGCGTATTACTTCTACTCTTATAAAGAACTAAGAGTATTTAATATTATAGTCTTAAGCGTAAGCTAAGTAGATCTTTAATTAAGAAGGATATAACCTTTCGCGCTATAATAAGTCTACTATAGTATCTTAAGAGACTTTAAGACGTAGGTAATCCTAAAGTCTATCTTCTATTACTCTTACTAAAAGCTCTATAGAATCTTAAAGAAATAAGATTTATAGTCTCTCTTCTACTAGTTATACTACGTACGATTTAATTTTATAAATACTTATAAGAAAACTAGTCTTAAAAGACTAGTATTTAAGATTATCTAGAGCTAATAAACTCTATTAACTATCTTTAGTAGCTCTTATAGGGTATCTAAGTTACCTACTACTACTTAGATATAGACCTTACGTAGCTTAATTAGTTTAAGCTTTTTAAGTTACTTTTATCTTTAAGTATATAGTTCTTATAATTCTTCGTCTATAGTAGGTTAAACTAGGCTAGAATAGGTCTTAGAGAATAGAGTTAGTATATCTCGTTTATAATTTAACCTTTCTTATTCTTTTACTTATTAGGTGGCTACTTTATATACTAATCTAGCTTATTATATCTCTACTTCGCTAGGTTCGCTTAGATTAGAATAGATAGTCTAGGATCTACTCTATTAAGACGTCCCTACGCCTTTATTAACTATAAGGTTCTAGTCTAGCTCTTCCTATCTATACTAGCTAGTTATAGTAGCGAGTTGACCTATACTTATATATCTAGAAGAGTAGCGATTTAAATATTAGAAGTATATATTAAATAAGATATAGAGTATAATTAATAATAGAGAAAAGTAATAATAAGCCTTATAGTATATATTATCCTTATAAGTAAGATAAATCGCTACGGAACTAACTAGTAATTTAGAAGATAGATATACTTAATCTTTATATAATCCTTTTATTCCTAAATCTACTAGGTAAGTCTTTATTCTCTCTAAGTCTACTAATACCCGCTAAAGGCGCCTTCGTCCTAATAGTAAGCTCTTTAAAAAGATATTTTAGAGTTATTACTTCCTTACTTATATACTCGAGGGTAAGTAGCTCTTATTTAGTTATTAAGGTTATAACTATTAATTATTAAGTAGCTTTCTAAAGAATAGTGTTACGGACAAAGGTAAATCATAGAAGGATTAAGAAGTGGTAGACGAGAAAGCGTACGACGAGACCCCGAAGGTTAAACCGATGCACGGGGTAGGATTAGGTTAGTAATTATATAATCTTAATCCCGCTAAGATTAATAGATCCCGGGAGCAAGCAATAATCCCGGAAGTAAGTAATAATCCTAGGAGTAAGAGGGCTTAGTAGGATTAGGACTAGGAGGAAACGGACTATATAGATCTAGGAGATCTTACTTATATTTTAACTCTTTATAGTTAACTCTCTTATTTAGTTTATACTCTTAGATTTACTTTACCAAATTAATAGACACGAATAGTTATTTAAGTTACTTTAAATTAGTTAATATCAGAATACCCTATACTTAGGCAGTTGACTCCTATGCTTAAACCTTCTAAATACTACCTACGGCAACACTACGATATACTACCCTACCCTTATACGGATTAGGCTTAGGTAAGTATACCACCGTTAATAAATAGGTTCGCTAAATAAAGTATAATATATCTATAAGATAAGCGTTTTATATTAATATTATCTATAAACGACGTATCTTTATAGATTATAAGATTAGGTCTATTATAGTTTCTATATTATAATAATCTCTAGCGTATTTAATAGAGATACGTAATTACTTAATTAATTACTATAAAGTATTTCTTACTTAGATTTATAAAGAACTATAATAGCTTTAATACTAGAAATATAATATTAGATCGTAGTATTATAGCTATATATAGGGCCGATCTAATACATTCTTAATACTATTTAATCTTATACTTAGACGCTTTATCTATTAATTTAATAAGTTCTATTAATAATAGTAGCGTATCTAGGAATATTATAGTATTACTTAGTTTAAAATTTCTTTATAGTTTTATCGATATATATTATATATATAAGAGTAATTATTTTAATTATTTAATCTCTAATTACTTAAACCCCTAGAAACTATTCTACTAGTCCTTTTTCTTTAATTCTATATTTCTTAGTAATCTTTTTTTTATAGCTTTTAAGTATTAGCTTTATATATCTTTAGATATATAAGTAGAATATCGTCTATATAGAATAGTATAAAGATAGTTTACTCCTAGTTAAAGAATAGATATAGCTCTTCTATTAAGAGAACTAAGCTAATTACTTTAAGCGTACTTAAGAACTCTTAGTACTAGAGTAGTAGTAAGTCTCTTAAGCTATATAAGGCTTAGTTTAGTTTAGCGTATAATTCGTCTTTCTTAAATCTATCTAGTAGCTTATAGTAAACTAGATTATTTACTATAATTAATATATAAAGGAATACTCCTATAATATTATATTATAGTATCTCTAGATTAAATTTAGCTATAATTACTATAGCTAATTAGAATAATTTAGCTATAATTACTATAGCTAATTAGAATAATTTAGCTATAAGTATTACCGTATATATTAAGTAAAGTAAATTCTTCTTTTAGAGATCTCTTCGTATAATAATTCTTACTTTATACTTTAAAAAGTATCTATTTTAATTATTTTTATATATCTAGACCTATTTAAGCGGTAATAGCCTACTAGAGCTACTTAATTATTAGATTTCTTCCTAGGTACCTATATAGCGGAGTTAGTTAATCTTAATTTATAAAACTTATTTAAATAAAGTACTAAACTAATAATTATATAGGTACTTCTATAGAGTTAATAGTTTAGATAACTTATCTCTATAGATTTATATTATTAGTAGGGCTTTTAGTACTCTTTTAAGTATTATAGTTATTATAATAGTATTTATTATAATATATTTATATAGCTTAGTCTAGGCTTCTAGAGCCTTAGAAAGATATATATAAGTAAATAATCCGACGGCGTTTCTATATCTGGAAATGGATGCAGCCCGTTTAGGTAATCCGGGCCTCGCGTACGGTTTCCGCGCTACGCCTGAATAGGCAATCGACCTCGACGTCCTATTATAAAAACGTCTCTCCTCCGCCGTCATTTTCCTTCCTTTTCACTCTGCTCCCACCCCTTCATCCGTAACGTCCCCGTCTGCGCCAGCCGCCCCTCGGCCCCATCCCCAATCTAATGATCATCTTGAGGCATTTCCTCAAACCTAGTCGCCCGCTCGGGAAGAGCGAAGACTGCCTTGCCCAGGCCGGCCGACTCTCCTTTTGCTCTTGCGACTCCGTCCGTCCCTGTTTATGTCCCCCTCCTGTAACGAGACGGCCCATTTCCAGCCTCTGCACGCGCCGAGTCTCCGTTCTAAGAGAACGCACTCTTGGATTTCTACCCACAACGAATGCACGAGCGAGATACTCTCTCCCTTTTGCCCCGCCCGCCCACTCCTCGCCCTCCGGCTTCTACACCGCTGCGGTCAAAAGCAAGGATGGCCTCCCTGCTGTCGCAAGGTCTAGCGCGTCAGCGGTTGTTGGATTTACCCCTCCCTCTCCTTTCCTCTGGAATGCCGAGATATTGGCTTTGGCGCTTCTGCAACGCACTGCCTCACCCATGACTTAGTGGAGGGTAGACTGGATGGTCTTTATGCCGCCGTCTTAGCTCGGATTGCTCCGCCTTCCGCACCCTGTTCCTTCGGCCGAGTACGCTCCGCTAATCCGCGCCGTTATCCTGTGTTACGCCCGGACGGCATCTGTCAGTGACGCGGTCCACTTGCATGAAGCACTAATTTCGTCCGCGTGGTCTCAGATTGCTCCGGCTCTGATGACCTGTCTACCATAGGAGTAACGTTGCAGTGCAACGCCGCTTGGCCATCTGTCCCGTCTAGGATTTAGGAGCGTCTAGGCACTTCCAGCTGCTGAAGCTGATCCCCTCGCCACCCGCAGCATAGCCGTCCCGGATTTGTGAGGTTCCGTGAGCTTCTTCCCTGCTCTAGACTCGCCGGTCCTATTTCCTGCCCCCTATCTTTCTCCATTTTGAGCGAACGAATGCTCAGCCCTCACGCCATTGTCTCAGCTCCGATTCGCCATACTGCGCTCCGCCCTCCTCGTTCGATTGCCCTGGACCAATACTTCACTCCGTTACTGTGGAACAGCTCCAGGCTCCAGTCCTTCGGCGGTGATGCGGCCGTTCATTCGCATAATGTGTTCATTTAACACCGCCCTTCCACGTCAGCGCTATGGCACCAGGCGAATGCTCCGCCCTGCATGAGGCATACGGCGTAGCTGTAACATCGGCATGCAGCTAGCAAAGGCTAGTGCCTGGAGTGCGGCAGCTGATAGCCTGGAGACGGCACAGGGCGTGCCGTGAGAGGTGGAAGAAGACCTACAGGTCAATCGCCCGACAGCACAAGGCCGCGTAGGCGAGCATCACCCATTCATGCGTTATCCGGCACCGGACCCGTCCGACGAAGGGGGGTCGTTGGGAATCGAAGAAGAAGCTGGCCATCGGTGGCTTCGTAGGAGTACGAGCCCCTGAACTGCTGGATGACGTGGACGACCGGGCTGTAACTATATGCTATCCAATCACCATATAAGCTAGACTGACTCTTGATGGGACGAGACGATCAACGCCGTTTGGAAGAGCGGTCCGCCATCCTTTCGGGAATTACTGAAACCAACGGTCTTCAAGTTCATTCGTCCTTCCCGCTAAGTGCCGGTGGCGCTTGCCGCTGCGCCCCATACGACCATTTCCGCGATAGATATGGCATTTATGCAATATCTTCCTGCTCCCCGGGGAGGGGGCGTCGTCCATGGCGACATATGAAGCAACTATCCGTTCGGAAAGAGAACTACTTCTTCAGCACTCCTCCGGCCAAAGAAGGTCCCCCACCCGCCACGCTAATATGGCCTTCTCTTGCAGCACCTCTTTGATAGCCCCTCCGATTTCTACGAAATTCGCTCCATATGTTCCTCGAGGGTCCAAGCCGAAGCCGAAGACAACAACCAAGGCCAAATCCATGGCTACAACCAAGACGGCAGAGCACAGTCGTACAGGAGTCGACTCCGAACATAGTGGAGAGTGGTTCTACATCGACGATAACATCACAATGTCGGATTCGGACGTATGGCTACCTACTCTGTACGAAGCTATAGACGCCTCGCGTTCGGTAGGTTATAGTAATACTTGCTTACTACTCGTTACGAGCGAATAGAATCTAATTAGCGTAGGACTAGTAGACGCGTTCGCCGGGTTCCGTAGCGCGTCCGAAATCGTAAACCTAGAGCATGATTAGTTTGGCGGGGAATTGCTTAGTGAAGGACGGCCCGATCATCCCGCACGCGTCGCGGAAGGGGATCTGGCTATGATCGGGTCGCTCGGTGGAATTAGTCGAGGTAAGTATACAAGTGGATAAGAGTACCAATGTTACTAATTAGCGGTAGAAATCGCTCTCGCTACGGAGGGTAATACAGCCGAAGGACACCATAGTGCAATAGGAGTGGAGCCTAGTAATAAGGCGTCTAATTATTAAATGGGCGGTCACCGCGCGTCTACTGGCAACGAAGAATACGCTGCTGTACAGCATAGCGATCTCGACATAGATGAAGCGCAACCTTTCTCCATAGAGGAGATAGAAAGTGTTTCGACTAGTGAGTAGTTCTAGTAGAGTTTAGGGAGAGCCATATTAACGCATTTAGACAGCCCGCTAGCGTAGGATGAACTGCTCCTCAGCGATGTCGACGTTATAGACAGACTATCAATATACAAACGAACGCTCCCGGAAGCGCTAGACGTTATCCCGGGACTAGAGCTAGAAGGCCCGCGTCCCACGAAGCGGCAAAGGCCGGTTAAGCGACTAGTAGAGAGTCCCAAACGCAATCCAATGTCTACGCCCAAGTTAACGCCCCTACCAACTCCCAGCGGCGGTGTTTCCTATTCGAGAGCTAGCACTAAGCGAAGTCTTCAATCTCTCGACAGTGACGGCAAACGCGATGGTGCTAGAACCCCACGCTCATCCCTAAGCGACCTCCACACCGAGGATAATGGCGGTGATAGCGCACATAGTCGCAGGGCAAGCGAGGGGCTACTATTTTCGTCGAGAGGATCCGCCTCTCCTTCCGACGGAATAGAAGGCGAACAATATATTGGCCCGGCCTCGAAGAGGCGTGGAGAGAATAGGGAAAGCAGCGGTGGAGAATTCGGGGAACGCCACGACGAACTCAAGCCGAACGAGCTGTTCCCTAGGCCTTCGACGAAACCCTCTTAAGGACGTAAACGCAGCAGACGTCCACTCAAGGAGAAGAGGCATGGTCCATCACGAACTGCTCTTAGGCGACGGGGCTCGAGCACGATGCCGACGAGGGTATCGCGACAAGTAACTTCATCCCAACCACAGCAGCCGTATTGGCCCCTAATCGGTCAGGGCCCTCAGCCTTGCTCCCCACGAACCTCCTCTCCAGGAACGAGGGCTAGAGATGAAACCAATATTGACCAGCCCAGCCTCGAAATGTCTTCTCAAATAACCGACCTCACGCTCTGCGCTGTCCCAAACGGCTCGTCGATCGTGACAGCAGTTGTCCATTACCCCGGCTCAAAATGGCCTTTCAAACCGGCGGCCGCGCTGGGTCCCAAGTTCCTCGGCGAAGATGGCAAGGTAATCCGAATGACCCAGCTATCTCCGGATTCATGGATGCTGCTGGGATACCGGTATGACGATGGTGCGTCAGGCCCATGTACTCGCGCGGACCGCATGAGCAGTCCCAACGGTGATGCTGCCCGTCGTGGCAATACCCAACCGGACGACGACGATGACGACGAGAATGGAGGGCAAGTCATGGGCAAACACCCACCTCATGCTGCGGGCAGTGATGAGGGATCCCACCGAGGCGACACGCGCTTCCGCCAAAGGACGCACAGACCGTGGCTGAAGTCAGACGAAGAGCGATTACTTGCATACAAAGACAGAATGGAGATGGAATGGGAGGATATATTCAAATACTTCCCCGACCGGTCACATGGAGCAATAAAATTGCGCTATTACACACTACGCAAGAAGGATCCAGAATGCTATCGCGGTATACCCGATCAAGACGACTTTGACTGCATATCACTTGGGTCTGACGAGTCTCGTACTTGATCCGCGGTTCTAGCCGTCCCGCCCTTTGCCTGCCGGGTCGCAGCATTTTCGTCCTATTCCACCGAAGATGGAGGGGTTGCTGGTACGCTAAAGAAGTAGCGAGGCGGTTGATGACGTGGACCGTAGGAATTAGCGGAGGGCCAAGGGTAACGGCGAAGTCGATCATCTTGCCCTTCAAAAGCTCGCCATATTCATTGCCCGGCACAAGCTCCTTGATGACTCGCGCGGTGGTGGTGCTGTAGTGTGAGGAACCAGAGCGACCAAGCACGGCTTGCTTGAGCATCTGGCTGCGCACAAGGTCGTTCTAGCTCGGCCCGTGGGGGTGCTTCGTTTTGCACGCTGAGGTCTCGTTCCGGATGTCTCGCATGGCTTTGAATTCGTCCTTCAATTAACGTAAGTCGGCGCGTGAGAGCCCCCGTGACCTTTAGATATATATAGCTTCCGTAGCCTTCTGAACGCGGCGTACCTTTCAGGCTATAGTGACGCTCGCCGTTCGTAAGGCTTAGCAATTGGCCTTGCTGCCCATGATTACCTCATTGCACCGACGCCTCCATGTGCTCCTCGGCGACGGGCTCGCCTGCACCCGATAGTATGGGGCCTTCCCTAACGCTGTCATCGTTGTCGGCCGGCTCAGCTGTGCTCGCATGCCTGTGAGAATCACGAGGCCCCGCCAATCATGGCGCGCTCGCAGTCAGCCTCAGCGCCGCCCGTCACGTCCGCGCCGCGTGTGGGTGGTGGTTTCGTTCCCGAGCAGCCTGTCCACCGAGCTTGCATGCAGCAATCGTCCATGGAAAGTTGTCGGCGCGGCGGCCACAATGGAACCAAGTCTTTTATCACGCTTCCAATTGATCGGCAAACACAGCAGAGCATGCAAGAAAAAGAAGTGAATTAATTCAGGAAGAACAACATGCTGAATGTACACTAATTCCCAATTTGTTGTGCCTGCAAACTTCAACGAAGCGTATTATAGCCATTGCAACAGATTGAAGACAGCGCGAAATCTGAGGAATGCCAGTCCGAGCAATTAATTAGCAACGGGCGGGGGTTGCGTTGGCAGTAGCGGCGGCGGCGGCGGCGGCGGCGGCAGTGGAACTCCATGGGTATCAAGAAGATTGCCCAGATATCCTGATTTTGTTGACCCGGTCGACACGATCATTCCACCCTCCCTTCTGATTATGTTCACCATACCTATCGCAAACAATACCGAAAAGCTAAAAGCAAGCCATTGTAACACATTCAGCGTCTTTCCAGTCGTTATCCTGACAGTTGACGAATCTGCTTGAGTGACATAATCCAGAGCGTTCGTCGTTTGATTGATAGACATTGCTGAAACCAAGGAGAAGGCAATCGAAAGCCACATTGTCGAAAACGCTGCTTTTCTCAACAGGTGTCTGCGCTTGGAGGCAATCGTGTTGTCTCCTGTCCGCACATTGAAGTGACGTTTTAGCAAGCCGAAAAAGACCAGACTAATGGCGAATAAAACACCGGCTCCAGCAATAAGACCAAGAAGTATTTTGGATTGAATCATGAGCGCAACAGAAACCATGCTCTTCGAGCGGCCAGCAAGGGCTGTACTGGTGAGCGAAGTCGCACTCGCTAATTGGAGCACGGTATCCGGGCTCTTTCCAGGGCTGGACTGGCAGGTTGGTTTGCTGGATACAGACAGGCAAATACCTACGTAGTGGTTAGTAAATACCGACCAACGCCAAAGAAGCCATCTCCTGCCGAAGTATCCAAGGCGTATTTCCGAAATGGAGGACGTCGAATTATCTTTACTTTGTAACTTCACTACGAAGATGTTAGGAACTCCTGGGGAGTTGGAAACGCATCCAGTGAGCGACAGAGCTATAGAATCTTAATCAGTAATAAACTAAAGCATTGCGTGTAAGGAACTTACTGTAAAATATAAAGATGGGTATGGGGAGGAGATACGTCCAAAGGCGATAGTTCACGTCTTCTGTGATACCGACAGTCAGCGGGCATGTACAGAACTTATGCCGCAGAACTTACGCATGCGTTCGGCCAGACCCATGTTGCCAAAATGGAGAGTAATGTTATGGAATGAAAGTGTCACAAGTTGTGAAAAGTGAAATTGGTAATTAGATTGATATCAGGTTACGCTGGCCATCATCTCTGCTATTTATACGCCCTGGCCAATTTCCAAAACAGATCGTGTGCGCTTACTGATGGAGGCAAGAACTCCATTGCAGTTCATCAACTTCGTACCCTGCTCTGATTGGCGAACTTGCACTGCTGTGCCGCTGTTGTCGCCGACGATGTTGTTCCAGTCGTGCGGCGCGCTTCGCATTGACATTACTCTATGCGCGCCTACCTGGCGGCTGTACCTCGTTCATGAAATCGTAAATTGCCACAATAAGGGAAATCCTGGCGTTAAAGAATTTTGGGGGAATTTGGGTTACGGTGTGACCTTGGGCGGCACAGTTCCCAGAGGATGACAATGTTGACGCTCGTCAAGACCTGACTCCTCCGGTCGAACCAGCTATGCCTAGTGGTCCTATTGTTAACATGGATTCGAGTCATGCTGCACGCCAACAAGGTTGTCAAGGCGAGGATGTCAACATCAATCGAGATTCCCCGTGTTGGGTGTGAAGAGGAAGGTGATGGAGATGATATAGAGCGAATCGTCAGAGATTTACGGCCAAAAGCATGGTATTTTCAGGTGAAGCGTCTCTTTCCACGTTATAAGGCATGACTAGCGTCATCATCTCTCTATCAAGCGGGTTGCCATCTCTCTGATCCGCGCATTGTTTGAGTGATACCGCCGATTTCAATGAAAACGTGACCAAGGCCAATACGCGGTGATCGAGGCCCATGGAAAAGGATATATATAGATGCAATTGTATAAGGAATAAAGTGCTTGCTAAGCAATGAGCATTCAACACTAGTGATGTATATTATGACTTAAGCCTATGGGTTGATGTAACACTTAACTCCAACTGCAGAAAACATTAGAGACCCGCTGTCCTAATAACATAAATCTACTACAACCTACTATCTGACATGTCCTGTGCCGACAAAAAATCATGGAGTATCAAAAAATCACCCCTTTCTGCCAGATACAGTATCCAAAGCATCCACAAAAGCCCCAACCATTATATGTCGATCCTTCGCCGCCCTGAAAGACGGATCAACGTCGATTGGGGGAGCAGCTGGTCTGCCCGTCGGTTGAAACGAATTGGTTGCCGGTTGTCGCGGTAGCTGTTGTTGCGATGGAGGACTTAACCCAAATTGCCCGTAGATAGCAGCACTCATATCATCCCCAGAGACAGGACTGAATGAGGATCCTGGCTGGGCTCGACTGGCCTGGGTCTCTTGGGTCGATGTATTGGTGGCACCGGCACTTTGGCGTGTGACCCAAACGTTGTCCTCGAGGACGTAATTCCCGTCTGCGGTGTACCATTTTCCATCACCGGCAAGGTACGTCTTCGAAGAGGCTGTCTGTGACATGGCTTTTTACGTCAGCATTTACGACTCCAGAATGGAGAAGAATGGTACTACATACTATAATGAGAAAGTTGATGGTTTCCTCTCGTAGGTAGTAGGTAGTGAAGCGTCTTCCACTGAACCTTGCGGGCGGAATCTATACTCTTTATAGCGGTTGGGAGCCACTAATGTGAGGCGGGGTGGCGCCACTAAAAGTGGGGTAAGGCTATCCAATAGGATGCGAGACCTACCATGTCGGAATACATGCCAAGAAAATTCGGGTTTAAATTCGGGTTCGTTCTGGAAATCATTTGTTATAAAGCTCTACTTAGTTAGCTAGAAAGATTATACTCTAAAAGAGAACTCTTAGAAATCTACGCTAAATTTAAGCGTAAGTAGCTTTAAGAAATTCTAGAATAAATACTATATATAGCTAAGGCGAAAAGAAAACTTAATTAGACTAAAAAGGGCTTAAAGATAACCTTAAAAAGAAGGAGAATAAAAGAAAGATATATTATATAAAAAAAGATTATTAGTAAGATAGATTAGATATACTAAAGGCTTTCTTAAGGCTAAAATATAGAAGGAGCGCTATAATACGCTATAATAGCCTATTCTAATCTACTATAGGTAAGAAGCGGCTAAAAGCTAGATACTAAAAACTAAGAACTATCTTAAAGATACTATAGGCTAGAATAGCCTACTATATCTTAATCTACTACTAAACTAACTAGAAATCTAAACTTAACTGTAAAGAAGCGTATTTCTCTCCTTCTAAAGCTTATTAATCTCCTTAGTAACCTTATCCTTAATACTAGTACTTATTCTAACCTTTAAAGTCTTAAGTCTACTTATCTACGTAACTAGCTTAGTAGCCTTATACTTATTAGAAGACTAGCTTATAATTCTCTATTATAATATATTAGTATAGACTATATTACCTTAGAAAGAGAAATATACCTTCTTATATAGACTACTAGTATCTATTACTATCTTCTTAATAATATTCTACTTAAGAAGGCGACGCTTAGCCTTTACTTTAGCGTTAGCCTTATAGATAGTATAAACGTAACTATTAGAGTAAATCTTAGACTTAAGATCTACTTCTTTATTATAGGTGCTATTATATAGCGTTAAGTAGTCTTTATATAAAATATAACTTCTAAATTAATTAAATTAGTATTATAATAGTCTATAATAGGGTATTTTAGCTAATATAGATAGAGTCTTATTTATAAAATATACTAACTTCTCTAACTTAACTATTTTAACGGCGATACGGTCGTTAGAGACTAGAATACTTTCTAGAATATAGAGAGAAATATCGTTAGAATAGCTCTAATACTACTTAGAGTTATCTACGCTATTAAGAAGCTTCTTATTATAAATAATCTATAAGCTATTCTAGATATTATCTAGACTATTACGGAGGTCTATAGGGAGCTATAGATTATTAGTATAGACTATAATAGACTAAAATATCTTTCTAGACTATAAGAGCTTATAGTATAATACTTCTATCCTAAATTCTAGTACTAAAAGTACTTAGTAGACTAGAGAATAGAACTCTAATTATCTTAATATATCTAAGCCTTATATAAGACCCTATTCTTATTATTAATAACTAGAAAGTAGTAGCTAACCTTACTAAAGTATATAGCGTCTCCTCTAGCGAAGAAGGTAATATAGTATTAGTAGATATAGAAGAAGAGCTTAGAGTTAAATATAAAGTTATTTCTAACTATCGTTATATCTATTTAGATCTTAGATAGGCTAACTATAGTAGAGAAAGAGAAGTAGACTATAAAGAGGGTAAGACTAGATAGCTAAGAGTACTAAAGTACTACTATTAATCTATTAGCTATTTATATCTCTATAATAGCCTATAATAGCCTAAAATAGCCTAATACTTACCTTACTAGATTATTAAAGAGGTAGAGGGCTACTATAATTATATTAGCTACTACTATTACTATAATACTCTATAATAGCCTAAAGTAATCTACTCTTTACTTACTAGGCTTTGCGATACTAAAGGTCTAAGAAAAGGTTATTAAAGTAGAGTAGAAGGGTTTAGAATTATATATATAGAAAAATAAGTTAATACTCTACTAAGACTTACTATTAGTACTAGCGAAGAGACGGTAAGAGAAGAGAGTAGTAAAGATAATAATAAAGAATAAGAAAGTAAGGTAAATATTACGAATAAAGACTAGCTATAGATAGATAAGGAAGTTAGTAGTAATTACGGGTATAAAGAAGCTTCCCTAAATACGTTAGACCGCGGGGAAAGGTTTAGTTAGTAAGTATATAACTAGAATATCCCGCTAAGTATAGAATATCTAGGATATTCTAAGATATTCGGGATACTATAGGATATCCGAAATAATAAAGTTAGGCTAGGATATTAGGACTAGGAGATTTAGACTATATAGATCGGGAGGATCTTATTTATATTTTAACTCTTTATAGTTAATACTCTTATTTAGTTTATACTTTTAGATTTACTTTACTAAATTAATAGATACGAATAGTTATTTAAGTTATTTAAATTAGTTAATATTAGAAATACTCTATACTTAGGTAGTTAACTTCTATACTTAAAACTTCTAAATACTATCTACGGCTAATACTACTGTATACTATCCTACCCTTACCTAGCCTAGGCTTAGGTAAGTATAACTACTATTAATACTTTAACTACCTAATAGGTTTCGAGAAAGTACTATTAATAATAGTAACCCTATCTACTCTACGTACTTTAGGAAGTAGCGCTAGCGCACTAGCCTCTAACCTAGTAACGATCCTAGCCTAATAGACTAACTAAATCTAGCAACTATAATAGTAAGTAGTTAAGCTACTAAATGCCTAGAGGATTATACTACTAGCCGCGTTTATAGCTATAGCACGCCTATTAGTTTCTAAAAAATATAAAGGAGGTTAAGAAGAACTTAAAATCTTTCTTATAGATATAGAACTCTTCTATAGATTTAATATAATCTACTTCTAAATAGATTAAGAAAAGATACTTATAGTAAAACTATATATAAAAGGAAAAATAGCGATATAGCTCTAGCTACTTATTAATAATTATCTTAATAATAATAACGATCTAGAAGAATATAGAACTAATACTTAAGAAGTATTTATAAGCTAGAAATTATTTAAAAAGGCTCTTACTAATATATTTGGCGGAGTGGACGAAGAAGAATAAATAGAGAGAGTAATTACCTTAATTAAATAGATAAAATTAGTTAGTAAGTTTAACTTAGACTTTAAATAACTCTAATCTAAGCTAGATTAGAATAATAGACTTTTAAAAACCGTCTACTATAATAGTCTAAAGAATATAATTAAGAATAAGATCGTCCGCTATAATAAACTTAATATACTTAAAGAAATAATTAACCTCGCTATCTATATTAATAACTATATATACGAAAGATAATAAGAAAAATATAACTAACTATAGATATATACTAATACTAGTAGAAGCTAGAAATTAGTTATAGTTAGAAGAGACTAAGATAAAGATATAACTATAGACGTTAACGGAGTCTAAGAACCCTATAAGAATAATTAAAAGAATAGTAAAAAACTTTATAAAAAGGCTAATAGCGGCCCGGACGCTAAATAATAATAAACTTAGTTTAATAATAAAGCTTACCTACGCTATAGAGAATAAGATTACTTTAGAAAAGACTACTCTAAGAATTAGAGTATTTTATATAGTTATAATTAAGTTTTAGGAACTAGCTAGTTTTAAAGAAAAGGAAGGCTTAGAATTCTCCGAAGTAGATAATAAGAAGACTAGTTTTTATAAGAAACTATAATAAAGTTATTAGAAGAAGGTTAAGAAAACCCTAGAGCTAATAGGAATAATAGATAAAGAAATCTTTAACTATCTTAATATAATTAAATACTAGCTATATAAGTTAAAAAGCTATATAGAAAAAAATTATCTATCTTAATATAGTAAAATTAGTATCTTAAGACTAGAAAATCTATAAGTAGTAGAATAAGTAATATAACGCTAAGAACCTATATAGTAGAATATAGCCCTAGCGGATTACCGTTATAATAGAAAAAGATAGTACTAATACTAAATAGAGTATTACGGTTACTACTATAGAGAAAAGGATTAAGTAATATCTATACTAGAGAAAGATACCTATTACCGGCTTACTTAGAATAAATACTAGATATATAACTACTATCTATATTATAAAGAAGAACAGGAACGTACCTACGCTAGTAATAGATAGAGTCTTTACTATCTAGATTGTAAAAAAAGGATATAATAGTAAAGAATATATATCGAATTGTCTAATTTACAAAGGTACTACCTACAGGTCTACTTATACTAGGTTGGTAGTTCGGATAGGTTTCTACCCACATTACTATTAATTTCGGATAGGTTCCTATCCGCATTACTATTAATTTCGGAGAGGTTCTAACCCGTGTTTTAGATAGTTTTAACTATTTGTCTTACGCGCGTGTTTAGACTATTTGTAATAGTCTATTATGCGTATTAGACTATTTGTAATAGTTCGTCATACGTGTTTTAGTCTTCGTTTGACGTCTGTATCAAATGGTCGGAATTGATATTTTTAGAATTTTACTAAAAGTATTTCTTATCTTTTGTGTTACATAACGTATTGATATAAATAGAACTATTTTATAAATATTACGTATGCGCGGTAATATATAAATTACCGCCCTACGTATTATA
>Ga0247733_1000220_pt1 | contig 60521 bp, 55 predicted proteins | sample UWRJL043104R2_FD_180932 | JGI IMG/M metagenome (GOLD analysis project Ga0247733, IMG submission 180932) | Plant litter microbial communities from Arlington Agricultural Research Station in Wisconsin, United States - UWRJ-L043-104R-2 | ecosystem: Environmental > Terrestrial > Plant litter >...
GGGGGTGGGTGTGGGGGGGGGGGGGGGTTGGGGGGGGGGGGGGGGGGTGGGGGTAGGGGGGGGGGGGGGGGGGGGGGGGGGGGGGGGGAGGTGAGGCTGGCGAAGAGGAGGCCGAGGGGAGGGAAGACGGGGGATTATGCTGGTGAGTATGACCATTGTTTGTGAGCTTTTTTCTTTGATGAAGCTTAACGGGCAACTTCCTCCGCTGTCTGGGCTGGGCATGCATTAACGCTCCCGATCTGCCCCTTGTGATGCTCAATCCTGCCGCTTCCTCTCTTCATCTCCGATATGGGTCTCAGCCATGGAGAAGGATAGACCGGTGTGCAGTTGAGACACCCCCGCAATGGGTGAGGAAGGCTTCATGTCTCGGCTACTTGTTGACATGGGCTCCTTTGGTGAGACACCGTCGTCATTACTGATGTTTGCATCGGCCAAGGAGAACGACAAACTGGTGCGGAGTTGAGACACGGCCGCAACGGGCGATGAAGGCTCCGTGTCCTCGCCTTCCGTCGATGAGGACTTTATGGGTGCAAGGCTCTCGTTCTTGTCAACTTTTGCGTCAGCCATGGGAGATGTAAGACTGGTATGTAGTTGAGGCACGGTCGCTGCGGGTGAAGAAGGCTCCGTGTCCCCGCCTTTCGTCAATGAGGACTCCTCGGGCGCAGGGCTCTCGTCGATTCCAATGCTTGTGTCAGCCATGGAGAACGACAGGCCAGTGTGTGCTCGAGCAATTGCGGGTACCGGTGCAGTGGAAGAAGACTTGACAAGTTTTTTAAGCTGCTCGGATGCTTCAAGTATCTGAAGCCGGCTAATGCCATTGGATCCATTGCTTCCCGGCTGTGCGTCCTGATGACTGCTAATCATGGGCGGCGCCGAGGCTGGATTTTCGCTAGATACCTGTCGTATACTCCATCCATTGTCAATCTCAGCCTCGTCTTCTGACAGGTCTTCGTCCCTCTACATCTCGTTAGTACCAGGCTAACCGCGAAGCACGACGAACGTACCCCATTTTCGATAAATCGATGAATGACATGTACCCACATCTCCATAAAGATCAAATGCTTCCTGGGGCCAGGGCCCAGTAACTCACAGCATTCTTCTTCCGTTTGAGGCTCCTCCTCCGCCATAACACGCAGTCCGTAGTTATTTGCGATATACCACGGCTTGATGCCGAGCCGCCGAGCAGTAGCCATTCGTGCGCGAGAGAGCCTTCGGTACAGCTTATAAACCGTATTATTAAGGTGCTCTGGTCCGAAACTGTCATCCTCGTCCTCAATATCTTCGTGTAACTGGAAGAAATGACATGCGGCCATGCTCATGGCGCCTGGTGCGAGCGGCTCCACTTCGACCCAGTCGTTGCCTGGACGACCGTAATCCATGCGGAGGTACTCGTCGGCATTTCTTGGGAGCGGAGGGCGAGGATATAAGACCAATCTTGCAGCGTTCATGCGGTGCCAGACCATCAGGCTGGCATACACGTCGGCGGCCGCGTAGTTCCTGTGCCTCTCATTCAGCGGCTGCGTCCACTCTTCGTGCATGGTGCTGTCCTTCTCCAACGTCAGACCGGGAAAGTAATGCTCGACGAAGAACCTCAATCCGCCGCGGACATATCTTGTCGTCATACTGCTCCCAGGGTCATTTGAAACGAGGATGTGGAAGTAGCTGAGCTCAGACAAGGCTCTTGCATGCAGCCCGAAGTAGTCCCTCAAGCGCGCGCAGTCGCCCATGATGGATTGACCCGTCTTGCGGATATCGTGATTCTCGATTAGTCGACGCAATGAGGGGGCTATGAGCTCGTCCGGCGTGTTTCCAGCGTGTCGACCGATGTGAAAGAGGGCGACCTTGTCTTCGCTGGCAACTTGGATGAGCGAGACGAGCTCTTGCAGCGTAGGATCCGCAGGCGCTGGATATATCCATTCCATGTCGAAACCCACGATGGCTTCGTTCCGGAAGAGTCGAGCGATGAGTTCGGATGTGACGAGATCTTGGCTGTAGAGAATCTTTACTTTCCGATCGTCTGGTCCACGGAAGAGACTCTGGCTGAACTGGACTGGATCGTAAATAGTGGCATTCCTAGGCATCTGGGGCTGGAAGGGCCGACACGGTGGGAACGGGGCTGTTATGGCCGTTGTGGAAGATGAAGCGTCGGCCATGATGACAGACTTGACGAACGAGGGGTTTCGGTGTTTGGAAGGTATGGAAAGAACAAGAGCCGAAATAAGCGCTCGAAGAAGGCTGTAAGCTGGTATATATCGGCAAGAGAGGAATCAGCATGAATCCCACTGAAGACGGAAAAGGAAGGAGGACGGTAATAGTCAGGAAATTTGAATAGCAAGCCTTCGAGACGAAACGGATGAAATGCGACAGCCTGGTATTCGCTTGGAGTGCACAGCATGCGGCGCGACCAATACTATCGTAGCAGTTGGGCGCATCTACTATCATTGGTGCTAGATTGGACCCCGCATCATCTGTTCTATGACGGAGAGGACGATGTGAAGCTAGCTGGAAGTATGTCGAACAACTCTGGATGGTTGTGTTCCCTTGTAATTGCGACTGTGCCGCTAGAGCGTGTCTTGATGGTGTACATTCACCGAGCAGCCGCACGAGCCATGTGGCCCCACTAAAAAGTAGTCTTGGCACTCTCTCCAGGCACGCTTGTGTTCATCTTCGACATTGGACGAAGCCGAGTGTAGCGACACGACTCGACACCATGTCGCGCCCCGGGGTTAATCTGGCTGTCACTCAGGACGGTGGCGCGTACAATAAGCTCCGCCGTCCGGATGACTTGGTCGCAGCACTTTCCTCGCAACCGTTACCCAACGAAGAGCCAGTACCTGCGATACCCTCCGCTATAGATTCGTACAAGCGAAAGCTCGAAGACGCCGACATTGCTGACCCAGTTTCCGACGAAGAACCCGAAAGCAAGCGTCCGAAAGAAAAGCATGTACTGAAAGCGTCCCCAGTCACGGCAAAACCCATCGCGGCGGACCCCCGCCGCATCAAACGACCCGTCCGAGACTGCGGCATGCAGTCCATGTTCCCCGGCCTGGATGATGAAGAGTCTTCCGACGAGGCTACGCTGGAGGCTCTTGCCTACCTTCGAAGTGTGAGGTGAGTAAACCCCAAGACTTGCTCCACCGCACACTCGTTGACATTTGAACACACAGCTTACCTGTGTGATAGGTCCGAAGCTTCTACTATACCAAAACTACTCGTAGCCGCCCGCGAAACCGCCGACAATGAGCCAGACCGAAGCATGTACAGCAATGGTCGTGGGGACCATCGGGCAGTGTACAACGACGGAACCTGGGTCGCTGTGGACGCGGACGCCTCACGACAGTCCAAAGATCACTGGTCCGAGACTTCGGCAGATCTAGATCCACAGGAGCAGTATTATAAGTCCCTACTCCGGCGTTACGAGACACTTCGAGGCACGCTTGCGAATGCGGATCTCAAAGAGTTGACAGCGTTGGTGGAAGCCAACCCGTCACAATACACCGACATGGAGCCACCGTCGTCGAGAAAGGCATGGCTATCTACGCTCGACCGAAACTTTCCAACTCCGGCGCGCGTAGCCCGTATCAACGAATGGAACACATTCTGCGCATTGCAGTATTGCGCGGAAACGCTCGACCGCTACGAAACCATCTCGAAAGAGAAGAGCTGCTGGATATGGACACTACTGGCGTTGGCGGGAGAGAAGGGTACTTTGGACTACTACCGAGCTGGACGGATTCGAGACCTGGGCCATAAAGCTGGCCAACTTAGCAAGCTTCTACACAGCGGCGCACGGCCGAGACCACCCGAAGACGACGAACACGAGGATGTTGAGGAGTGGTACGCCGATGGCGAGGGCACAGAAGGTGAAGATGAGGAGCATAAAGCTGGCGATACAACTTCGAGTGTGGGAGACGGCAATCTTGGTGAAGTGCCGCTGGAAGATGAAGAACGTGATCAGGACGAAGAAGGGGAGGTCACCGAGCTACCCGAATATGACCGCCCCGGCACCAACAGCATCGGTGAACAAGTGGATGGAGCCGACGAGCGGGGAGCAGATGTTCATTCGCGAGCAAACCAGAAGAACAGCGAGTCCGACGACAGTGCAGACATGTCCATGTCCGAGGACGAAGGCGAGATACAAGAAGAAGATAAGGCGGAAGTGAAAGGCGGGTCCACCGGTCTCGAAGAAGCACGAGCACGGCTCCTAGCTCAACTTGGAGATAGGCTCGTTCAACCCTCCGTGCCGCCTCCCAAAGGGCGTAGACAGGGCTCACAGGTACACAATGCACCGCGACCAGGGTCCCGCCATCGTCACAACGGCAAAGTGTGTCATGATTCTGCGTGTCGTTTTGCAGACAGATCACGCAAGGATGGAAGCAATAAAAATGCCCCGCGGGCGGAGCAGAATAGTGAAACCCCTGGCTTGCGGCCCACACCACCTCCCACAAATGTGTACGCATCGCGGACGGAAGCAGAGTCACAACGGCAGAAGATGCGCGAAGAAGTGCTTGCCAAGGCCAAGCCGAAGGATGATCTTGAGTATGGTGACGCTCCGGCGACTGCCATGAGCGGTCTAGGTGAGAGGTTGCCATCTTCCAGAGATTCGAAAAGCGTGAGTCGGACGCAAGCGACCTGCAACCTCCGAGTGAGTGCCGAAGATGGTACGAAGGATAAGTATGACGAGGACTCTGACGATAGCATGGTGGAGACTAATCCGGTCGACCTGAACACTCGAGTGACCCTCGATATGATTCTGACGGTGGTTGCTGAGTGCTACGGACAGAGGGATCTTCTACGCTACAGGGAGGTGTGGTGACGCAGCTTGATGCTATATCAATTCAATACCCAGAGGATCTATCGCTATGGGAGCGCTTGACGGGCGGAATGGCATAGTGTACGAGGTCAAGCTGATGGGGACTGGAGCTCTTCACATACTTCTTTCAGATATGATTTTAGACTTCAACTTAATTTATCCGAAAAATCACGATTATTCGACCAAAGATTGTTCAAAGTTGCAGATGTCAATGTTGTGCAGTACTACAGGTCAACAGTTCACATGTGCACAAGTCGTCCAGAAGCATTTCACTCTACCTACATATGGCCTAGCGCAGAATTCGAAACTTCGCGATTTCATCCCACATCGGCCACTCTACCTCACCTCGCTCCACATGCATCACATTCCATCTGCTCAGCGCACTACAATCTCGTAAAAGCAGGACATGCCTTCAATCAAGGCCTCCGTCCGCACTCCTCCATACCCGTCCTTACGCCGTGACGGTCGCTCTCAAAAAGCACACATGCAAAAAAAACCTCTTCAGTATACGTCGTCTTCCTTTCTCGATGAGAGACTCGTTTGTCATAAGAAGGAAGAATAAAATCCGCTCCAAGCATTTTCCTTCGCGTTAATCTATTGACCAATGCCGGGGCGCTTGTTCCTCTGCTGTGGACTGGCGCTGGTGTTTGGGTTGGGACAACTTTTCTTTTTTTCGTTGGCCTTTTTCTCTCTCGTCTCATCGACGGACGAAGTCGAGAGCGAATCGCTTGAAACTTTTCCCGGTACCTTGCGAGAACCGTCCTCTCGGATGCCGACACGTCGCTCACGGTTGATATGTCGATCGTCATACATCCATCATCTTCAACGGTCTGGAGTGGAGGTGTCGCCGGGGAGAACAACAAGCTGAACAGCAATTTGCGCGCACAAGACATTTGCGTAGTCGTAGCCCGAGTGAAGTTGGTCTCCTCGAAACGCGGACCCAGATTGAGAGGGGGTCTCATTGGCGAAATCTGATCGCGTGTGGAGCGGCTGAGATGCAGGGTGCGATGCACGCTCGATGTCGGCATCCCCTACAATGTGTTCCGAGTCAGCATTCTCTCCTTCGTTGCAGGTCATGTGCAGAGGGCACGTACGCATTTGCTGAATGTTCTGCCTCTTTCGCCTTATTAGCAGCACGACGAACGGTGCACAGGTCGCGAACAGCGCAACGAGGGCAATGACGCTTTCGCGAATCCACGCCATATTCTCCCTCTACAGGTACACTCTGGGTGCGAAGAATGTGACTAGAGGAGGGCAACTGCTTTCCAACTGTGCTAGACCGCTGGAAACATATACGTGCCTAAGTCGGATTTTGGTCAGGGTTGGCTCAGATTCGGAGCAGATGTTGACAGACTTTCATCCATATCTGGTTCCTATCTGTTGCCCAAATCTTTTACACATCCCTGTCATCAGGAGTTCAGATTTCGGAAGTCGCACGACTGGTCCACTAAAGCGTCGGGCGTAAGCGCTGAGTTGTCGCAGGAGTTACCTGGGACGCCACAGCCAGCCGTGTACGCGGCGGCCGACCTTGATACACGGTACCATAGCGAGGCCTTGCATAATGACCGTGTTCAACCCCGTCAGTATGCAGACCTACTGTGGCTTGTAACAAGGTTTGGAAGCTCAAAAGATGTCCTAGGCGGCTGCGTCGCAATCATGAACCCAGCGCAGCCTGCAGTCTTACACAACGGGCGCTGAGAGCCTCCTCGACAGCTTTGCTAAGGACACAGCCTGACCTCACGACCCGGTCCCAGCGCAGCCTGCATATGCATGAGCACCCGCAACCGGTGAAGAGACGACGGGCACTTTCAGATTCTGGATGCTTGGATGAACCCACGAGGCTGAAATACGCTTTGATTGGTGGCACAGAGACTGCATATCCACACAGCCTGTCTGCGATATGCCAGCTGGAGCGGGGTTTGCGTTCGTGATCTGTTTGCAGTACATGATTGGCTGACGTGACTTCGGATTTTGGAACGGGCTGAACAGATTTTGGACGGCCGAAGAGGGTTCAGCCTCGCAGCTCGCGGGCGCTAAATACCACGCAACTTCCAAGCTTCATTTTCCTGGGAATAACCAAGCGGTCGCTCTACCCTCCAGTGCTCTTCGACCTCTTATCAGAGTGTCCGCAACTATTCCGTCCTCATCAATGAGTCAACAACGTCGCACTAGGATACCAGAGGAGGAATGGGAAAGACACAAGGCCACAATCCAGGAGTTGTTCCTCGAGAAGAACGGAACGTTAACTAGCGAGGATGGCCTTATATCCACCATGGAGAAGAAACACGGCTTCTCCGCCAGGTAAGCACACCTTGGCAGCTTTGAGCAACGCCCTTAGCCGGATTCGTTGCAAATTCGTCCAAGGGAGGCTTAACACGTATTGGCTTACACTGGGCCCACCGTTGTGCTGTTTCACGACGCTTTTGGCACTCTAATGGCAGGTTACTGATAGTAAAGCTAGTAAGGCCCAGTACGAGACGAGACTCAAGAAATGGAAGTTCCGCAAATACGCCAGCAAGCACCAGTGGACTACCATTTGTCGCATTTTGGAATCTAGGGATTCACAGGCAAAGGAAAGTGAAGTGTTCTTACACGGACAAAAGATCCGGGGCCGGAGAATAGAAAAAGAGCGGAAGAGATATCGAATAGGATGTGCAAGCCCGCGCACGTTACAGTGTGAGTACTTGAATCTTCCCGTTGTCGACTTTCGACTAAAACTCGCACCTTTAGTGAGTCTCGAGACTCTCCCTGAATGCATCAGGATAAGAACGCCATGCCCAACGTCAACTCCCCTTGTGCTTTGGGATCGCGCCTCGCCGTCTCCGTGGACAAAATATCAAACAAATGAACTCTATACGACTGAGGGCCAAAGCAGTTCTGGGGATCTGGGTGCCATCCGGTCTGTTCTGCAATCACTGGAAGTCAATCCAGCCGGTCCTGACAACATTAGGCTGGCCACACAGGGATCACCTTTCACGCAGTTCTTAGAATTACAGGACTACCAGTCAGGCTACACCTCAGATGTAATGGACGATGCTCAGCCGCGGCCAGTGACCAGTTCTCGCGCAGAATCCAATCCAATGACTAGCGCATATGTTCTCAATCTTTTGAACATACACGTTGCTCCTTTAGTCGGCAACTTCATGATCGACATATCCGAGGCCAACAGTGTTGATAGTCTTCCACTGGTGGCCCTATATGGCCCTCGCACTACATCGATCTTATCAAACCAGACATTGAATCTCAGGGTCGTATATATGGTCATGTTTGCACTAGCCAACCATATGGTGGACCTCGAACGGCTCAGTGATAGATTTTCGGGGAGCGCCTTTGATCACTTCATCCGCAGAGGAGTCAAACAATTCAACAGCATGAATCCTCGTCACTTCGTCCAAATCTTGGATTGTTTACCAAAGCCATATTCTCTGGCGCTAGAAGAAGGGCTGTTTTCAGCAGCTATTGAGTTGGGATACTGTAAAGTTGTGGACATTATCCTCTCTAGAGGTCTTGATCCTAACCAATTTGCTGTTCTTGTTGAGGGTATACGCTTTACACCTCTGGAACGAGCCTGCAAACACCTATCGCTAGAAGTCGTTCATACTCTGCTCCGCCGAGGCGCAGACCCCAATAGGTACTTCAATGTGCCTATCATCTCCTCCGTTGTGGCTCATCTTCAGAGTCCACGGGATGAGGGTTGGGGGCTCGTTACTACTCTATTGAAGGCAGGCCTACAGATCGATGACCACGTACTCATAACATTTCGCCGCCACGGAATGTCTACGTTTTATCGCATCTGTGCAGAGCATCTGGACCCTATTCACTTTATGACCTGTGTAAGGGGGGATTTCTTGGCATCCACCATCTATTTCTGCGATGATGAGCGGCTGGCCACACGAGTCGTCAAAGCTTTCCTGGACTCAAACTGGGAACAAGAAATGAAGGAGCAGTGGTGGTTTACACGGGCCCTCCGTCGCGCGCTCTGCGCGGCTCTTTTTATGCACAATACCGAAGCGTTTACCACGTTGCTCAAAGCAGGTGCACAAGCGGCCCCAGAATGCCTGAGCATAGCCATTCGATGTGTAAATATGCCGGCCGTCCGATACTTCCTCAACCAAGGCACATCAGTCGTGGACACGGGCGAGACAGACAGATTTGAAGGAGCAACCTCCTATGACTTGATGGTGCCAATTGCCCAAATGATCAGATCTACATCCACCGCAATACAGGAAGTGTTTTGGGAGTGTGGAATGATTGGAAAATTGGTTGGGAATTATGATGCCACTGTCCAATCTATCATTGCCGCATGCGAGAGCGGCAACGAGCGGATTTTGACAGCCCTTCTCTCTATATGGGAGGATTGGCCGCAGCAGGAGCTACACTCGAGGCCGATCTCTTCAAAGTTTTACATTGAAGAAGCTTTTTCTCGTGCGATCATCGAACGACACGAGAAACTAATACCAAAGCTTTTGGAAGCTGGGATTTGCCCAGGAAACCAGGCCCTGTGCGCAGCCCTAAGAATTTCCGATACCAGCATTATAAACGTTATGTTGGATGCAATACCTGATCCATCCTTCACTGGTAACGATAGTCCGTATTCTCCAGTTTCCGATGCTTTACATTGGGCGGTAATGTCGGCAAACACGGATGTGATACAGCAGCTGATATCTGCCGGGTTCCCAATGAATTGCTGGCAGCCGCCGGAGGAGATCCAAGATACGTGCTCAGCAGACTGTCCCACAGGATACTGGCCATTATTGTCGACCGCTATATTTTGCCAGGACCAGGTTGTTATCGACTTGCTGTTAGAGAATGGATGCCCACTAGAGCACACACATTGTCCAAGACACCATGATATGGCGGAAGACGTGATCGATCCACTTCTTGCTGCAGTCTGGGCTATGAACCACTCTGTGCTCCAAACACTGATATCTCGTGGTGCCAATTCATGTAATGAGGCTGCACTGCAGATAGCGGCCTCTATTCGTGATCGGCGGACTGTTAGTATACTACTAGACGCGAGTATCGGTTCGGATCCCGTTCGCAAGAAAGGCTTTGGAGCAGAAGCACTATGGCATGCGGTAAGGAACGAAGACCTTGATATGCTGGAGCTGCTGATCCAGTTCGTCGATATCAAACACTTGAGACTGTTTGATCCTCGGGCAGGAATTAGAACGGCAGCATTCGCCGCAGCCATATCTCTTGAACGTCCTGACAGTCTTCTCATGACGGAAATATTCGTCAAACGGTACGAGGACCTAAATACCATCATTGCGATCGAAGGAATTTACGACTCTGCTACCCGAAGTATCACTCCGCTACTGTCGGCTATTGCTACCGGGAAAATTGAAAAGGTGCGGTTTCTAGTAGAAATGGGTGCAAGCATTCACACACCGGCCAAGTTGGGGATACGACGTACGCCACTCCAATCAGCCGCCGAACATGGAACTCTAGACATAGTCAACTACCTGCTCGAGCAAGGCGCAGACCCAAACGAGGCACCGGCTCTGCGCGGAGGTGGCACAGCTCTACAACTCGCAGCTGGACAAGGCTTCATCGGTATCGTCTCTATGCTGATTCTCCGAGGAGCCGACATCAACGCCCCAGCTGGAATGCTTCTGGGTCATACTGCGTTCGAAGCAGCGGCTAAATATGGTAGAATCGAGATGCTGATGTTCCTCATAGAGAGTGGAGCAGACATCGTTAGTGATGGTGGTAAACAGCGAAGACGTGCTGTTTTGTTCGCGAAAGAGAATGGGTTTTCGGGAATTGTTAGCCTTGTGGAGATTTTGTATGCTGAGGCGTGTAAGATCGCGGGGAATGCTATCTTGTCTTCTTTTGACGAGGCCGGGGAACTATTGAGTGGCGCTCTCAACTTTGGTGTCGAATTGGGGGGGGATTTTCAAAGCTAAAGCTGGCGAACCATGAGTACCAGGAGCTGAGGATAGACTAGACTAGCTCTGTACGAGACCAATGAATGAGATACCACCAAATTCCAGATCTCTTTGTTTCCCTTTTCGGTCCCCTCATGTACTAACACTGATATGTATGTAAGTCTGCCATTACCCCAGTACATGTTGACAATGCATCGGTCTTCAACTTGTCGGAGACATCGACCTCGAGCGACTCTTGACTTTTCATAGACGGTGCACGGTTGCCTTAGAGGAGTGTATGTCACATGACTCAACGTTTAAATGCGTACTGCTTTGCTTTGCTGCGGCTCAAAAGCTCGTTTGTCTTTCTGTAATGGCGCTAGTGGGGGCATTTGTCTCGGGCAGGCATCTGGTTGGACCCGATGGTAGCGCGTCGTCTCGGTTGATCGGAGAGCCTTGCAGACACCAGACACTGGTCATCTCCAGCGCTATAGGCCAAAAGAGATAGTAAAGGTGCAACCCACCATATACTCACCCAGACACTTTCTCACTGTTCCAATCCACTTCTTCTTCACCCAAATCTTTCCCCAACAAGTTTGGTACTGCACGCTCAAAGTACCTGAAGCCGCTGCAAGCCCAAACCTTCAGAACCCACTCAACATGAGCTGGACACGCGAAGCCGTCATTGCTCTTCTTGGCTTCCTGGCAACATGCATTCCCGTTGGAGTCCTTTTGCACCGGACGATTGCCAGCGTTTGGGAACTTGGGAAGGGTAATATATACGGCGCTGTTAATCAAGAGTAGGAAAAAGGGGTGCTTTTGGGCATAATAGTAGGAATATATTTGTTGTATAATAGTTCACAGCCATTGAAATGAGTGTCCTGGATGAATGGATTTGATGGATGCTGTTCAGCTCAGATGACTAAGCATCCCCGCGCAGATCGGAAACACCGCCGCGCATGATGGACAACATCTCCGGCCATCTTGACCTCGCCACACAACTCTTTGAGTACTGCACCTCTCGCTCATGGCGGGACAGGCGCACACGCGGATATGGAGCCCCGAATAGCAACTCTCTTGGGGGGCTGGACGTCTGAAAGAGCCAGCCTCGACCTGCTCTCACTCCCCCCGCCACCAGCCGCCCCACGACGACGGCATTCCGACGACCCTGCTGTCGGCGACGATGCAAACCCGAGCTATTCCCAGAGCGAATCTAGCTACGCGAAACCGCTACCGCCTACGAAGAGGCAAAAGACGAGCGTTCCGATCGCGGGAGTCCTGAACGATGAGACACGCACATCGAACACCGTCCAACCGGTCGCGGCCGCAGCGACGTCCTCGCTTCCGCCCTTCAGTGGACGCCTCAGCGACCTACTCATAGACCCGTCGCAGCAACATTCGAACAAGAGGAGAAGGCTGGACGATCAAACAGCACTGCCAGCGTTGGCTGGTCCCGAGAATAACCCTCTGACGCTGCCGAAGCCGCCTCAGCTGCCCAGGAAACCTGTGAAGCGACCTAGGATACCGCCGTTGCTTCAGGGCTTGCACCAGCCGCCTCCCTTGCCGGAGGGGCGCCTGTTCCCACCGATAACGGGAGATGGAGGAGGTTTTGGCAGGAACATTGGTGAAAGGGTTGATCTGCGTAGTCCAGTTAGATCAGAGCGAAACGAGGAGAAAGAGACGGGAAACGTAACAAGCACACACGCCACCCAGGAAGCTGTAGGCGAAATACGAGTCGATCCGAGTCAAAAGGTTGGCAAGCCTGCGTCAAGATCTACGAGCGACAAGGAAAATCAAGAAAATACTACGAAGAGCGCAGGGACCGCAACGACAAAAGCGAAGGAAACGAAGAAAAGAAATAAATGGTCTGAACAAGAGACGAAGGACTTGCTCGTAGGTGTCAGCAGATTTGGTATCGGCAATTGGAAGAGAATATTGCACAGTCCAGATTTCGCCTTCAACCAGCGCACAGCTGTCGATCTCAAAGATCGCTTCCGCACTTGTTGCCCTGGCGAGGGCCTCAAGCTCAAACTCAAGAAATCGAGGCGGAAGAGTAACTCAAAGGATACCAGCGTGCAAGAGACACCCCAGGTTACCGCCTTACCTATGATATCGCCCGGCGATGACCTGAATACTCACGATTCTCACATGCCCAGACCTCCGGTTATTCACAGCACACCAAAGAAGTCTAGTGTGGAAGCTCACAGAAAAGGGCCGGCCGAGCTGGCCAGGCTTGGAATACACGGACCTTTCATCAAGAATAAGCGCCGAGAGCGTCGCGAATTTACTGAGAAGGATGATGAGAATCTCATGAAAGGCTTCGAAAAGCACGCTTTTTCGTGGCATTCTATGAGGGACGATGCAGAATTGGCGTTCTCCAGTCGTCATCCCACGGACCTGCGCGACCGCTTCAGGATTCGGTATCCAGAGATATTCGCCAAGGCCGGATATAAGCTGAAACCAAAGCATGAGCTGGTCATGAAAGAGAAACAGAAGGAAGACCAACCAAATCAGGGGTCGGATTCCGGGCGAAATGCTGTTCTGAAAGAGGCCGAAGAGACTGAAGAAGCAGCAAATGCTTCCGACTACCGCTCTGCTGACCATGTCAAATCAACCTCAACGACTGCGAATTTTGGCCCTCTTGCTTTACGGGAGCCACTTCACAACTCTTTCCTCAGTCCTTTAGAAGACTTTGCCGATCTTCCTTCAGAAGAAGACATGGACGGCAGCCGCAGTCCGATCGTACTCAATCGGAACATCTTCGAATGGGCCGATGCGAATCCCTCAACCACGACCTCGGTAACAACGGCAAACCTTCCGGCGGTCACCAGTCTGATGGGCGAATCGCATCTCAACTTCTTCAATGGCACGGACGGCATGCACATCAATCCACTAGCCACACTCAACCTCCCAATGGCATTACTTACTAGTAACATGCTGTCGGCGATGCCCTCACATGTTTCCCTATCTAACACGTCGTCGCGAGGCGGTCTTCAATACTCTCACAGTGGTGGTCCCACCTCGACAGCTTCGACAAGCGCACCCGCTACTAGCACTTCAGTGTCCAAGCAATCAATGGACCCACTACTCCGCACACCGAACCTGCCCACTATCGTCTTCCCGCATGTGCCAGCTTCGAGCGCAAGAAGTGCGGTTCACAACCTACCACCACCCACCGACTTGCTTTCTGGGCTGGATATGGATCCCCGAAACGATCCACACACAGCTGGATTCAAGTTGGATGATACCATCGCCGGCTTCTCCTTGTCTGCGAATGCTACCGGTTACGACCCGAATGCGACATTAGCGCCTATGATGAACGGGCGTGGCATGCTGAGTCTTGAGAGATATGTTATGGACGACTCATCAACGGAACGAAGGAATTGAATGATTGGGAGGAGAGGTTTCGGTTTGATTTATGTACCGTCTAATATGATACCCCGTAGCTTCACCGCTACTATTTGATTCACTGTCGTTCCAACCTCTTCTTTTCGTATTAATGAGAAGCCTCTGCAACGGGACCGAAGACCGCTACAGATATGAGATACACTCCTTGCCTAGCGAAACATTAGAGAAATATAGCGAGCTCTTCCTGGTTGACAGACCGGGATCGCACAACGAGCGCTCGCAACTCGCCTTCAAAGCAAATGGACGACGGGAGTTTCGTGTCGTCCATTTACAAGTACCATTGTTTCATGGCGGGTCTCCCTTCGAGCGAGGTAGTACGTTTGGCTTGGATGCGGATTGGTCGATTGGTGCGGCTGATACAGTAGCGCGGGCGAAGGGGGGGCAGTGTGACCAAAGCTCTCAAGGCCGATGCAGGCGCTTCCTATCGGAGACAGTGTCAGCTGACTTGGCCACAACAGCGACACAATAAATTGGGCAGCGATTTACGTTGTAATTGGTGACGGCGACGGTCTCTTATAAGGCGGAAGAGGAGGACGGTGATAGGGATGCAAGTGGTGAAGAGAGTGATGAGAGCGATGAGTGCTTCGCGTGACCAGGACATGTTGGACGACCACTTTGGGGTTTATGTAAGCTCTGCTTTTTGTTCAGACTGAGGAAACAGTAGTGCATGCCAACGAGGATAAGAAATTATAGCTATAGTCGTCGCGCGGTACGTTTACCCCGCGACGACCGGTGAGGGAGGCGGAAGTAAACGCAGCTATTATTGGACGTTACTGTATTGTACGAGCTCGTATGTGCACGTTCCCTGATGCGACGCAACTGTGGCTTGACATCTCACATCGAGCCCTTATTGGGTGTAGACTGAAGCTTACGCGTAATCGTATATGCCTGAGGCGGGGTGGCAGACTTGAGGTTGGAGATTGCCCTCAGCATAGTATCTGCCGGTTGTCGGAAGTCTAGGGATAGCTAGTAAATCGGTGGACAAGTTGATTGGGCTCGCATATCTCCAGGAGTTTAGAAGTCTTCTCTAAACTCAGAGTGATAAATCTTCCAATACTATTGGATCACATGAAGCTTTAACAAAGCACCTCGCTCAATCTCATGACGATTGAACCACTGAATTTCCACGCTGGTCCCAGAGCACCACAGTATACATTCGTGTTTCCGTCCGTTATGGTAAGCGTATAGTGTCTTCGATTGCGGTTGGAAGTGTCCAGGTGATGAATATAGTGGAAGTGTTGGATCGATGCTTGACGCTGTATTGTCCTTAGTACGGCCATTTTCTTCTATGTCGCTGGGAGTTGTAGTACTTACTATTAGAAGGTAGCAATCGGAGCACATGTGATAAAACGCGAAAAGAGAGCGATGGTTCCTTCACGTGACCACGTCATATCACACTCCATGTGTATGTATGCATTAAGTGTTACGTGTCTATGTCGATGGTGAAGTGGAAAGTAATCATAGATTCATGTTAAAATTTGACGGGAGATCTCGCTTTATATTGCTGCCTAAGGTGTTGAATACATGAGCTTGCATGTAGGCAAAACTTATGACGGGATATAATAGCGGCGGGTTGTACGTGGCGCTTCCACGTAAGCAGCAAGTGAGTGAAAGGATTCTAGCAAGGCTCTTCAATGACACTGTGCAGCAGTGGTGCAACTTCCCTTTCATGGGTTAGTTTGATGCAGGTGTTGCATGTGCTGCCTCTTTTGCGTTGCCTCGTTGTTCTTCAAGCACTCAGTCAGAAGATCGAATATGACACGCATAAAGAGTAATTATATACGTCTGTCAGTTGCAGAAGATTACAAACCTCTTGAACATCATCATTGGGAATCGTTGTTGCCATAGTGTTGTATTGCGTAGCATGAGACTAAACTTTCACTTCTAAGACGAGAGGTATTGACATACAAGTCACAGATGGACTCCAAAGCCAGCAAAGCTCATCGAAAGAATTTGTGTCTAAAACCGATAAGTGTTGCTATTCTCAAAACCGATGCAATTTGACCTCTAGAGCCACGTGTCTAGCGGAGGTTGTACAGAATGCGTCGTCGAAGCAAGATACAATGAGATTCTAGTGTATAGATTACGTGCTGAGGAGCCTCCGGGTGACTTTTACCGACATTGACAATGATACCCTTTCCAAGCCATGTCGCCAGTGATGTTGAAAGCAACCGACCTCGACACCACACGTATCCGGCGGAACTTCCAACAACGTCAAGACTCGATGTCCCACTGAATTGTGCGACTAGCGCAAACATCCTGCACAACGGCAATCCCATCTCCGTTGTCCACAGCGGTTGGAATATGGGCATATTGGCTGATGATGTGCAGATTGGACGTCCTAAGCATCTATAGCATTCGGGAATAGCTCTTCCAGCCATGTAACCAGCAAACCACTTTCCGGATCATACGCAGGATCAAGCCAGTCCTCGTTGAACGGCTCCCTTCCCTCGACCGGCTCAACGACGACACCCTCATCCAAGAAAGCCCGCCGCAACGCACTGAGTTCATCCGTGCGCATAAGCGTCCATGAAGAAACACCTGGACCATATTGATACATGCCACATCGCAGTTTGACCATGCTGAGGTTCGGGAAACTCGCCAGCTCGTGCCAGAGGTCGGTCAGCCACGCGGTTATGTAGTTTGTGGGATGCCAGATTTCGAGCACTTCGATGCTGGCGGGGAGTTTCATGCGGAGGGGTTTTCCGCGCGCTCCTTGATAGTTTCCCCCGAGTAGCATGTGTTGTGGCAGCGCCAGGAGTCGAAGGCGGTGGAAGCCTAGAAAGCACTGATGATAGTCCGTGCCCTCGATCCATGCGTCCCGACTGCTAAGGACCGCTTCCTCCTCTCTGATACGCAGAGTTTCGAGGGTGGGACCCAGGAAGCTCAACGTGCCAATCAGATAGCTCCAGTCACTGGGGCCCAGGCTACTGCCCCGTTGATCGACTCCCACGGTGATGCTCAGCTCACCTAGACGAGCAAAGTGTCGTAGGAAGTCCTGGTAGATCTGAAGGTAGCTTTCGCCCGCCCCTAGCATGTGATCGCACAGTCGTAGACCGAGAGTGGTGACGTTCGATTTCTCAAAGGGCTTGTTGTCCTTGTTTATGTCGCCGGGTTTGGCGTCGATATATACATCTCGGAGCTTCGGTAGCGTGAACCATGGCCAGCTCACGCGGACGTGGGACAAGCTCAGCGACCTGAGCTGTTGCAGTCCTGGAACCTGCAGAATATCGCCGGTGATTGGATCGCAGCCGAAAAGACGTAGAAGCGGGTCTCCTCCAAAAGCCGGCCGATAAGGAGTCCAGGATAGGACTGAGTTAGGTACTAGACACAGGTGCTTCAGTCCACTCATCATCATGATCATGACACCCGATAGTTCGATGGATGACTTCTGAGACCCTTCACGATTCCATGTCTGACCCAGATGGTAGGGTATCTTGAAGTCGTCCACCACATCCGAGAAGAATCCATATGGTCGGTCTATGTACTCCACATTGATTTCGAGCTCGCGCACTTTCTTCGCCAGATCGGGCTGCTGCGTGATCATACTCCATGCGTCTGGAAGCGCGACTCCTCCCCATCTTACTTCATCAATGCGCAGACGTCGGCTGATCTCCTCAGTGGTTATCCGTCCAAACCCGTCGGAGACTTGGCCCAGTAGATATAGCTCCGGTTCGTCAAGATGGAATGCAATGTGCAAGAGAAGCTCCTCTGGTATCGACGTAAGTGTCAAAGTCTTAAAGGATGGAATCGGTATTGCAATGGTCGCTTTCGACAATTGCGAGAGAAACCGGAGGGGCATCGTAATATGGTGCCGTATGGTTATCCAGAACTGGTCCTCGACCGAAGCCGTGAAGTCGACTCGAGGCGGAGATGTCGATGTCGAGATCGAGTCAATCCCTCGCCTCCGCAATCACCACCCAATAAAGCTATCTGAACGCACGGTTCTCGCAGCTTGCTCATTCTTGGAACGGATCTTCACTTCCAAGAAAGGTTTCTTGGAAGGCTTGCGTTCTGTCATTTAAACTTGCCGTGAATCTCCAAGTCATGCGTCGATCTTGACACCACGTTTCCCCGGAAATCGAAGGCACAATTCGGAGCGCGTAAAGACTACCCAAAGGGATCTCAGGACATATTGTCGGGTTCGCAACGCTCAGTATACCGCTGAAAGCACACGATACGAGAAGACTCAACACCCAAAAAACGCTTTTGTCAAGATGACACGTCATAGCGCGTCACTTCTCTTATACGTCGAAGTACTTGATAGCAGTCGAGTAAGATGACCTAGTCCCTTGTACCGAAGGGATCTTTTCGACGACACGGCCGGAGTCCATTGTACACGTTTAAAAGGGAAGGATTGTGCGCACACATAGATCGTAGAGAAGTGAAATGGAGTCGCGTTCTTAAGTTCGACGGGCTGTGTACTAAGGAGCAACAGCTCATCGGGCCAACTAACCACAACAATCCTAGTTTGCGAGAGATATCGAAACTAGGTAAAGTACAAGGAAGAAGGGCGGCTGCGCTGTTTCGGGCTTGGGAGGCCTCCCAGTATGACACAAAGCACATATAAGCACTCAGCTAGTGGCCGATCTGCAGTTCTCAAGATACCTAAATGCTTGTTTTGATTAATCAACGTAACTCTCTACTCGTCCACGGTCGTAAATCGCTCTACCTATATGTTACGAGCACCGCTCGCAAGCCAATGCATGCCGCCCAAGAAAAGACTCAGGCCCGGGTATCCCAAGAAAAAAACTCACAACCTCAACCCCACCACAATTTCCCTCCTCAATTTCCCTCCTCAAAAAACACCCCCAAACCCCTATCCCTCGAACGCACATCCACTACCCAATCCTACCGCCCCGTCTGACACAAGCTCAAGCAAAACTCTCTAAAATCCCCCTTGGTAGCCTCCTCAACATCCTCCTCGACCACCCGCCCATACTTCTCCTCGTACTCCATCTTCACCCGGGTAAGATGCATGCGGTCCCAATGCAGGCGCGTCAGCCGGCTGATCAGCAGCTCGAAGCGCTGCTGGCGCTCGTGCTTACTCGACGTGGCGTCGCGGGAGGATTTGCTGGACGTTGGGGGCGCCGCGGGGGACTCGATGAGGTCCATGAGTGCGTGGTGGAGGAGCATGGCGTCGCGGGCGGAGCGGTTGATGACGCCGTTGAGGATGTGCGCTATGACTTCGCCCTGGAAGAGTGTTAGCGGGGTAATTCTGATTGAAGGGGGATAAGACGGGATGGGGATACGTACAACGAGGTTGTTGCTCTTTTTCAGGGCATCCCGCGCGAAACTCCCCTGATACTTCCTCTCATACGTCCTCAGCACCTCCCTCAAATGCGCATCACTCCGCATAAGCACAACGCCCAACATGACACTCTCGCCGCCCTCTCGCGCCTTGATTGCCTTATACAGCGTATCCGTATCGCGGTTCCGGTACTCAGTTGGCCAGATATCGCTTTCCTCCTGCCGTTCCCCCTCCAACGCCATCAGCACCGCTTTGCGGAACTTGTCGGCTTTGAGCTCCTTGTCCATGCACTTGACGAGCGAGTCGCCGTACCGCTTGTCCTTGAACGCATCTTTGATCTCGCGAATCTCGTGGTTCTGGCGGCCCATGAGAGCTTCGATGAGAAGTTCTCGCTTTGCGCCGTTGGATTGGTACCAGTAGTTCGCCCAGTAGCCTTCGCTCTCATACTTGCCCAGTGCCGTCACGTACGCGATTTTGCCAAAGTTGCCTGTGGTCTTGAGCTTGATGTGTTTCGCAATGTTGATGCCACGGCCCTGGACTTTACAGTGGCGTTTGTACTCGGAGCGCAATTCGAGCATCTGGTCGTGCGAGAGGGCGGGCAAGATGTCGATGATGGGGTCGACGTCGATGGGGCGGGCGGACATAGCTTCCACGATGGCCACGGCGTCTTCTTCGGCATCGTAGATCTTGACGCGGCGCTTTTCTTTACCACGGTCCTCGCGCGAATCGTCGCGCCGGTCATCGTAGCCGTAGGCTGCTAGTGCGAGCTTGTCTTTGTGCTTTGACTTTCGGGCTGGACTGGGCGATCGCTTCGCGGAGGAATGAGCTCGTCGGCGCCCGCCTGATATGGAGCTACTGGACGCGCGTGGAGAGAAGCTGTCTAACGAAGGCAAGTGATCCAGGTCGTCGTCCATCATCATAGCATGCGGCATCGGTGATAGCGACTGATACGTCCCGTGGTAAGCTTCCAGCAGAGGGCTCGGAGGAGGCATTCCACCTCCGGGAAACCCTCCTGGCATACCGCCCGGCACGATGGTCTGAATATCCGGCCTGTTCCCGCTCACTGACAGTCGGTCCATGCGCCCCGTCAACCCATCCGACCTGTGTCCACTCACCGACAAGCTATGCGGCCGCATTCCAGACTCAGGCGGCGGTTTCATTCCACCGGGCGCCATCTCCACGATATTGTGTCCCTCGTATGAAGATTGTGATCGCTGGTGTGACGGACGGGAAGACTGCGACCCCATGGGCGGCGGGGGATACGGGTGCTGCTGTGAAGACTGATGCTGCTGGGAGGACTGATGCTGGTGTGCAGATGGAGGCTGCGGCGCCTGAGGCATCGCGTATTGGGATTGTGACGTCTGGTAGGGCGAGCTCACGGGCTGCGACGTCTGGTAGGGCGAACTCACGGGCTGCGACGAGCGGGCCACGGGCGGCGGCTGCGTAGCCTGCTGCACGACCGGCTTCGCGGTGAACTTGATAGACTCTGGCGGCGTAGCATATTGGAAGCCGCCCGCCTGCGCCGGTGCTCTCGGCGGCCCCGCGTGCGAGGCCGCCTGGGGTGTATACGCATACTGGCCGGTCGAGTACTGGACGGCGCCGGACTGCGCATAGGAGACGCCTGGCGCTCCTTGTGGGGGTTGCTGGTGGTATTGCGCCGCGGCCTGCGCCTGCGCCTGCGCCTGCTGGACGTATCCCGGGCGCTGCTCGGGCGGGAGATCGGTGTAGTTGCCCATGGTGATGGGCTCGCTCCCCTGACTGGACGCCATGTTTCAGTAACTGCTCGGTGACTTGTGTCCTGCTGTCTTCCTGTGCGAGCGCAGTCCAGATACGCAGAAGGTTGGAGGCGGGCCATAAGCTGGGGAGACTCACGTCGCATATGGCTGTCCAGGCTGCCTAATGTCGTACTGCGGGGCTGCAGCGCCCCCATGCTCAGCTGAGCTGCCATAATACTGAGGCCCCGGCGACGGCGCACGCTGGTCTCGGCTGTGGGAGTGCTCGTGGGTGCGGCCGGGCGACTTGGACCGCGAACGCCCTTTGCGGCCTCTGTCGTCTGGTCGCAGGGACATCGGATCGAACTGGCGGGGTAGCTGGGAGCTTGCTGTGTAGTCAACGCGTCAACCGCAATGGCACAGTCGGCACAGAGAAAGACAAGGACGTGAATAGAGGAAGATTGAATTGGTGCTATTGAAGAGGCTGCGACACGGTGCAAGCGACCTGGTCGAGCAAACGTGAGGCTGAAAATGCGATGGCGGGCAGCGGTACAAAGGTAGTTGGACCGCGCTTATGCTGCTCTCCCGCCATTGGTCAGACGCAGTGGGTCCTACACATCTTGTGGGGGCCGAGATGCTTAAGGAAGAGCTCCGTTTGAACCTCATCGCTATCTCGAGACGGCAGTGTCAAGAAGACGTATCGCACCTTTGTGTCTCAGAGCAAGTCGACATTGTATGCGTGGCTGTCGTCAGCCCATCAGAACCCTGCAGCTGCAAGATAATCGCGCGTCAACGCCGCTTGACACTACCAGGGGGCGTTCATCGAGACCCTGCACGGCTCATCGCTCCGCGTGCAGCACCGGTACAATACGACTTAGCCTCACAACCGGAGAATTGCAGATCATCGCTCGGGAGACTTGCAAAAGCTCGTGGTGTTGAGAAGCCAGGTACCCACAATATCGGGAGGTTTCGCGTGCCTGACAGGGAAAATGGGTCCACGCTAGTGCACCAGTGGCTCACCGCTTGCAATGGGGACTTCTAGTGTCGCAAAATCTCGCCTCTTGCGGAAGCGCCGCGATGAGCTAGGTAGAACAAGTGGAGCGTGGACGAGTAGTTTCGTATTCTGAGAAGGTAGAAGGGCATATCTTATGCTGGGCAGAGCTAAGCGAGAGCTGAAGCCATAATCGCTTAAGGAAGAGCTATATGGCGGACTAGACCCGCAGAGACCACGCCATGAGCTGGTAGCTGTACGTGCCATAGCAGTGTGAAAGGCGGTGTCGAATGCCTAACATGCTGCTTATATAGGAAGACACCGTCCCCGGCTTGGCTTCTACCTTCATCCTTCACCATGGCTCCGGTTTCCATTGCTCTGCCAGAGCATCTCCAGCTGCAGTCGCCTCTTGTGTGCCTCCCCACCGAGATCAAACACATCATATTCGGCTACTGCTTTGCAGCGGATGGCCCCATCGTCGATCCAGTCGTTGGCTGCACCCCGCCCGAGGGTGAGATCGTTCCAAAGATTGGCATCAACGTTTTGAGAACATGCCGCCGTATCTACCACGAGACCGACCGTCACCCGTTGATTGCAGAGAACACGTTCCGCTTCACAACCGTCAACCGGGTCCGTTCCTTCTTACAATCAATCGGAAAAGAGCTCAGCACACGCGTCCAGGACATAGAAATCGACGCTCGAAGAGTGGGTTCCGAGCCAAAGGTGGGAGACCAATGGTTGGATTATCTGGCGGAGGGCTCGACCACGTGGCGCAAGGATGCGCCTGAACTGAAATGTCTCCGGCTCAATCTGGAGTCATGGCCATCGATTCCGATGTCTCGAACCAAGCTATGGAACTTTTTAAGAACCATGCTGTCATCTGTCGACGGTCTAGAAAGAGTCGTGGTGGTGGGAGCAAGTAAGGGTAAAGGCATGGCTATGCGAGAACCTTGGTCGCCGGTGCATTTCGTGGGAGGCGATGATGTTGGTCCGCACGATCTTGTGGAGCGAATGCGGAACACCATCAAGAAGTACAATGAACAGGGTACAATCGTTCGATGGGAACGACGCGATGGTAAGCTATACCTCGAGGTGGTGTCGAGAGCATACCTGGTGAAGCATGTGGACAGCAAGTGGGCCGGACCATACACACGGGAAAAGCACACAGATCCATGGCCGGAGAATGGGTCCTGCACCTGGTTTGAATACTTGAATCGACACTCGGACGTGACAGACCCGAGGACGAAAGGAATCAATCCCAACGCCGCCGAATGATTGGTTTGGCCGGATCCCACGGACCGTAGATTTCGTTCTTGTACTTTTGCAGACCGATCAAGTACCAGCTGCACATGCCCATGGCGAGAAAGGTGCCCAAGCTACCCAAGATCACCCCAGTGACATAGGCAACGCGGCCGCCTCCAGTCAGGACTACGAAGAGAGATCCGCTAGCGGTGGTCACTAGCGCAACAGTCAACGCAAGATGGCCCTTTGGGGATTTGGCACGAAGCTGGCGGCGGAAGATGGGAAAGAGGCCGAACACCTCGATGGAAAAAAGGGAGAGGGAGAAGACATGCGTAGTCGATGGTAATCGCGAGGCAAGCACAGTCGATGCCATGAGAGCGGAGTTAGTCGAAATAGAAGCGGGAAGACTGCCAGATTGGTTAGCAGAAGCTCATAGCCATATCTTGATGAGGTGGACATACTGAGCACCAGTTCCAGAGCTGTAGTCAAAGAAAGCTACATTCATGAACAGCAGCCAAGTCGTAAACGCCCAAATGGAGTCACTCGTCGTCGATCTTGTTAGTGACTTGAGTATCGGGCTCAGTCCAAGCAACGCAGCGTAGATCAACATTGCTGATTTAATGGTCGCCAACCGCTGCCAATTCCGGGACGAGAGTGCCGACGTGGGGTCTACGTAGAGGGGAGGAGGTTCGTAGACATTGTGGCTAGCACCTCCAGTGGAGGTTGCGTCCGCTTTAGGCGCATTGGAGGGATTGGCATTGCTCGAGGTTGCGCTCTTAGTGTGCGATTGCGCCGGCTCGCCTTTGTCCTCTTGCGAAAGCGCAAGGCCCTGTCCATGCGGCTCGGTCCAAGACGCAGTGGTGTTGCGAGTCCCTTCCTCTTTGCCATTGCCCCCATCTTGTGCGCGTTGTGCACGCCGCGCTGCCTCTGCTTCCTCCTGTCCCATCCAGTAGTCCCACAACAACCAAGCCAGGAAGGACCCGAAGCTCGCCCAACCCACGACCGACACAGGCGACACACGCTCCTGGAATATGACGACAAAGGCGCAGCAGAAGATGGCCACGGACGCAACGTGCTGAACGATGACGGTCAAGCTGGCCATGAGCGCCCAGAACTCGTAGGGTTGGAGGCGGGGGTTGCGCTGCAAGTGATCGAGGAACGTCTTCTCATCCGTGTAATTATCGGGGACTGGTCTGATCAGCAAATAGCCTTCCTTGCATGGGTCCTTTACTCACAAGGCTGTCGGAACCAAAGCAGCTTCTTGTAGTCGCCTTTGCGTCGCCTGCTGGCACTACGCGCCCTATCCTTGCGCTTCCTGGCGCTCATGGCGGCTGCCGCAGCCGTTGAATTGAAGTACGCATCTTCGGGTGCTAGATATTTTTGATCCAGGGCCGAGGATACTGCGCTATGATGGGCAATGGGAGCATCCGAGAACGTTGCGGGCATTGGAGCCATGTCACAGTCGCTTTACGAGCGTGGAGCCGCAATATGTCATTTGCCAAGGATGCTAAATCCGGCGCTTGGCTTAGCCCCGTTTTCCCTAGACTACTGGCCCAAACCATTTCACGGACTGCTTTGACAAGCGAAGGGGAAGAAAAGGAGAAGTATCTTGGATGACTTGGAAATTTTACAAGTTCATAGATTATTGGTGATACTTGTTCTCATGACCCATTACAACCATAACTTCTCGCCGTGCATGCAATGTACAATGTAGATACCGTGGTATCTAGAGAATTGAGAAAACTCGGTCATATGCGAAATGCGCCAGCGCCGTATACGTCCCAAATGACAATCAACCAAGGGCTTGAACCATCCGCCCCTTGGTCCTTTTCCAGAGCGTCCTTTCAGTCTCCACAGGCATGCTTCGGAACTTCTCGACTACCCGTTGATCCCGTATCATCTCCTCGCTAAACCAGTTCCCGTGCAAGCCATACGGCACCCGCGTCGGAAGATGAATCTTGCACACTACGGTCCGCATATCGCGCGCGTCAAGAACCCAGAGATCACTCTTCGCGCCATCAAGACAGTCACCGGAAGCGTCCAGTTGCGATTCGTCGAAGACGTAGAAGAGGAGAAATCCGTCGTCTTCGGATTTCGGGTTGGCGGACGGGACGAAGCGAGCTTCTTGTGCGAAGTGATTAGGCGGAAGTTTGAACGTTTGAATGGCATCGTCTGGGTCGGTAGAGGAGAGCAAGGTTCCGATGCTTCTGTTATCGACTGCGCCTGTAACAGCCTCTGGTGGGCTCTGGCGGCCCTTGAATAGCAGCATTTGTACGTCCATCTTTACAATGATATCAATCTTCGTGGCTTTTCCTAGCGCGGCACCGAAGGACTCGTTGGTCGTGCTGCAGCCGTAGATGTAGCGCGCGAATCGCATTTCGGTGTGCGGCGAGACGACGGGGAACTCGAAGGGAATTATGGAGAGGGCGTATTGATGGGTTATTGTATTTTTGTTGCTTTCGGTGGGGGAGAGGTCGAAGCGGTAGTAGTAGAGACGGCATTGCTCCTCATCGTCGATGGAGATGGGTGGGCTTGCGGCGGTGCTGGTTGAGGAGCTTGGTTCGTTGGCGAGGAGGGGCGTTTTCTCCTCTGGCAGGACATCTTCGACGTCTTTGACCTTGTCGTCCTCGTCGTACTTGGCGAAAAAGGACATTCGGCGGGGTTTGGTAGTGACTTTGTGGTTTGGATGGGGTGGTGGTATGATATTGCCTGAACTGAAGACGAGAGATGCAGATGTCAGGCGGCATGCAAGCATATTGACGGCGGCGACGTCGCCGCTGGGGCTGATTTCGTCCCAAGTGTTTGCGGTGTGGAAGATGCTGCACCCGAGTGTCTCGAACCATCGGACTGCACTCGGGTCTCGTCTCGGGAAAATACCGAATCGGGAGGGCTTCTCTGGTTCATACGAAACGATGGGCTTGTTTCGTAGCAAGTTGAACGGAGTTAAGATGAGCGGTAGATCTAAGATGACGGTATGGTGTTTTGAGACACCAAAGTCGTGCATCATCTTACCACCTGAACAACCTGGAACGGGAGCGTTGAGTATCTTCAGAGCTCGTGTATCGTTGAACTCTTCCTTCTCTTTCGGAAGTACCGAGTAGTGGACGTACGGCGCGGTGAAATTGCAATGGAAGACCATCATCTCACCAGTCATGGGATCGACCTTGGGATGTCCTGTCGTCCATTCTCGCATCCAGCTGTTCATGCCCGTTCCACCGAATCCAGGTTCTTGCCTCGATTTTTCTTCCAGAGATTCTCCCTCTGCGGCGTTACCGTTGAACCAGCCAACAGTCTCCAAGCCTGGGAGTTGAACACGCATGGGAGGTCCACTTTCACATGTCGCCAATGCACGGCCATCATGGTACAAGATACTAGTGTTCGCAACACTTATCCTTTTGATGACCTGCTGTGATCCCGAGAAGTGTGATAGCAAAACGAAAAGTGCTGTGCGTAGTATCCTCCACACGATGAGAACAAGTCGCGCCACAGGATTGACAAGTGTCGCTATGCTCGGTAGTATGGGTGTTTGAAGGGTCTTGTTTTCGAAACTAGAGATGCCAAGATCGGTCAAGATGAACTGGTTGACGAAGTGTGGTGAAGGATGGTCGGCCTCCGATGAAGATGCATCGAACCATACACCCGTGAGCATACCGTCGCCGTCGAACCAGTGCGCTGATCGTCCGAGGTCTGTGTTCGTGATGGGATTGCCTCCGTTGCGCACATACATGCCGCCATGGAGCTCATTTGGGATGCTACCGGAGTACTGGACTGGTATTGGTGATGTTGATTGTGTTACAGGAGCAAAGTTGCCTGAAAGATATCTGCATTCGTGTTAGGAAGGGCCCGATGCTGTGCGAATACTGCTGCTTACGGGTGCGCCGACAGTTGCTTTTTCTTGTTCCTGATTTGAGGCATGATAGCATTCGCCACACTAAAGATCGTACACGCCGACTTCCCTAGAGGTCTGCGACGCAGTAGTTATTCTGGAGAAAGCTCTTCGCTCAATTCACATGTTACGCAGTTCTCGGATCCTGCATTGGGCGGGCGTGATAGGCGCGGCTCAAGGGGTACCATTCTCGTCACAAGCTTGTGGCAATAGTTATGGAACAAGGCGTAGCACAGACCAGATGGCAACGAACGGAGGATCTAACACCTGACAATGACGATACAATTACAAAAGTGGAGGCGGACCTCGGCCACGTGCGACAGCTTCAAGGCACAATAGTCATGACGTAGAGCCGAAGCTTGAATGAAACCGCTAAACCCGATCTGGCAACATGCAATTCTCAACATCGCCGCGTCACGCCGGCTCACCAAAATCTTCGACACGTTCATCATGGCGTCTGTTTCTTCCGCGTCCGCATTCCGTTCGCTGTTGTGCCCTAGAACTTTGCCCCTGCGTTTTTCGGTACCTGTGTTCTGGTTGATGCACTCTTTTGCGGGCGACTGAGGGCGACGCGCATGTGAAACGGCTCCACAGAAGGCGCAATGGGCTTCGAATATGCTTTGGTGTACGTGTTGTGGTTCGGGAGATGCGCAATGGAGCTAATGGCAGATTGTAGACATCTTAAGTACACCATACCGCCGGCGATAGTGCTCTCTGCGTTGTATCGACCGCTCGCGACACGACTTGACGTTTATAAGGTTGCCTTTTTAATCACGGTATGCTTAAAGCCCATTCGATATTATGTGAAGCTCACAATTCTAGGTTGCCGTTGTTTCGACCATTCCGTGGGACTCATACCTGATTCGCACTGGCATATGGAGCTACCCCAGCCATGTGATCATCGGTCCTAGGCTCTTCGACATACCTCTCGAAGAAGTCTTCTTCTTCATTATCCAAACATACAACACTTCGCTGCTGTATCTAATCTTCAGCAAGCCGACGTTCCAGCCAGTATACCTGCGCGTCGAAAGATCAAAGTCGCATCCTCTAGGACCACGCAACACCCTATGGCCACGATATCGGCTTCTTGGACAACTCGCTTTCGCGGCCATCATTGCCTGGGGATGGCGCCTGGTAAAAGCTAACGATGTCGGCACCTACGCTGGACTGATCCTTGTTTGGGCTGGTCCGTTCCTGTTGCTCTTGTGGTAAGTCTTTCAATGCCAAAATCGAGCTTTTATTGATTCGATATAGGATGTTGGCATATCAATTCATTCTTGGCCTTCCCATCTCAAACACCTTAATACCCATAGCACTTCCTACCCTCTACCTTTGGACTGTTGATACCTTAGCTCTAAAGCGCGGCACGTGGGTCATCAGCTCCGGTACAAAGTACGGCTACCATCTATGGGACGGACTGGACATTGAGGAAGCCCTATTCTTTCTCGTCACCAATACCCTTATCGTCTTCGGTCAGCTCGCATTCGATAACGCGTTGTCTATTCTATACGCGTTCCCGCATCTCTTTCCTAACCCGTCCGTTCTACCCTCGCCACTCACCCTTTTGCGAGCTCTTTTCACCTCAACTTCGCGGTACGATGAAGCACGCTTGACGGGCTTACAAGAGGCTGTCCTCCGACTGAAACGCAAGAGCCGTAGTTTCTACCTTGCATCTTCCACGTTCCAGGGCCCGATTCGCTCGGATCTTATGCTGCTGTACTCCTTCTGCCGCGTTGCCGATGATCTTGTGGACGATGCGTCTTCTGCCGAGGAAGCAAAAGAGTGGATTGGCAAACTACACAAGTTTCTACACATTGCATATGACGGAGAAAGACCGGAATCCGCGATGACCTCCTACGTCCTTGGGAGCTTTCCCACAGATACGCAGTCGGCGCTTCTTCAGTTGCCGTATCCCAAGCTCTCGCAGGAGCCGCTTCAGGACCTTCTCCGTGGGTTTGAGATGGATCTAGCTTTCAATAACGCCCCGCCAATCAAGACTGAGGCTGATCTTGATACATACGCCCAAAGGGTCGCCGGCACCGTCGCTCAGATGTGCAACGAGCTGATATTCTACATTTATCACAGCTCGAACTCAGCAGACGAAAAAAGCCGCATCATTCAGGCAGGAAATCGAATGGGTATTGCTCTTCAATACGTCAATATAGCCCGAGATATCTCCGTGGACGCGAAAATTGGCCGTGTCTACTTGCCCATGACATGGCTCAGCGAAGCTGGACTGACATATGATGCCATTCTAAAAGACCCACAAGGGCCGCAAATCGAAGGACTGCGTGCGAGGCTGCTTGAAAAAGCATTTGCATTGTACGAAAATGCGAGAGACGCAATTGAGGAGCTCCCGATCGAAGCCAGAGGGCCATTGAGAGTAGCGGTCGAGAGCTACATGGAGATTGGTCGGGTGTTGAGGCAGAAGGGCTATGTTGTCAAAGCAGGGAGAGCGACAGTGCCGAAGTCGAGGAGGTTGATGGTTGCATGGAGCGCATTGAATCGATGACGGCCGTTAGCGATACCCTGGAAGTTGTTGCATGGCAGGCATTGCATTGGAATGCAAATAGTAATTCGCGCATTTCGTTAATCATATAACTTCGAGAGACGACCCCGCAGTGATCTTCCGATACATCCGGTGTGACTTGTCCACCACATTAGGCATGTGTGCACGATTTTACGACCGCAGTCCACTGCAGTGCATCCATAAAGTCATTCGATGGCGCTCACATGCGTATGCTGACCCGTACAAATCCGCTAGATCAACGGGCACACTACCGATCCCTCCCGCACAATCTAGACCCGACAATCAGGCTCAATGAAGTCACTGGCGGAGCCGATCTCCAAACGACAAGGGCTGACGTAAAGGTACCAATCAGGGCGACGAGCAGACCAGCTAGCGTCAATGTGATGTCGATATAAGCTCAAACATTCGACGTTAGGAAGCTTGTCTTCAGGGAGAGGCGTGCGTTAGCGGCATGAGATTTTCCCTGCAATGGGGGCGCCGCATGCAGTTGTTCGCCAGGATGTTGATGTCATTATTCGCACTACATTCCGGTGCATTTGTCCGCGTCGATCCGAATGGACGTGTTGAGATTTTGCCAACGTGGTGATTGGGTGATGGGTAGGCCGAGTGGAGTTTTGCTGCATGGGATGGTGACGGTGGTGCTGGAGATTGGCTGAGGTGGTGATGTGATGGCTTGACGTTTTGCTTGCCGATATGCACCGATCGTCGTGGCGGATGGACAGTCTTGGTGCTATCGGGATAAGCGTTTTTCTGCGGGAGCTTGTTTGTATGACATCGTTGACAAGTCATGGTCATCGATTTAGATGCATATATCATATGGTGTCTCGTCGACTTCCGGCTATCTGTCGTCGTACCTCATTACACCATCTTGTACGAGCAATATCAACAAGCCGCACGCATACACGCAGTTATGACGTTCGGACGTAGAAACGATGCCTTGTCCTACAATGGTGAGACTTTCCGTGCTCACTGTCACCCATTTTACTTGCTAACACGCATTAGGCAATTTCGTCAATGGCGAAACAGCTGACATCGCCATTACCACACGAGGTTCCGACTGGTACTTCGCCGTGTGCGCGGTGATGACCGTGGCAGGCTTCTCTTTCATGGGACTTGCCATGCGCAGACGCCGTCGCGACCGCCTCTTCCACTACATCACGGCAGCCGTTGTCTTCGTTGCCGCTATCGCCTACTTCACCATGGGCTCTAATTTGGGCTTCACGCCCATTGCCGTCGAGTATCAGCGCTCAAACCCAAAGGTCAGCGGCCGGTTCCGCGAGATCTTTTACGTGCGGTACATCGATTGGGTCATCACTACACCACTGCTGCTCACGGACTTGATGTTGACCGCTGGTATGCCCTGGCCGACTATCTTCTTTGTGATCATGGTCGATGAAATGATGATCATCACTGGTCTTATCGGCGCACTGGTACAGTCGGTTTACAAGTGGGGATTCTTCACCTTTGGTATGTACCAATTACGACTGTCAACAAACTTTATAGCTAACATATCGCAGGCTGCTTCGCCCTTGTCTACATCACATATCACCTTGTCTGGGAATCCCGCCGCAACGCCGCCCGTCTCGGAACAGACATCAACCGCGCCTTCCTCATGTGCGGCTCCCTAACAGCGTTCCTTTGGATCCTGTACCCCATTGCGTGGGGTCTCTGCGAGGGCGGAAATGTCATCTCCGGTGATTCCGAGGCTGTCTTTTACGGCATCCTGGATTTGCTGGCGAAGCCCGTCTTCGGCGCACTGCTCCTCTGGAACCACCGCAACATCGATCTTGCGAGATTGGGCCTGCACATCCGCGACTACGACGACGATGCTGTCGTTGTGCAGAAAAGGCGTCCTGGAGCTTCTATCGATGGTCCTGTTGATGTCGCTAACAATGGCCACACGAATGGCCACAATGGCGTTACGGCTGGGCAGAGCGTGGGGCCCACCCATACGCCTACGACTACGACTACTGTCTAAAACTGAAATTTGGGAGAGATTGACAGTTACATGTGGAAGTAATTAATAGTCTATGGTAGTAATGCGAGAACGGGGAATGGGTTGAAATGCGCAGTGGTGGCTTTGCATGATCTTACGACGCATGTATTCACACTGTGACAAATCTGTTTTATCGCGCAAAGACCAATTTATTTTTAACACATATGCTGCACAGTTATAGTGGGTGACCGTAATGTGAATGTTGATCTCTTACCTTGTATAGCACACGAGAACATGAGAAGAGAAGGAGAATGCTGTATGTGTTCCTTCAAGCTGCTGCTCATCAAGACCGTCTACCCTCTTCACACCTATTCATCGCTGTAAGCACTTCTTCAATAAGCCCTCCTCAACCTGACCTGACTCTCCACCATCCCCGCCTTCCACCTATCCCACTCCTTTTTATCCCAACCGCAGCTGTCCCACTCTTTAAGCGGCCAGGTCCCCGCCTCTATTCCCTGCACCTTTTCCCACACCCTATCAGCCGCGTATATAAACCACAAACAAGCCACACGTATGGTGTCTTGATGATCCGAAGGCCTGTAACGGTCCCACGGACCTAGACCCCTTTTGGACGGCGCATGGGTCCATGGTCCAAATGCACCGTAGAAAGCAGAGTTGGCGTAGCTGAGCAGATCGTCGAAGATTTTCTCACAAGAGGCGGAGAGCTGGGCGATGAAGATATTGAAGTTTTCTACTCGCAGTTTTTGAGCGGGGTGTTGATGGAGGTTGGTGCCACACGTCTGTTAGAAGCAAAAAGACTACTTATGCCTTCAGAGCTTACTTAAGGTCTGCCATTCATCTGCCCATGTAACGCCAAAGAGCGGTAGCTCAGACCATAACAGCTCACCAAACCTATCATCAGGATACTTCTTCTGTTCTCCAGTCTTCTCGTCCATGAATCTCAACTTCTGTAGCTCGTGCACGAACGAAACTAGCTTTTCCTGCTGCTCGGGCGGGGTTCGCTGGGCGAGCTCGCAAAGGTAATACGCTATGCTCGATGGCTCACAAGTTTCAACAGCCTGCTGGACCGCATGAGCTACCGTCACATCCGGTATCTGCACTAGAGCTGCGAGACTTTGATATGCTGACGCCTGTTCTAGTTCTGCCGGCGCATTTTCTTGTGCTTCGGCATCTCGACTTTGCGTTCGGGGGCGACCCCCACGGCCACCGCGACTAGCCATGGTTGCGAGTTGAACAAACGAAAACTTCAGAATGAGAGGTGTCAGCAAATTACCAATGCTTCGATGTGCAAGCGCGATGGATGTACGATGTAAGTTTAGCATTGGCGATCCTACGCTAGCTGTATCTGATCTAGTGAACTGGTCAGGCGTCAGCATTCGATCGTTCAGATGTTGGATATCATGGTGCTGAACATCTCGAGAAGGTATACTGGAAACGCAATATATTCTTGTAACGAAAGAGACTGTGGAAGGACGCAAACACAACAACTAACCGCTTACGTTGTCCCTGATCTTGATATCCGTGTGTAAATTCGTAGCGTAACTATTCTAAGCCGTATCGTGCCAGACCATCTTGACCAGCAGCAATGCACCCAACACTTCCAGGATCAAATTTTACTACTAGCAATCGGAGTTCGCATACTTAGCGGTTTCCCTCACTTTCGCATGACTCTCATCCCAACCCATAACGGCCAAACATCCTGCCGAGACAGCAACAGCCCAAAACACGTACTCTGCACCAGCAAGGCTCAGCATTTGCTCTGGCGCAGAACCCACTTCTCCAGACAACGCGGCAAGTACAACGTCCCCCATAATTGGTGTGAGCAGTCCGGCCGCAATGAAAGCAGTGAGACAGGTTGATAATTCGTAGTCTTGTTCGCTGAACGGTAAGTCGGCGGCTTTCTCGTTCTTGTGTTCGTCCTTCTCGCATTCGGCCGGGTCTGTGGGTTTGTCTTTCTTATCCCCTGCTGCCTTTGGGACACCAATCGGCCGCCCATTTTTGATCAAAATGGTGAACGGGAAGCTGAATAGGAACCATACCGCGCCCGCAGCGCACCAGACAATTGGTAACGTCTTGTCGCTACAGAAGCCCGTCGATAGCCAGAGGAGCAGTCCTAGTTGAGGCATCGCAAGTATGGAGTACCACACGAAGAACCGAAAATAGCGGTCTGGCCCACGCTTCTTGTTCTTGCTTTGCGTCCAGAACGGAATCATAAATACCAGCATTGCAATGAATGACAGGCAGTGGAGGATGTGAGCTGCCAAACTCGGAAAGCGATAGGGTCTAGATAGGGCTGGTGCGTGAATGACGGTGGCAGCCAAGCCGAGCAGTGAAGCCAAACCGGTGAAGATGCGGAAGCATAGGCCAGGGTTCTTGAGGAGCGGGTCGCCAGTCATTATCGTTCTGCCGAGAAAGACGCAGTAGAAGGAGGTATAAAGCGCGGCGTGGAGCATGAGACCGGTCACACCGACAGGCATGCCCGCGACGCTTTCGTAGACAACGGCCGGTGCCGCGTTCGTATTGTTGAGGTGCGCGAAGTTTGACATTGTGTGCGATCGAATCGGGCAATGAGGATGCGGCAGGACCGTGGATATTTGCGACTGAAGTGATGAAGGCGCTGATGTGCGTCTTTGAGAGCAACCGTCGAGAGCAGGATGGAGTTTGTTTGTAGACAGACGTGGGTTTAGCGCCATTCAACGTTTGGGTTGAGGAGGCCCAACGAACCAATTATGCCCATCAGTTGACAAGCAACAGAGCAAGTATCGCTGCACGATATTACAAATAAACCGCGTGAACTCCGAACGCACTCCCAATGGGCAAGCCTAGCAAATATTGAGTCACAATTGCAGTGATCAAATCCGAACTCAAAGGAGCAGTGCCCAACCAACACACCAACAAAAGGGAGAGTCGAAAAACCCAGTCTCGCGGTTCGATCCCGCTTTCGTCCTCTCCGTCGTATTGAGTCGTCGGTCACCAGATAAAGTCGCCATCAGTATCAGCGAAAGAAGCCTCCCCACGATAACTATGGACGCAGCTTTGTTGTCCGACCGAGGCCAGCTTTTGTACACAGAACTGCTCGAATGATAGGTCCAGCGAACAGTCGATGCGACATAACTTATGATGAAGAAGAAGAAGAATAAGATGTAAATTTCGAGCCAGACGAATCATTGTGCAAGTCCAGTAGTCGTCCAATCTCGATCTGCGGAGCTCTCTGTGTGGATGGTGATCTCACATGCGCTTAGGTAAAGCGCACAGAAGAACTCAGCCAGACGGTTTTGATCGTGTTGAAGCCAACAACGTAAGGTAGGGCTATTGCGGATTGACCCAATGTTGAGTTCAGAGCAAGATAGGCCCAAAAGGGTGGCGACATAGTATGCGCAATAGGAAAATGGTTTGCGCCTAATCGTCCGGAACGTCGGGGGAAACGGTTGTAGATTTGGACCGTCAGGATGGCGTAGCAGCAAACAGTGTGGAGGTTGAATCCCGAAGGACTAAATAGTAGCGCGTTGACGTTGATGGAGCATCCCAGAAGAGTGGGATCCTGCGGCGTGGTCGCAATGATACCGGTATTATTACTGGTGGCGTTCATGTTGTCGCTTATTCGCTGGCGTGACACGCGTCGGAAGAAAAGTGGAAGTGGGAAGCGCTACTAGGTCTATGGGACGTTGAGACCCAGGAACCTTTAAGCACACGTGAGCGGTAATAGCGTCGTGATAGTGAAAACGGCAAATGTGGCGATCAGACCCAAATCTTCACTAACGGGCAACCCGCCGAGATTCTGCGCAGCCACGGCCAGGATCCAATTTAGCACCATGTCCCCGACGAAACAGATGCACAAAATGGCAGCGACTATGCATCCCGCGACGAAATCTGCGGTCGAATCCATTGAACTGCCACGTACGATCAAATAAAACGCGCCAATTGTGACAGCGACCGAGGTTGCGATGCAGATGGAACATACTGTTCGAATGTTGTAAGCCTTATTGATATGGATTTGGCCTTCTCATCGTACCTATTTTCATGGTGCTGTCACTCCAGCCGGCCCGTGCGATTCGACTTAATCCCACCGTACCAGCAATGCTAATGCTGGTATACACGGTTGCCAACCAAAAAAAGTGATTTTTATCGATTTTCTTTCTTTGGTTGTCGTAGTTGGAAGCAAAACTTATGAAGTTGAACATGCTAACGTGGGAACCTTTCCACACGCTGGCGACCACTAGTGGCCATGAGGAATGACAACGTTTAGAATTGTAAACAGCGACGCCAAAGCTACCAAACATTCCGATAAGTGAGAAGTATATGTTCAAAGGCTGATGCTTGAGCTTCTTGCCCTTCCAAGGTGATTGGATGCCGAAAAGGCAATAGGCACCGTAGAGGACGAGCAGATCGAGTGCGAAGCCGATGCCTCCGTATGGTAACACAAAACATTGCATGTCGGAAAGAATATTGTCGAGAGGGGTGGTAGTGGTGTTCATGTCGTCGGCTGTAGCCTGATCAGACCGATGCCGCGTGACGCCGCGCGGGATGGGAGGATGGGTTCAATTGGCAGCTGCGTGTAATGATAGCTAAGGCAATATCAAGTCTCGGGGGACTGGTCACATCAAACCACGGAGATGTGGATGGACGTGGTAAAGGTTGGGTTGAGGGGTGTGGTTTGCCGAACGCTTCGGTCGGCATTATTCTTGGCCTCCAAGGCATCTATAAGCACAGCATGAGACCCGACCAATATACAAGGCAAGTAGACGACGCAAGACGGCGCAGTGTAAAGGTATTGAGCAGGCAAGATTCGATTCTGTGAAAGGAGAAAGCCGTACTCTAACCACACTCAGAAGACGGTGATCGGTATATTCTCGTGGTCCTCGGAGATTCTTCGGATCTATGGAGACGATCGAGCCTCTGACACCCCCGTCAGCTAACGACCACGAACAACCTCTTGCAACTGCTGGCACTAGTACCTAGATAACAGACTCATTCTGACACAATTCAACTCATGTTCTATCTATTCTTCTCGAATCGGACATGATTACACGCGTGGCACGCACGATCCAGGCGGCCAAACCTTTACATTCCCATACGTCATGACTTCCGCTTGGCATGTCTGCGCGTCCCAACGACTCTGCCGTTCGAAAACAACACGGTGATACAACTTGCAACCTTGAAACTCGGTACTATGTCTGCAAAGAATATGCCACGTAGCGTCATTATTGTTGGTGCCGGCGCCGGAGGGGTTGCTGCCGCAGCACGCCTCGCAGCGGCGGGACTACAAGTCACGGTGGTTGAGAAGAATGATTACACAGGCGGGCGCTGCAGTCTGATTCATCGCGATGGATACGTACGCTGCCTCTTTACGGCCCTCACAGACAAACTCTAACGCGTGACAGCGGTTCGACCAAGGCCCGAGCTTACTACTACTTCCGCGCCTCTTCCAGGAAACGTTCGAGGACCTTGGAACGTCAATGAAAGATGAAGGTGTCAACATAGTCAAGTGCGAGCCGAATTACAAAGTTCACTTCCACGACGATACTACATTCAAGCTCTCCACGGATCTGGCCATCATGAAGGAAGAGGTGGAACGGTTTGAAGGCAAAGATGGCTTTGAGCGCTATCTTGGATTCCTTCAGGAATCACATCGACATTACGAGGTCTCGATCACGCATGTGCTGAAGAAAAACTTTTACACGCTTTTCAGCATGGTGCGTCCGACCTTTTTGATGTATCTGCAAACTTTGCATCCGTTTGAGAGCATCTATAGCCGAGCCAGCAAATACTTCTGGACCGATAGGCTGAGACGAGTCTTCACTTTCGCGAGTATGTACATGGGAATGAGTCCTTTCGATGCCCCAGGGACGTATAGCTTGCTTCAATATACCGAGTTGGCTGAAGGTATATGGTATCCAATCGGTGGGTTTCACAAGGTATATCACTTGTCCAATGGCCACATGTACATGCTGACGTATTAGGTTGTCGAAGCATTGGTCAACATCGGCAAGCGTAAAGGCGTGAGCTACCGACTGAACACGTCAATATCGCAGATCAAGCTATCCGAGGATGGGCGAAGAGCGACGGGTGTTGTGCTCGACACTTACGAGACTCTCACGGCCGATCTGGTCATATGTAACGCCGATCTGGTCTACGCGTATAACAATCTTCTCCCATCGACATCATATGCTACCTCGCTATCTAAGCGCGAAGCGTCGTGCTCGAGCATATCCTTCTACTGGGCACTGGACCGACAATTCACCGAGCTCTCAGCACACAACATCTTCCTCGCCGAAGACTACCAGGAGAGCTTCGATAGCATCTTCAAGAAACATCTAATACCGGACCAGCCAAGTTTCTACGTCAATGTACCATCGCGTGTGGATCCGACAGCGGCCCCAGAAGGTTGCGATTCGATCGTGATCCTGGTGCCCGTTGGGCATCTCTTAGATCACAATACGGAGTCACACAAGGGTACCCCAGGCACATCTGGCACGACACAGAACTGGGACGCTATGGTCTCAATCGCACGCGAGACCATCCTGAAGACGATCGAATCACGCCTTAAGATCTCTCTAGGGCCTCACATCCTACATGAGTCGGTTAACACGCCATCGACTTGGAAGTCAGCCTTCAACCTCGACCGCGGAGCCATCCTCGGCCTGAGTCATTCGTTCTTCAACGTGCTCAGCTTCAGACCTAAGACAAAGCATCCCAGCATCGAGAACTTTTACTTTGTTGGTGCGAGCACACATCCCGGAACAGGCGTACCCATTGTACTTGCAGGCGCGAAGATCGTGACTGAACAGATTCTCAGTGCACTCGGGCTAGGATGGCCCTGGGCGAAAGAGATAAATACAGGTGCAAGAAAGAGTGGGAGTGCCCTGGACCGTGTCCGGACCATGCCGATACTGAGCTGGATACACTGGGCTGTCATTGCTATTATCACGGCTCTGGCTTCGCTCTTCACGCTACTTCTCAATAGCTCAGATTGGGGGCAAGCAAAGTTTACAGGTGACTGGTAAAGGGGTTCATCTCGCAGTCGCGTCATCATCTTCAGACGCTCGCACCGGGTTGTGCGTCAGGAGCGATCATTGCTACGGTGTTTTTGACTTTGTTAATTGGTTGTGCGCCGCCCGCTAATATGCTTGGATAATGGTTGCACATGGTAGAGGTACAAGTTGTGTTATCTAAATTGATTCCAGATTCCTCACTTCTACATGATCACAGCAGTTGAGACGTTATTGATTCCCTCGCTATAACCATGGCGCCTTGTCTACTCCATCAACATAATCATGCCCAACCGGTCTCCACATTAACCACCCACTCAAGTCATCGGCCTGCAGCTCCTTCCACTTTTCACTCGGATTCTCTACGTCAAGCGACAGGTCAGGAGGAATGACCTCTATACAACCAAGCCCAGATCTCTCATATGCTCCACGTGCGAAAGGCAGTGAGCTGATTGCCGTTTCGATGCCTAATTCGTCTGCTTTGTCGATTCCCCATCTAATCAGCATTCGGCCTGCGCCGCGTTTGCGGTGGTCAGGATGTACAACGATTGCGTGAAGGTCTGGATCTATGTCAAATTTCGGAATTTACTTTGACGGATGGCAAAGTACTTACCCATGTGCGGTCGTGTAACCCTCTTCCCAATGAATCTCCACAGCCCATTGATGAACTTCTCCGCGAACTCCCGCTCGTCACTACCCTCGGGATGCCACACCGCTCTTGTAGGCTCATCGCTTCCCTCCGGGCTTTCGTTTGCCTCCCATGTCGCATATCCCACAATCTTGTCGGTTTCAGTATCCGTACACTTTACGACGAAGAGTTTCGGGTTCGCCACGTGGAGCGACTTGCGCTTTCTACTCCAAGCGATGTTTTCTTCGCGAGTGCGCAAGTTAGGGCGAAAGTGCTTGAGTTGTGGATTGTATGGCGTGCGCCAGCCGTCGTAGTCTACTTCGCAGAGTTGGTCAAGGTCGCACTCGGAGGTAACTAGATCGAGTACTAGTGGCATTTTGGTAGTCGAAACCGATGGTCAGAAGGCGAGTTTGTCTTTGTGGAATTTTTGAAGGGAACGTCGTGTGCGGTACCTAAATCTACTGAGCTGTGGATGACCTGAACACAATGTTGGACCCAAGTAGTGCTGATGCGAGCTCGGGATGGTCTGAGAATGGAAAATGGTGTTACCCCGCACGTCTTCTCGCCCCCGCTCCTCGAATCAGCTCTTGCAGAAGCGCGACAGGCGACGAAAAATTGAACAGCTGCAGTCATAAGCCGCGAGCTGCAATGAGATCCATATGCTCAAACACGGCGCGATGCCTTGACAGGAGGTTGGTGTCCGGGATCAGGTCGATGTAGGCAGGACACCAAGTGTGAATGTCTTTCCGTACTATTTCTGCGACAAGTGACGGTGCATCAAGCTAGGTAGTTGTCAGCATAGCCTCGAAGACTGTACTGATGATCCAAACATGTCCTACGAATCCCCAGGATTTGCGACTTGGTAAGCCGCTATGGTTTGAAGCTTTGCTAAAACATGTTCCTACTCTCGCGGGCTTCGACCACGGTTGAGCCCGGAAATGGGTGTGGTTACTTCAATATAACTTGATAACATTGGGCCAGTCAGCTCCAATCGCTTATGCGCTCCGTGCTGTGTGGCTGGCGGCAACGCATGCAAAACGCGTAGGGCTGAGGCCAGCCCACCCTCGCAGCGCAGACAAATTCGCGCTTCCCACCATTTATGGCTTATTATTTACCATGGTAAAATAAGTTCTGGATGTCGGTACGAGAACGTTCGCCCGTGTCACCCTTCCAAGGCTCGTTTCATTTAGACAAACATCACTTGAGGGGGGTTTTGATGGTAGGGGATCGGCACAAGCAAGGCTGTGGAGCTGAACAGTCAAGCAAGGACACGTAGATTAGCTGCCACCCTAGATTCAGCTCAGATACCGAGATCTGCATGGAGGCGCTGGCAGCTGAGACAGAAACGAACGATAATAAGACCATCCGGATATCTCAGTCCCCGAAGTCAATCTGAAGCCTTACTCCTCGTTGACGGACCCTCTCGCATAAGACGCCAATCTTTGTTATGGAAAGTCTACACTCTTCTACACAGGATCGAAACTTGGCCAACAATGATGACCTGATACGATTTCTGAGCGGTTCCGTCGCAGAGCCAGAAGAGCGAATCAATAGGGGAGGCGCCTGCGACTACCGTTATGGATATCGTCCACCACGACCGGCAGCTGAGATTTGGAGGAGCGCAATACCAAAAGTGAAACGAATAGCGCGAATTCGGATCAAAGCCTCGAAGTTCAAATACGAGCCCATTTCTGGCCAGCAGATCCGACTACTTCATATTCGTAGGGGAAGATATGGAGAAGATTTGGAATGCGACCTTCGAGCGAAGAGCTTGACAGAAGTAAAAGGCAGTTACGAGGCTCTGTCATACTGTTGGGGTATGGACGAACCCAGTGAAGTAATCTTCGTCAACCAGTGGCAGCTACTAGGCGATGGTCAGACTTTTTCACAAAAAAGAGCCGAGTTCCCTATTCGACCTAATTTACTCAATGCTTTACGTCACTTGCGAAGCGAGTATCGCGGAGTACTTGTCTGGGTCGACGCAATCTGTATCGACCAGCGCGATACAACCACAGCGAACGCAGAAAAGAACGAACAATTATCGATGATGAGCGACATTTACAGCTCAGCAAAGAACGTATGCATCTGGTTCGGTGATTCCGATGAGACTTCCGTTGAGGCGCTGAAGCTGGTCAATACCATTACTGACTTACAGATGCTCGACACGTACCTTCGCGTGACGGACGATGCTACTGAGAAGCAATGGAGACATTTCGTCCGGATCTTAAAGGAGACGCAATGGTTCAGTCGCCGTTGGATAATCCAGGAGATCGCCTCAGCTCGCAATGCTTCGGTTCACTGCGGCAACAGCCTCGTTCATTGGGACGATCTCGCAGATGCTATTTCCCTTTTGCTGGAGAATTACGAAGTCCTAGCGCAAAAATTTGGGGAAATGGACGTTTTTGCCGAAGTACCCAGCTTGAGCGCAGTACAACTGGTGGAAGCACTTCCCAACGTCTGCCGTAAGTCCCCTACCGGAGAGTCTACGGAACATCTACTGGACCTTGAAACTCTTGTGTGCACGTTTCAGCAATTCCAAGCTAGATTTCCAGAGGATATAATCCACTCTGTTCGCGCCTTAGCCAAAGACGTGACCGGAAAAGGCGAAAACGATGGATTTAGCTTGTGTGCGAATGGCCAGACAAGTACCAGGGATCTTTTCATCGCATTTGTAAGACGTTGTATCAGCAATTCTGGCTCACTCGACATCATCTGTAGACACTGGGCCCCGCCTGTAGTGGATGCACGCGGAAAAGAGGTAAAGCTACCCTCATGGGTCTCTGGTTTGGCCAACGGGCCATTTGGGTTGCCCGGGGAATCGCACGAAAGGCAAAATGGGGAGAACTTCGTTGCAATGTCATCCACCGATAAGCGGAAGCGGTACAACGCCTCACAAGACTGGGGCAGAGGGATTTATAGTCGACCTTCGTCCTCTCCGAGGGATAGTGACCTGCCTACTCCTGTCCCTCACTCCAGCACCAATCGAAATTCTGATCTCGGATCGGACCTCAGAACCATGTCTCCTACCCAGCCAATGCTGAATCGGGACAAGTCACATCCGTCACCAGCGCCTGAGGCCATTGGCACGGAGCCTCGGAACATCACTCAGAAGACATCGCAACCAAGCCCTCTATTACCAGTAACTCCGGAGCGTTCTAGCATAGATAATTACTTTGCAAGAGAAAGTACAACATTGGAATTTCAGCAAGCAGCAGCGCAGACTGATAAAAGCAATGGTGTCAATGAGCCCTCAGAGGGGCGGCCCTTCGACTTCTTATATACACCGGGTAGTAGGCGATCAAATACCGACCCAAATGATCCGAAGCAGCATACATTCGAGCACCTCGAGCTCCCGAGAAATGCTGTTAAACCGGGCTGGGTGGTGGAGGATGACAAAGAGCATATTAAGGATCTCTCGGAGTTTATGACCGTCGAAGGATTCGTCCTTGGATCTGTGAAATCATTCTCAGATCTTATGCGAGATGGAATTGTCCCGGGCGACTGGCTGCAGAAGTTGGGGTGGGAGGATAAAGCAATCGAGGAAAACCAAGTTCCAGAACCCTTGTGGCGCACACTCGTTGCGGATCGAAACATGGATGGTGGGAACCCTCCCAGTTGGTACAAACGGGCATGTCTTCATTGCCTAAAGGACGCAAGATTGATCAACCGCAAAGGCGATCTCAACACGCGCAATCGGAACCAGGTGATCGATTCAATGACTTCAAAGTATTTGAGGCGAGTCGAGAGTGTCATATGGAGACGTCGCATTGTTGAATTGTGTTCAATGGAATTTCCGAACGGCAATATATATTATGGACTGGCTCCAGAAGGGACGAAACAAGCAGATACTGTCTGCATTCTGGTGGGGTGTTCGGTACCTGTCGTTCTGAGGAAGGTGACAGACGACACCTCCCGGATTAACGAGGACGAAGAAATATTTGAGCTGATTGGCGAAGCATACATTCATGGAAAGATGGACGGTGAAGCCGTACAAAATAGAGAAGTGGTCGATTCGTTGAAGAGACTTTTCATTCTCCAGTAGTATTAGAAACAAGAGTTTGTTCTTACGTATAATAACCGAACTTGCCTTGTGTCGCGCTCACCGAGCATTGCGTCGTACTATGAGTTAATTCCAAAGAACACTTGGACACTTCAGCCGACGACACCAAACTAGTCAACGCCATACAGATTTCAGCGATGACTCTTCCGCATCCATATTTATTTTGTTCAATCTTTGTACACCGAATCGAGTAATGTCCAGGAGATGTTATGTTGCAGCCGACATCATCATAGCTCTAAGAAGGGTTTATGATAATGACAGGGTGAACGAAGAGACCTTAATCCATTGAATAAATGAGAGTGCGCGTCGAACTCTTTAGAACCCTACTCATTCACCTTCTCTCCTTTCCAGATGAAAGGTCCCTTAAAATTCGTCTCCAAATCCACCCTATCCTTCAGCCCCAGCAACGGGAACAACCTCCCCTGCACATTCTCAAACTCGCTCTCAAACCTCTCCCCATTCCACGTGAACCAGATCTTCCCCGTGGTCAATTCCACCCCAGCCCCAACCGTATCCCCTGCCTTGAAGGTTCGATTATAACCGATCGCATTCCCATTATCATTCCCGGAATGGAATAACCCACCATCGTCTCCATGATAGCCCCAAGACCTGGCACTCGGTGCGTTATCCCGTCTCGGCCACCCAGGAAATTGGATTGCTTGCCCGCCAATGGTGCAGAAGCCGATCCCCCATATCTTTGCGCTTTCATTGTCGTCCGATTCCAGTACTTTACCGGTGACCTCGAAATAAAATGTGTCCAGTCCGGCTGGTAGCGGTTTGTCCGTTGAGACACATACGCGTTGGCCGGAGGTATGACTCACGCTCGTGCCGTCTTCTGCGATATTTGTCCGCTTATCCTGCGCCCATCGTGACGGTAGCATGCCCGCCCACGCGGCCTGCTGCTTGAGGAATCGTCCGGCGGATTCCTTCCGAAATTTGCGTGCCAAATCCAATGGCGTCCAGCCATAACGATCCTGGCGATTGAGATCTGCGCCCAGCTCGCACAATTGCTGCAAGAGTCGCGTGCTTCCGTTAATGGCACAAATCGCTACCAGTTCCGCGTCGGCTATGGCGTCCTCGGGTGCACCCGCAATTAGAAGCGAAATGATGTCTTCAAAGGCACTCTCGTGGCTTGCCAGCGTCCACTGCTCGTATGCGAGGACGAGAGCAGTTTTACCATTGTGATCGCGGCACGCAACATCGGCACCAGCATCGAGGAGCAGGCGTACACAATGTGCCTTGCCGAACCAAGCGGCACGGTGCAGCGGAGTCATGCCTTTACGGGTGTCAGCCTCATTGATGGCCAGGCTAGCCATGTCGTTCTCGGCTTGAGCGGCTTTGATCATCTTTTCAATAAAGTCATCGAATCCGCGTACTGCCGCTTGTCGGAGTGGGGTACGATTACGTTTGGTTCGCATGTTGATCTCCGCCATTGGAACATTGTTCTTGAGTAAGGTTTCGAAAATCAGGTATACTGCGTCCAAAGACTCGCCAAGGGTAGCGAAGAAGAGCGGAGTCCGGTTGTGCTTGTCGACAATGTTTGGCTGTGCACCGTGGGCAAGAAGGATTTCGACACAGTCCTTCGATCCTTGCCATGAGGAGTTGTGGAGCGCTGCTCGACCATAGTTGTTTTGCATGTTGACGTCGGCACCTAGTTCAGCTAAGAATTTGAGGCATTTGGGGTGGTTGCAAATGGCAGCTTGCATGAGAGCGCTGTCGCCGTCATTATCGTCGTCATTGATTTCCGACACCGACTGTCCAGCGCACAGGATTTGCAATGTTTCCAAATCCCCGAACACGCTAGCCATCTGAAGGGGTCTTGCCGATTCGTTGTTGTCCTTGTTTATATCAGCTCCATGATCTAAGAATGCCTTCAATATCGGTTTAGAAACTTCACGCCGCCAAAGAAGAACGTGCAACGGTGAATTGTCATCTGGGTCAAGTGCATTGATGTCCGGTTTGACGCCGTCCAAATCGTAGTCAAGTAGCATTCTGAATGCTTCCACTTCCGTTGCTTGCCATGCAAAGTAGTGGAGGGCTGTCCAGTGGTTGTACTCGTCTGATAGTGTCGGGTTGGCGCCATGCTCGAGGAAGAGCTTGACTGTTTCCGGGCTGGAATCCTCCCATAACCAAGAGTGGAACGACGAAAGAGCTCCTTCTCCTTCGACATTGGGATCAGCGCCATGCTCTAATAGTAACTTCAGCATAGGACGACTGTCTGCTCTAATGGCGGCTGTTTGGATCGCATTCATGGCTGTTGGTGTACCTGATAGCTCGTTGGGATCAGCACCTTTGCTCATCAGATACTCAGCCCAGCTAACGAGCCCGAATAAGGCGGAGACGTGGAGTGGTTTTAAATTTTCGTGGAATGGCGAGATATTATCATCCAGATTTTGCCACCAGCGAAAGAATGCCAAATTAGAAGAGGCAAAGTAATCGAGCTCATCCATCAGTTCCGCCCAGACGGGATGTTTGGAACGCTCCTCAGATGTCGATAGCTCCTCAGCTTGACGAACGTGATAAGTCCAGTAGAGGAGCTCATATCGATCTTCTCTGCTATCAACTCCGTCATCATTGTCTTGATCTGACGTGCCTGCTTCAAGCGCTTTGGCTAAATTGATCTCGCCTCGATCTTCATCATCCATGGAGTCGTCACTGTCGTCTCCATCATCCTCTTCGTGCGTGGCGTCTTCGGGATCCGCCCCATTACTTTCCTGGGGAGCAGGGGTTTGGTCGACATCAATATTCTCGGTGGCTTCGGTTCCTTCTCCATCCTCTTCAGAGCTCGAATCCTCCGTCTCATCACCTGAACCAACTTCGGCGCCAATCTCCGAGACTTCAGTAGCTTCGTCATCGTCATCATCATCGTCGTTCGCGTCAATTGGGGTCTCTTTGGAGTCAGAGTCATTCTGGAGTTCGATGGACCATTGTGGCACTGCCTCGTCCTCTGTAGCGCGTCGTTGAAATATCGGGTTGTTCAAGTTGCGCAAACATGCCAACGCAATCTGCAAGTGTGCTTCTTTTGGCGAAATTGATAAAGTCTTTGATTCGTTGAGAGCAGACTTGCATCGTGCGCAAATCCCCCCATTGGTGACATGTCCGGGTGATTCCGCATCTGTAGAGTGCATACAAAACTCCTTGACTAGGGGCGCATCCCGTAGAGTAACATAATACTCAGGTTCGGCATCAGGCTCATCCAAGATAGTCTGCTCGAGGCGCAGGAAAGGCCCACATGCACTCCGCAGCTGCTCGACTTCTAGCGCTTCAGGCTTGCTGAAGCTTGTCTCAGTAAGCTTCCGAGCTTCTGCTTCGACTTCGCGCCCACGACTGTTGTACGTTCCGTTATACACATCCATGATCTCTTCCACTTTCAGAGGAACGGGCGCCAGCAATGTCCACGTGAGTGCAGTGCGAAGCAAGTCCACGTAATTAGAGCCCATCTTGCGGAGTGTTTCGTTGTAGATGTTGTTCATGCCTTCTGGAAGAAATTGGAGTCGACGAGAAAGCGGCCGTTGAAATGGCTCTCTCATGAAAGGCAAGGCAATGTCATGGATATATGTGAAACGAGGACCAGCTTTTTCCACGATGGCTTTGGTGGCTTCTTCCTGTTCCGCTTCGGTGAGCCCAGGTACATTCCGCAAGTCGTCCGAAAGCTTCTTCACCATGTCTCCTTTGTTGAGATACCCGACATCTAACTCTGCTGACGGCACATGTGACAGAAAATCTGTTCCTGACCGGCATCCTATCAGAATTTTGACCGAGGATGCTGTCATCTCAACATATTCCGGAGGATCCACAATAGTCTTCAGCCTTGATGCCAGCTCCTGCTGGTCAGGTGGAGGGAGACTGTCAACTTCATCCAGAGCAATTATGACGCAAAGCTTGAGACGTTCTGCGATAGCCAAGAAGGCGTCCACAAATTCAGGTAGGCTCTCGTCCTTGTTACTCTGGGAAATAACCTTGCCGATGCTTTTGGCTTTTGGGTTGGCAAAGACTCTGTTGCAGTCTTCGAGGAGCTTCACGTTCTTTTCGTCCTCTCGGGCGAGACAGTACAGTTGGTACAGCAACGTATGGCATACGTCATCCACACTCAGCGCACCCTTGTTTGCAGCACCTCTCTTTGTAGAGCCACACGAGAAGTATATCAGTGTGCTGTCTCCGATATCGCCCTCACCCAGCTGCTCGATCACTGTCGCGAGTACAACAGATTTTCCGGAACCTTGTTCACCACTGAGGCAGAGTAGCTTACTCACGGCGGGATCCTTCCAGTTGTTGTAAAGTGGCTGGTCGAAAATCCATTGGCTGGTACCCGGGTGTCGCTTGTCAATCGCATCGCTCAATGCTAAATGTTGGGAACAGAGTCAGCAAAGCTTATCCAAGTGTCTCAGTACTTAATGTGTTGGAAAAAGTGTCGCACTGTCTCACAATCACGACGCGATTTGTACCCCGGAGTTACATACCATCACTTGTATCTTTTTGGGGGCTTAGGGCTTCCTTGTTCTTGTCGAAGACTAATAAGGCTTGATCCCTAAAGGTTGAGGTACGAAGTCAGCAAAGCTCATCGACAGGGGTACCAGTGGGTATTGCTTTAGGATGGGGGCTGCGCTGTCTTGGATCTACGACGCAGATATTAGCCCCGAGCTACGTACCAAGTAGTGATGGGTTTCGTTGTTGCCTTGATCTCCTCCATCTTTTTCAGGACCAGCTGCCATTGCCCAGCCTGCTCCTCGTGCATCCTTTGGAGAGTAGCCTGAAAGTCGCGAACTTGATTCACAGCTTCTTCTATGTTCGAAACGATGCTTTTGACAGACTCGAGGTGCTGCAAAGACTTGTCTTGGAAGATGGCCTGGCTATCTTCCACGATCTTCTTCTTCAGCACGGCAATATTGTCCAACTTGGCTCGAAATTTGGCCTCCGAAGCGCCGAAAAAGTCCTTGAATCCATGCCTGATCTTGGCCAAGGTGCCAGCGCTTAGATGGCGACGGATAGAAAACGAGAAGCTCAATACCGCGACATAGGCAGCAACGATGTCCTTGAACAGCTTGTCAACCACGGGACTCTGCTTCCACTCGACCTTGGCCTTGCTTCTTTCGTCGTATAGTCGATCGTAGTGTGGAATGATGATCATGATCTCCGAGATGTCGGTCAGGCCTGCGCCGAACAAAGTGTACAGTGCGTAGTTGCTTTGAATCGCCGACAACGTCAACTTGACCGCGAACCATGCCAGACCTACACTCTCCGGTGCGCCGGTCATGGCGTAGTTGCCCACAGCAACAAAGTTTCCAATGTTGCCCATTAGTGAGTCAATCCATTCGCCGGGGATCTCTGCGTCTCCGACCTTCTTCGTACCCCATTTCTTACCCGCGTCTGTCTTCAGGCTGTGGGCTGCCTCTTGCGCTTCTTCAGGGCTTCCCCGCTGTGAAAGGAAGTCGCGTAGCATTTCGATGTCCTTCGACTCGTAGTATCGGGACTCGCAATCCCGCACAAACTCTGTGCGAGCGTCTTTGTAAAGGCGAGAGGATGCCATCTTTGCAAACAAGTCCCCGTGCTTTGGACGGATACTGGAATGAACGGAGCGTTGAGGCCGCAACGAGTGAAATAGGGAGCGAGCAACGTCCCAGAGTCAGGCAAAGCGGCATCTATGCTATATGCTAGAACTCCAGACCGACGGGGAACACTCAGCTTCTTAATGCATGCGGAAGGCAACGAGACCAGGCTGAAAATGATCGCGCGCCGGCACAACCCTTGCAGTATGGTGTGCTCTCATTGGCCGAGTTTAGAGCTGGGATATTCTACAACCCTGGTAAGTGCTTGGCTCGTGCATATGGCCTTTCAGCCCCCAAACTAAAGGTTGGTATCAGAGCAAGGATACTACACAACCTTAGAAGGTGATTGGATCCTACATATGGTCTTTCAGCCCCCAGACTAAAGGTGGGGTATCGGAAAGATGCGGTTCGTCCGATGGTATACCGATCAGCAAGAGGCACCAGCAAGCCCAAGCGGTGATGCTTGGTGCTTATAGAGTATTAGTAAGGGTTCGGCTTATTCCAGTAGTAACCCGCTTGCAGTGTTGTCGCGCCGAATTCCATGCGATGTCGGTCGTGTATGTGGAAAGTTTCAGCTCAGCTGAAAGGCTGCAGATTGCGAATGCAATGTGCGAAACCCAAACACGTGCCACTTACAAGGCTGACGATGATAATTCTAACGACCAACGAAGCAGTAATACAAAGTCATCAGAGACTACGCTAGTTCAAGGGCGGTCCCCTTAACCGACCGGGTTTCATCTCACTCCAGATTCGATCACCTTATCTGCGATCTGATCGGTGCCGTATGGTCCCCGTGTAACCATGTCAGTATTGTCTTCGTCAAAGTGCTCAAGATCGTTTTGTGGATTCAATATTGAATGTATCGATTTGGTAAAGATCCTAAACATACTGCGAGCCATGATTTGTCTTCGACCAGGGCAAAGGCTGTCTTGATTGTCTCTGCTTTGGCTTCAAGGAAAGCCTTTCCCCAACCCTCGTCCTTATCGAAAATGGGCGACGAAGCGCGGACGTTACGCTGTTGAAGGTCAAACCGTACCGGTCAAGGCTACAGGAACGTAGAGTAAGAGGCTGTATCGTATGCCCACGGCAACTTTGCGCACCACCGCGTGCGGCCGAACGCCTGTATTGTGAATACAGTACTAAGGCAAAAGTCATGTTACATGACCCCACGCGGGGCACCCAACCAAATATTGCGATTCTGCGCATGAAGCCATAGATAGTCGCAAAATAGTCGAATATAGATAATTCTTGATGTTCTGAGTAGCTAGAGACTTAATACTTCGTTTGCCCCCCTTTTGCAAGCTTGCAGGCGTGTATCCGTCGCGGCATGGAGTTAAGAACCCTCTAGATCAGCGAATTTGGGATTTTCCACCATGCTTCCTTCAACGCTGCACAAAAGCCATCAGAGCTCCGGCCAAGGTTATTGAATTAAGATCTTGATATGTCGTAAATCACGTCAACGCATGCATTAATCTTTTCATTTTGACCGTGAGAAATCTTGCTTCCTCGATCCCGTCAATACAATCACTAAGCCTCAGCTTAAGTGGCTCACAGCAAAGCAAAATCTCGATGCTGCAAACGTAATGGTGAGATCCGATCCCAGCTTTGAGTATGTCCGCGGCGAGGAAATCATGGAGATACTTGTCGAAGGCGAGACAACACTTATTCTGGGAGTACTACGTCTCGCACGCCTCTCGTGCGACCTGCAGCCTCGCGTACTGAGGTTGCAAAACGCATCTATCGCGCACGGCAATGCACTCGGCTTCGCGACAATGCATATCATAGGGCTTTGGATACAGGTATCATTACTGGACATATAGTCGGGAAGTCATCAAAATCTGCGCGCCCGAGAACAACGCCACAGCATAACCCCATCTCTCAAAGACGCAGCCTCGCTTCCTCGAACGCAGTACTCAAAATCTACCACCTCCTCTCCCCCATCGCTACCCTTGTCCTAGCTACATACTCAAGACTCTCCTCAAACTACTCGTTCCTCGATCGACGTCCGCGCTCCACGCTCACATAGCCACCATACGCACTCAAGCTCTGATAACCATGCCTCCCAGCGACTAGCTCACTGCGCGGCCGAGCTCGACGTCCACTGTTTGCATGACGACGTGGGTTACCAGTCTGAGCTCGATTATGCTCGGTGGACTCGTGCGACTCATCTTTGCAAAAATGTAAGGCTTGTGCGAGGGTGGAGGAGACAGCTTTTCCGAAAGACACTTTCTGATTGTTTGCTGGTCGAGGCGGAAGTCCTGAAGGCATGCGTCTAGTGAGCTTGTTGATGACTTTCTTCGCTAGCCAAGTAGTAGGCAGTAAGTCTTGCGTGTCGGTCTGAGTCGTTTCGCTCGGTCGACGACTATCCCACTCCACATGATGCATTGCATCCTCCTGGACACCATCCCACCGCAGCTCCAGCGCATACAGCCCGTCATAAGGCGGCGGTGCATCGGCCGAAGCAACGCGGCACTTGACCCGCACATGCCCCGTAAGGTATGCTTTGAGCAGCCCACCGTGTACCGCTAACAAGCTGCACAAGTTGTCCCAGCGCGAACGTAGATTATCACGCTCGAGACATACGAAGCCGCCATGCGTCAAGCGGACCGTTGGGTGGAAACTGATGCCTTCGGTTCGGGAGGTGAGTCGCAAGTGAATAGGTGTAATGGGGCCGTTGGAGAGGGCGTAGAGTTGTGTGATTGCGGCGTCAGCGATTTGAATCTGCAGGAAGGATTCAGAGGTCATTGTTGCTACGTCCACGATCAGGGTTGAGCGCCAGTGGTTGGGTGCTGTGGGGGGCCGGGGGTCGGTTTCTCGAGGGGCACCGTGCAATTGGCAGATGTGTAAGGGCGTATTTTTAGTTCGCAGGAGCTCCGGCAATCAATAAAGTGCAGTGAAGCAGACACATTCACTCACTCGTCACACAGTGCGGGAAAGCCCAGAGCCTAAGGGTCTTTATTCTTTCATCGTCGGAACCGTCGCTTACTCTCCCAACTTACACCTTTAGTATACTTCCCAGTCTCTGAGGTCCAGCCGTACCTCACGGTTTTCTTCGGCCGCCCTAGAAACCTGTTGAAAGTACTGGACATGGCTTCACTGAGCCGAAAAGCGCGCGTGGACCAGTCGCTTCTCACTTTGCACTCATTGAACAGCGAGCCCTCCCAGCAGATCACCAGCTTGGTTGTATTCAGGTAACGTCTCAAAGGCGTTATGCGCCAATATAGATGTTGGCGCATGAGCTCCTTGTTACGCCTGGGTGGAGGACACCGCACAAATAAGCCAATTTGTCTGGATGCCTGCAAGATGAAGCATAACATCATCCCAGTCCAGTCTGTTTCGCACCCGTCGTCGTAGATGCACAGCGTAAATGCTTCGCTATAGATGCGAAATAAAGGCAATGTGACGTAGTCCGGGATCCCAAGAATATGGTAGCAGTAGGGTTCGGTGCCGAAGATTCTACGCGGGATCCCGACGCACATCTCAGAAACCCGACCGTTTTTGAATGTCATGAATGTGCTTAATGGATGGTGGGGAAATTCCTGACTCCAGAGTGATTCCACCATGGACATGATTGGTGCGGCTGGTAGTGACTCCATTTCCAGTTTTGCTTGTCGACAGCTGAGGAGGAGGTTATCCCAGGTGTGTTCTTGAGGGTCGTGGACCATCGATGCTGCGAATACATATGTATATATCTCGAAACGAAGCTCGAGCGGGAGGTTGAATAGACTCGACTGCAGCTGTGGCTGCGGCTGCCTTCGCTGCCGGAACGGCGTAAACAGCATAGCTGCCGTTGTGGACGAGACGGCAGATGATGGACGGTGCACTACTTCTTCAACCTAGCCACTCTTTGCAAGGAGTCGACGTTGACGGTCTCAAAGCGACGTTTGCCGTGAGGTCTCTTTCACTCAAAGGGCCAAACAGGCGGTTCGCTGATCTTCCGCAACTGAGGGATTGGAGACAAAGGAGAGTGATTGATACCAAAGAAGACAACGGCGAGGTATCTCGACCTGCAGATTTGGTTAAGTGAAGATCCCTCCAAGTCGACAATCAGGGTGTTCGCCCCAACGCCGTGATCTGAGTGCGTAAGTGAGATGTCGCTGCCTGGACCCTTGCTGGGTCTATTTGAAGCACAATCCTTTCCTTGAGCCAGTCGGTCGAATCATTGCCTGACCACCATTCGCATATCGTTGAGAGTAAGGGTGTCGAGCATGCAGGAGTCGAGGTATCCAGGGCTCGTGCACTTGCTGACAGGTCGACCAATCAAGAACATTACGCCCCGTTCTGTAAGATATAGTTCGTTGCAAAGCCCGCCTGGGGGAGAGGAGTGATGTACTTGATGGCAAAGCGGGTAGCGAGCGCTAATCTTGATCTCACAGAGCGCCATTCCTCAGAAGCGTGCATGTCCGCGATGTACGTATCAATGAAGCTCTCCCCCGGGGCTAGCCTCATACAAGACATGCGGCATCCTACGAAGTGGGCGCGCCGTTTTGCGATGCGCATTCACACCAATCAAAGGTCGCAATCGGGGGTAGCGCGCGTACAAGTCGTGGTCGTGTGATGCGCTGCGGCGGTTGCTGCGGAGCATGGAGTTGGCACATTGTGACGTCACAGGCGCGTCTCATCGTCCGATCTTTCTTCTAGGCTGCCACGCCTCGCCCATAACTCCCCACCATCCGTACCACCCACGCCCACCCTTCTCTCCCCTTCCACTTTACCTCCCGCAATAACCACCGAAAAACACACCCTCTCTCACCCACACACTCCGCCATCATGTTCCAGCTCGTTCTCGCCGCCCTCCTCCAGCTCTCCATGGCCTTGGCCGTTGAGGCTGCTCCCATTACGACGCAATCCGCAGGCTGGCAGGGACCGACCGGCGGCGGCATCGTTGGATTCATTGTGCTCGTCCTCGACATCATTGCATGGGGTACGTCTACATCAGCTTTACATGGGCCCGCTCAGCTTTGCTAACGAATCCGCAGTCGAGATCATCCAGTCCAACCGCCCGCCGCTCAACAAGGTCATCTGGTGCCTCGTCGTCTTCCTCTTCCCCATTGTCGGCATGGTCATCTACTACCTCTTCAGCAACCGCGCCCAGCACAACTCCAGCGGCTACGAGGCTATCCCCTCATAAACGCGACGCATTACAATGTTGCCTCTGGTGACGGAACAATATAGACACGGCGCTCGGCGCTATGTAGTTGACGTGGGACTTGCAAAATGTGCCAGGTGTGTCGCTATGGTGCGCCTTTGATGTGGGGCGAGGATTTCTTTATCACGACCGCGTCACGGCTATTGGGGGTTTTTGGAATTGAACGAGCGTCAATTCTCCGACGCATTTCCTCGACTGCCGGAATGGACGAGAAAACATCTTTTGCGACCTCCCCAGCTTCCCTCGAAGCTTTTCATTGTTTGTACTCTGGCATAGGCTTGCATTTATGCAGCCAAGGAAGCTTGAATTTTCATAAACAAATGCTTATCTCACTTGTGTCCTCCTTCAACCCTTGCTTGTTCGCCGTTTGACACCGCTTGCAAAGGCGAGGTAGTGCTCTAGAGCCACGAGTCCCCATCAGCACCACCCCGAAAAGGAATATGTACGGGATCTAGATTGGGGGCGTTGGCAGCTGTTCAGCCGTGCCTACAACCACCAATGATACGACCACACCGCCCCTGTATCCGTCTAAGCGTCCCCCTGCTTCCCGCGAGCAATGATGCTCTGCTCTTTTAATTTCGCTCGAGGAGGTCAACCATTCGTTGGCATTTGCGCGAGGCGCATGTCGTCATGTGCAAACAAAACAAGCTTGTTGACCGGCGTACGAGATTCAAACGCTCTGACGCAGAACCACGACTATATGAAACCGCCCTCCTTCCCGACGCACCATCGCTGCCGCACTTGGAGTCCGCACAACTTTTCGCGCAAACACCTACACCACAACAACGAACCTGTACGCACCTCTCTACCTAGCTATCCACATACAACACCACCAATATGTCCACCCTCTACCAACCACGCAACATTGCGCGCGCACTCAGCGACCCCAAGTACGCCTCCGCCATCCCTCCCAACATCCCCCGCTAATCCACTCCAGCACCGCCGCCGAACTCCTCCACCTCGTCGCCCGCAAGGGCAGCAAGAGCGGCAAGAAGGGCAAGGCCAAGATCAAGGGCGGTACCATCGCTGGTATCGTCATCGCTATTGTTGTGGCCATCATCGTCATCGTCATCATCCTGTTGATTCTAAGGAGGCGCAAGCAGAAGAAGCTGGCTGCTGGGCAGGCCGTGCACCCGATTGGATAGGGAGGCGGACTTGATTTGCGACGGGAACCTTGGAGCCTTGGAGTTTGACTGATGGATGTGGACGTGATGCGTGCGATACCCTTGTTTGTCTGTTAGCCTGGGGCGTAATGGAATGGACTTAAGTTGGGAACATGGCGTCTGTCTACTTCGAATACACATGTCATTTTTTGACAAAGATCTATTGCGGTAACGCGCTGTATCGTGACGAATGGTGTACCTCAAGCCTCCAGCCCCTTATCCTCCTTCTTCTTCTCCCCACCCAGCGTAACCGCCACCTTCCCACTCAGCAACCGATCAATATCCGGCAACATGAAGCTAAACCCAATCGCCAGTCCTGTAAACGCAATCGTCGACAAAAACACCGTGCGAAACGCATCACTGTTCGCCTGCTTGTACGCCGCCAATCCCGCTTGCACAATTCCCGCACTGACGCCCTCCACGCCATCGAATTTCTTCGTAGCGAGCCGCGCCATGAACGCACTCACACTCGACGCAGGGAGACCCGCTGCGAGCACCGCTGGCGGCACGAGCGCTGCTTTCGTGATGGTGAGACGGTTGCTGAGAACTACGTTGTAGACTGTTTGTGCAATGCTGGAGATGAAGAAGCGGATTGAACCTGCGGTCCCGGAGGCGGTGCCGAGCTCAGCTTGGTTGCGGGCTGTGAGCGTCACGGTGGTGATGGCGAGGCCTTCAGCGTAGCCGACGCAGATATTTCCAAAGGCTTGGAGGATAGCGGCTCGGGTGCGCGTCTCCGGGGTACATGAGGCCATTGCTGGGCAACGTCAGTCTACGATCGGATACGGGCGAAGAAAGGAGAGGAATGAAGTAGGTAGGACTGACCAGCATACAGAGCCCCACCGGTCGCAAACGCGAATATAGTCTGCCACTTCACATGACCAATATGCCTTCCCAATGCCCCGCTAAGGATCTCACCGACCGTAATACCAATACTCTGTATACTAGACAGCAAAGCCGCGGACATGAGATCCTTCGGATCCGTGTACAGCTCCGACACCATGCGCGGCCAGACTACAGCAAAGGCGTAGAACATGCTTGCCCCGACACCGGAAACGATGGTTGCGGCGTTCCAGCCCTTGTTGGTGAAGAGGTTCATTGGCATCAGGGGTTCTCCGAGCTTTTTGAAGGATTCCCAGAGTACGAAGAGGACGAGGCTGATGAAGCCGACAATGATGCTGGCAATGACATGAGTGGAGGCCCAGGGGTGGACGCCGCCGCCCCAATTGAGGCCTAGCATGAAGACGAGCTGTCATCTGTCAGTGGCAAGAGATAAAGAGTGTGGAAGAGATACGTACAGCTCCGCCTGTATACAACACCACCCCAACCCAATCGAATCCCTTCAAATACTTCACCACCGTATCATTTGGATGCTTCATCCCGAAAGTCGGCGGATGGTAGAAAATCACCCAGCAAGCCAGCGCCGTGGCATTCGAAGCAATAAGCACATAATAAGGCCCCCTCCACCCCACATTAGGCGAGTACTCGATAAAAGCGCGGGATATAGCTGGGCCGAAAGAACCGGGTATGCAGAAGATGTAGCAGAAGCCGTTCCCGAAGAGACGGTATTTCATAGGGACCAGCTCGCCCATGACGTAGTAGTAGGAGAGTTGTGTAGCAGCGCCGACGCCGATGAGGGTCATGCCGCCGATGAAGTTGGGGATGGATTTTGCGGTTGCGCAGATGATGCTACCAAGAGTGGCGCAGACGGCGCCGGAGATGAAGACGTAGCTGCTGTCGTTAGTCGGATGCTTTCTTGCGGGAGGTTTGAGAGGGAGATTATAGATGCTACTTACCGACGCCCGAAGATGTCGGATACTCGTCCGATAATTAACAGCGTGATGGCACTAGCCAACGTGTATACCAGCGACACCCAGATGTAGTTCGGATCCTAGCGTAACCAATTAGTTTTCTCCACCTCAGCGCAAATAGAACACCACAGCACTCACAGGCCCAAGCTCCGCATTAATGACCGTCAACACCGGACCGGCAAACTTGAATCCAGCTGTACCAGAGAACAGTCCCAAACCAACAGCGAGCATGGTCCCAACGAAGAACCGCGATGTGAAATAGCCTGGCGGCAAGGCATTCTGATCCGTCTCGAAGTTGCCCACCTGCTCAGAAATTTCGTCATCACTGGGAGCATGTTCGACGGGTTCATGCTTGGTGTCCACGACATTCTTCTCGGCGAAGGTGATTGTATCCGGAGAAGACGCCATCGTACATAACAATCGACGACGAAGGGACTCGAAAATCCGACTGAGAAGAAGGGCATGTCCAGAATTTTATACCGTGTAATCAGAGATAACTCGATTTTGCTAGGCTCAGAGGGGCAGGAGGCGGTGGAAGGAAGTGGGGCGCCTAAACGAACGTCAGCGCATACGAAAGACGGCCCAAACACCTCTTTTCAAACCTTCAAACTGACCATTTCAGCGGGAGATGTTTACCCCAGATTTGCGGTATGTGGGTCGCTTCCGGAGCCATGGTTCACGCAGGGACGTTAAAAGGCGGGGGTGGTGCAAGTGGCTCGGGACGCTGAATCATTAGTAGAGATGTTGTGCGCTAATGACACGAACGATTGTGGGCTCAAGTGGATTTGCACGTGATGACGTGTTTTCTGTTAAACACTACAAAGATGCCTTTGGGACCAGGGGTGGAAAGCGAAACGGCAAGTGAGTGGTGGAAAATCGTGCTGATGCGCGCACTACTGATCGCGCGTGGGGGCGGAATGATAGTCGGTAAGAAAGACCGTTGACGGAAACGAAAAGCAGAACAAAAGGCAGTGTCAATAGTTGCGAGAAGTAAGACACTGACTGGGACTTGAATCATACAAGTTTGGCATATTCAAGTTACGTGACTAACGTGCATACACGCGTAACGGAACAACCACCGTAAAGGAAAAATCGTCCGTACTTTGACTTCGCAGCAACAGCGAGCTTGCGCTGTGATTCTCGTAGTACTGTCTTTTTACAACACGCTAAGACAACTTCTAAGGCCTTCTATCTCTGCTAATACAAAATATACAATCATATAGAAGCCTGCTTGCCGAACTCGCGGAGGGCTCGTCTTGGTAGCAAAAGCAGTCTTTACGTAACATAGGCTACTGCTGTACTATTACTGCTATCGCGACAGGTTAAATACCCTTAGACAGGCCTGCAATTCTGATGGTAAAAGTAAGAAATAATGGTCAACCATAAGGCTGCGAGACGGGGTTAATCTATGTAGGGCCGCTATCTTTGGTACCTCTGATCGTGACGATTACCTATTCTAATTACGACAGAATTGCTACATGATTGTAACGTAATCTGACGGAAGGCGACTACCAGCAGCAAAGCAGGGTTGTGGCTGGCAAACCTGTGGTTGTGCAAATTCTCAGTAATGGCAAGCAGACCGAAGTAAGCCTCGTAGTCCTGCGATTAAATTCACTCTCTGCATCCCCATCGATCAGCTTACCTTTGATTCCCCATCTCACAAGACCATAGCCAGTGCGGGTCAGCCATTCTCCCTTTTAGCGGTGGCAAATCGCGACGAACTTGAAGCAGCGTGACCTTTGAGCAGTATGCTTGGGCAGCAGTTTTAAGTGTGACGAGACCAGCTTGGCCATCCCCTCTATTGCAGTTAATATTGTAATCGTCAAAAAGCAAAACAATTCATAGGAACATTAAAAGGTGTAGTGACGCTTCTGCTGAAACTAGACAATTGTCTTAATCTCCTAGGAAATCCGAAACCGAAAAGTCATCATCAGGAAAACTACAACAAATCCCGCAGAAGATCATGCTCCCCTCCTCTTCTTGGTTAGCAGATACAATAGATGCGACCAGCGAAGACGCAGTTGGCCGTAGTCGTTGCTCTGCCGAGAGCATTTCTCGAGCCCAGCCGATGGCGCGATTGTCAAGCGAGTTGCCGATTCCCTCCAATTCTGTAGCAAACTCTGGTAGGGCGTTGAGATTGGTGCGAATAAAAGCCTGCTGTGACCCAGGCTGCCTGAAAAATTCATCCATGTCCTGAACAGTCTTGCCTTTGAGGACCACCACCATCTCCATAAAGACAACGCCTAGACTCCAAACGTCAGACATTGTATTCCTAGGTTCATGTTGGAAAACCTCAGGCGCGCAATACCGAGGGGTCATTCCATTCACCATGCTCATGGTGGTGCTGCCGTCTGCATCTGTAAAATCGAAAGATAAGCCAAAGTCCGCAAACAGGATATTCCCACGGTTTACGAGAATGTTGCTTGGCTTAATGTCCTTGTGTCGAATACTCTGCTCGTGCAGATACTCGAGTGCCGCAGCTAAACAGCCAAAGAATGTTCGCAGCTCGGGATAATTCGACATAGTGGCGCGCGTCAGGTAAGCACCCAAGTCCATCTCAGCAACGGGAGAAATGATGAGGGCCATGTATCTTGAGTCCGTGTAGCTTCCGACGAGTTCCACGATATGGCGGTGCTTCAGGCGTTTAAGGATTTCGATCTCAGCGATAAAAAGCTTCATATGTTCTTTGCGTTGTCCCCTGAAGGCTAAAGCCCGAGGTACCTGTTTCTTTGCATACTCCTTAAAGCTGATCAAGCTGAGAACTTTGTCGACCTGTCCAAACCCACCTCTGCCCAAGACTCCCTTTGTTTCAAACGGAGGTGATTCGCCTTGCTTATAATGCCAATGCTGCCCTGCCTTTCCTTTCTCCAGGTCCATAGATTTTGTCAGTACTAGGCCCTGGATTCTGACGAATGAAGCTTTAACGGCTGGGAGTAGACACCCTGGAAGATTGCGTTCAGTGACAGGGAACCAATAATCGGAAAAGCCCGCGTCGAGGAGCTCATCGAGGAGGTTCACATGACCAATAGTCCGAAGAACAACATATGTTCTTGGGACCTTGCTCCAGGTTTGGTTTGAGTGTTTCAGCAGCGTTGATATTTCGTTAATTTCGGAGTCAGTATACGGCGCCTGGCTATCTCGGCCCTCGAAGATCAAGTTATTTAGCCGACTAGCTACGACTTCCTGGGCGGCGGTGCTGGTCGCTAAGGGTGGGAACAGATCCAGGTGCAATCTTTCTAACAAGCGCATAGTTGCAAGCGTGCCTTCGTGGTCTTGTCCAAGTGTCCGCTCCTGCCCGCGCACTGCTTGTCGAAGCACCTCCTCCGCCTCGCTGTACTTATTCTGCTGGTAGAGTGCTTGTCCTAGCCAGTACTTGCTGTAAAGCGTGTCTTCATGGTCTTGTCTAAGTGTCCGCTCCCGCCCGCGCACTGCTTGTCGAAGCACCTCCTCCGCCTCGCTGTACTTTCTCTGATCGTAGAGTGCTTGTCCTAGCCAGTGCTTACTATCAAGCGTGCCTT